>Ga0316611_1000881_pt1 | contig 9734 bp, 11 predicted proteins | sample MIS2016202_MG_FD_207675 | JGI IMG/M metagenome (GOLD analysis project Ga0316611, IMG submission 207675) | Microbial mat bacterial communities from Middle Island sinkhole, Lake Huron, Michigan, United States - MIS.2016.202 | ecosystem: Environmental > Aquatic > Freshwater > Lake > Sediment... | reverse complement strand
CGATCTTCTACGTTTGCGTAGTTTTCTACTTCGATTCCTGGCAGATTTAGTATTTTGCTTAAGAGTGGCTGCATATTTGTTGTTTTGTGCTTTATGTTACGTTAGCATAGTCTAGGCGATTGAGCCGCAACTTTTAACAACTTTTACTATTAAATCTTGTTCCACTATGTTTTTAGGGAATGCAATACATAGTGTTCTGATTTGAGTCATTGTTAGACTAGGAGTAGCAGTTGTTGCTATTAAATTTTGAATTTGCTGCTGTAAAGACTGAGATCTTAAGGTAAGTTCAAGAAAAGAAGCTTGAATATCATGTCCTGCAACTATTTTGGCAATATTTGGAGCCAAATGATACTTGTTACTTTCTTCTATTCTTAATATGTCGCCAATATAAGCACCAATATAAGTTATTAAAATATCGTCCTTATTGATTTTTGAGCGAGGTAACTTGTCTGAAACAGACTTAGAAATAGTTTGAATATCAGTTAAATCAAGCTTTTCATTTTTAATATTTAATGCTCTGAGAGCAATTACATCACCATTTTTTTGATAATTGAAGTAATTTGTAAATTCAAAACCTGCTAACTTTGTTACATAAGCTGAACTATCAATGTCTTTACACTTCCACTCAACAGGAATACGCCCGATCGCAGAATCTTTAAACTCATGGGTGGCTTCACTGCGGATATTGCCATTTTCATCAATGCCTTTGGTGAGCAAGTCCTGCATTAGTCCCGTTTTGATGCGTTGCTGCTTGGCGATGATAGCTTCGGTTTGGGCGATCGCTCGATCGATCGTAAACAAAACCTCAGCAATTTTTTCTTGTTCTTTTTTAGATTTTGGACAAACAATCTCAATATTGCCAAAAGTGCTTTTATTAATAATCGGTAACGTTGTAGTACCAGCCAATTCTTGAAGCTTACACAAATTATTTTTAATTAAAAAATAAATAAATAAAGCATCAAAATCCTCTCTACAAATCACAGAATTTATTTGCTGATTAGTAACACATTCCCAAGGTGCTATAGCAATACCACCAATTGACCCAATACAAGTTACAAGAATAGAGTTTTTTGATATATTTCTTGCTTGTTTTACACCTTCCCTAGTGAGTGTTTTATCAGTTTTGAGAACAAAGGCAGATGAATTAAAATCTGATGGAGATACAAATGGAATATCACCACCCCAATAGTCTGAGTTTTGAGTATCAGGTGTTGAGCCTGTGACAATCTCACCAAATTGACTAATTTTAGTTTTTTCCCATCCGTCCATATTAATCACGCCAAATAACCCAATTTACTCAAAAACTCATTTAACTCCGCCAAAGTCTCCTCACGCTCCGCCTCTAACTCCCGACTCGAAACCGCATACTTATCCCAAAGATTTTCAATTACAGCAATCAGCGATCGCTTAGCCCCATTCAAATAGCGCGTTAACTGCTCCCGCACCCAATCATAGAGCTTCTGCAAAATCAAAACCTTCGCCTCCTCAGTCGTTAATTGACCGCCGATTTTCTCTAACAACTCATCAACCCGCAACAACCGCGCCTCTAACACAGACTTATCCTTAGTCAAAGCCGTCAGACTGCGCTTATAGTTTTTATCATCAGGATTTAGCGCCGCCATTTGACTCTCTAACTGCGCCAACAATTCCCGCGTTTCCGCTTGAAACTCCTCAGCACCAAGCCGCTTTAACCGTAACTTTAAATCTAGTTCCGATTGCTTATCTTTTACCTCATCCTTTAAATCCTTGATCTGTTTTTCAAGACTGGCGATCGCATCATGAGCCTCTCGATATTTTGCCAACTCCCGCGCCGCCGAAGCCCCTCCCGAACCTTTTAGATCATCCATAGCATCCTTTAGCGCTTTCTTAATATTCGCCGCCGTTACAGACTCCTCCTCCTCTGGTTCATAGCTCACCACCTCCTGCGCCGTCTCAATCGCCTCACTCAGTTCACCCTGTAACCCACTGATGCGACCCTCAAGATCTTCAATTTCCCTCACCTCTGCATCAAAAAACTCCAAAATCAAATACTCATCAGGGATTAGCGTATGATGCCAACCCGTATTAATAATTGTCTTCAAGTCATAGCGAATCTGTTGCCACCAATTGACAAAAACACCCGCCGCCTGAAACTCATCCAACACACCCAAGCCGATCAGCTTATCCTTTAAACCAGTCAGCAACTCCCGCCGCACCTCTGGCATTTTCTTGCTTTCACCGAGATCGTTAGACAACATCGCAAAATCATCCCGCGCCACTTGCCACCAACTTTCTAGAGCAGCATAATGATCGGCGATCGTGCCTTGCAGATTTGCATCCGCTTCCAAAATTGTCTTAATCGCCGCCTTGGTTGTAATCTCTGACCCAAAAGCCAAATAGCGATCGCGCAACGGCTGAAACAACGTCTCAGACTGCACCTTAAATTTTGCAAAATCAAGCGATCGCGCAGCAATCTCACGCTCAGGAATCCCACCCAACAAGTGCGCCGTCACATCTTCGGGTTCAGGTTCGGGCGTATTGTCCACATAGCGGCGAATATTCAGATTGTAATCATGCTGCTCGACAATCTCCTGCTTACTCACCAAGCGGCTATATTTTGGATATTCCTTTTTATGGGTAAACACAAAATCAATTTTTTCAATATCTTCAGGACGTAACTTATTCTGAGCCTTACCTTCGGCATATTCGCGATCGGCATTCACAAATAAAATCTTGTCCCGAAACTCATCAGGCTTACTCTTATTCACCACCAGCACACAGGCAGGAATCCCCGTCCCATAAAACAACCCCGACGGCAAACTAATAATCGCCTCAATAACATCATTTTTAATCAACTCCTCCCGAATTAGCTTCTCTTTCCCCCCACGAAATAGAACTCCGTGCGGCATAACCGTCGCCATGTGACCATTCGGTTTCAGACTGGCGATCATGTGCTGCACAAACATCAAATCCGCTTTCTTACCCGACTCAGGACAAAACTCCCAAAAGCGATTAGCAAACTTCAAACTAGCGCGGCTGTAGTTCAGCGAAAAAGGCGGATTAGCCAACACGCGATCGAACTTCCGAATCTGCCCATTGTCCAGAATTAGCGGATCTTCCAACGTGTCGCCATTCTCAATCGTGAAACGGCTGATGTTATGCAAAATCATATTCATATTGCAGATCGACCACACCGTACCGTTGGACTCCTGCCCATACATCGCCAAATTATTCGGGTCTTGTCCCTGCTCCTCTACATACTGATAGGACTGAATCAAAAAACCACCCGAACCCACCGTCGGATCGTAAATCGTATTTCCTGCCTCTGGCTTCACCAACTGCACCAACAGCCGCACCACCTCGGACGGTGTATAAAACTCTCCCCCTTTTTTTCCCGCACTATCCGCAAAAAACTTAATCAAATACTCATAGGCAGCCCCCAACAAATCGGGAAACTCAAAGTTATCGTTAACCAGCACAAACTTAGGCTGATTAAAGTGATCGAGCAAATCCTTCCACTTCTGATCGGGAATCTTGGTTTTGCCCTTCGTCACATTGAAATCAATATTATTTTTCAGCACCCCAACCAAGGCATCGTTAGCGTCTTCAATCGCGGCGATCGCCTTATTCAGCATATTGCCAATATCTTGCTTGAGATGCTTCAGAGGCGGCACTTGATTACCATCTTCATCCACCCAAGCCTCATGCCAACGAGCGCGAGGCGGAATAAAAAACGTCTCACCATAGGAAGTTTTATCTTCCAGTAATTCCGCTAAAAGTTCAGGCTCATTAGCCAGATGAGCATAGGTAGTTTTCTTAATCTCCTCCCGTTTGCGATCGAACTCATCCGATAACCGCTTAATAAACAACAGCCCAAAGATAAACTCCTTGAACTCCGAAGCATCCATCTTGCCCCGCAAAATATCGGCTGACTTCAGCAGAAAATTTTCTAATTGACTAAGGGTAATTTTCTCTTGCTGCAAGGTTATTCGTCCAAATTCTAAAATTTCACCAAGACCACATCTGAACAAGCTACATAAACATAGCCTTGAAATAAATGCCTGTTATGCGATCTCTTTCACAGAATAGCCGAAATTTGCATTTCAACAACAGATTAAACCTTAATTTACATAATTACAGTTTTCTGCAATTACAGTTTTCTGCAATTGCAGAAAACTGTAATGACAACCCAAAATTTACAGCAAACACCAAAATTATTGCCTACTTTTTCCAATGGCTAAGATCATATATTTGCCTATAAGTCAGAGAAACATTTTTTAACGCTGACTCATAAAAATCACCATGTTAACTAACATAAGAAACAAAATTGACAAGGCTACAGCTTTTACCAAATCATTAACCTCTCTGGTGCAAGCAATAACTGAGCTAGGCATAGCATTGATTCCTACCATAGGATTATTTACTGGTACAGTACACATAGATAAGATTCATCCTAAATTACGTGAAGCAAAGGAAATCATCGATATTATTAGTAATAAGCAGCAAATTGATGATAAAGATAAAATAAATGTCCAAAAACAGCTAAAACAGTCACCTGATCTTAAATAGCTGACCTACCTATATAACCAAAAAAGGGGTCTCCAATTGGAGACCCCTTTTTTGGTTATATGTAAATACATAAATACAGTTTTCTGGTATTCTGTAATTGCAGTTTACTGTACTACTCGTATGAAAATAATCACCGTTACAGGGTATAAAGGCGGCGTGGCTAAGTCCACAACCTCCGTACACCTTGCAACCTATTTCAGCGCTAAGGGTAAAACCGTCTTACTCGATGGAGATCCAAATCGAACAGCGATCGCATGGTCAGAACGTGGCGAAAACAAAATGCCATTTATCGCAGTCGATCAAAGGCAAGCCGTTAAATTTGTAGCGGGTAGCGATTACATAATTATTGATACCCCAGCCAGACCAGACAGTGACGATCTCAAGGAACTAGCGAAAGGGTGCGATTTAATGATTTTGCCCACTGCTCCTGATGTTCTCAGTTTGCAACCAATGCTAGAAATCGCTAGAGACTTAGGAGCGACTAAAGCTAATTTCAGAGCCTTAGTGACGATCGTACCGCCACACCCTAGCACTGAAGGTAAACAGATGCGAGATGAACTAGAGCTAGGCGGCGTACCCGTTTTTAAAACCACAATTCGGCGCACCGTCGGTTTTCCAAAAGCAGCTTTAGCAGGTGTCCCGATCCGCGATCTTGATGATGCACGGTTACGGATTGCATGGGCTGACTATCAAAACTTGGGTAAGGAAATAGAGGAGCTATTGAAATGAGCGCACAGAAAAAGGTTAAGACTAGCTTTTTAGGTATTATTGACGCGGCTAGAGCCAGTGAACCAGAAGTACAGAATACCAGTATTACAGAAAACCATAATTACAGTAATACAGAATTACAGGATACTGGTAAGCCAGAAATGGCAAATCTAACCATCAAGGTTAGTAAGGCACGGCGCAAACATTGGGGGGTAGAGGCGAAAAAAGACAATACGAATTTAACTCAGGTAATCATTGAGGCTTTGATTGCTAAGTATGGTGATGCTGATTAACTTGGATTTTGGCAGTAGCGATCGCACATTCCACAAAAAAGCGACCCTATCCTGTAGCTATCCCATATAGGTTTTAAGCGTCCAACAAGAAAAGCAGCAATCTCTAGAGGATTACTGCCTTTCTTGTCATTTAGATCTAAGAACATCTTAGATCCCCTTCTATAAATTTTCCACTCGGAAAATTATCGTCAGTATGATGTTTGAGAACTGCTTGTGACAATGCTAAAACTTTAGATCATATCAAGTCCTGATTAAGCCCCAGCAACTCAATCCTAACCAAAAAAGCACTTAGCTGATTACCACAAGCAAATCTCAACACATGCATCCCGAATCTTTAAACTAGCATTTATATCTTTATTTGGCAATCTCTGCTTAGGGTTATATCTAATCTGATTTTTTAGTATTTACAGAACATAGTTAAACTTCGATTAATCCCATATCTGCGATCGCGTCAGCGCTGATATCACCTAGCAGATTGCATATCAGGCAGTTTCTTAAATCGGTATCTAATCCCTCTAAATACTCCTTAGCGCCGCCATTTTGCCAATAGTCCAATAATGTTAAACAATGTTTATTAACTAGGCTAGGATGTGCCATAGAAAATCTTTTAGCCTGTTCCTTATTCCGTAGCGCTAGGCTTACCATTGCAAAACCTAGCGATTGTGTAACTATGTCTAACATTGTTTAACCTCTAGCCAATACTCGACTAACTTGCATAGGCTGCCACTGACAACCGCGCTTTGTGTTTATACCTTGGTTATTCAGTTCATCAGCGATCGCCTGTAAATTTGCCCCGTCCGCTTTCAATTGTTGGATAAGTGCGATCGCCTCATGTTCCTTAGCAACTTTAACTAACTTCTTATCTACCATTGTAAAGCCGTAAGCAGGTGATCCGCAATGTTGCCCCTGTTCCTTCTTATGTGCCATTGCCATGATAGTACGCTCAGAAACTTGATCGCTTTCTAATTGAGCTAGAGCCGCCGTCATGTTTACAAAGAACTTACCTAGCGCTGACTGTGTATCAAGTTTCTCGACAATACTATGCAAACTAGCGCCATGAGATTCTATTTCAGAGATTAGGTTAAGAGCATCGAGAACTTTGCGAGATAATCTGTCCAACTTATAAACCACAAGTGCAGATGCTTCATTGTTAGACAACATTGTTAAACATTGTTGTAAACCATCGCGATCGGTATTCTTAGCAGACTTACCAGCATCACAAACAATCTCGACTAACTCTAAATCATTGAGTTCGCAGTAAGCCCGAATTTTTGCGCTCTGTGCATCTAAGCTCACGCCCTCTGTTGCCTGTCCCTCTGTCGATACTCTGATGTAGCCAATTGCCTTAGTCATTTGTTTAACATTGTTTAACTTTATCTATATCTAATATTGTCTAACATAAGTCCAACATCGTCAACTATTTGTTAGACATTTGTTAGACTTTATTTAACAAATGGAACGGTTTTGTTAAACATTCTGTTAAACATTCTGTTAAACTTTGTTGGACATAGGCTATAATGTAAACATGAGTTAGACAATGTTAAACATTATGGCTAAAGATCCTAATTTCGTTTCGGTACGCTTGCCTGATGACGTGGCGTACTGGTTAAGGGAGTTTGCCACTGATAATAAGTTGGTTAGAGCAGATAAGCCAAATATGGGCGGCTCGATCATTGCGGTTATTCGTAGTGTGATGCAAGGTCAAACAATTTCTAACAATGTTGGACAATCTGGCGCTACCCCTGATGTGGATATTCAAGCGATGATCAATGAGGCGATCGCTAACGAACTCGATTCAGTCAAAGCCTCAAACATTGCAGACTATCAAGGCTTTTCGGCTCTCTTGGTAAGGCGCGGTGCTGAAATTGATGAACTCAAGGAAGCGATCGCCCCTTTGCTTGCCAGATTAGAAGCAGTCGAGACAAAGCTAAGTACGGAGGCAACAGCACCCGCAAATTTTACCCCCGCGCTATTGCAGAAAGCAAAAGCAGTAGCGCCCCTGATGTTGCAGAAAGTAGCGTAGAACCTGATGCACTGCCAATCATTGAGGCGATCGCGACTATCGCAGATCCCACGATTGAACCTCAGTCAAGACAGAATTTGACCGAACTTTCGGAAAGCGAAAAGAATAACGTTTTGGACAATGTTTTAACTCAAATTATCCTAGATGAGAATAAGCCAAAAACCAAAGCGCCTGATGAGACTTTGACTGAGGCGATCGCAAATATCGCAGATCCATCGATTGAAAATCCTTTACCTGATGAGACTTTGACTGAGGCGATCGCCGCGACTGATGGCAGCACAGCTTCAATCGAATTACCAGTTAAAGAAGTTGTGGCGATCGCGACAGTGGAAACTTTAAACGATGAAACTGGCATGAATACTAATGAAGCTTTTGCGATCGCACAGCAGCGCGGTTATAAAGGCAATAGCAAGAGTTTTCGCGATCGCTTCAATAAACAGGATATGGCGAAAGATTTTGGGCTAAGGAGAATACCCCATGATGGAGGTCGGGAAAAGTGGCTTTATTTTGATACTAAAAGTTAAAACCTATACATAGCAACCATTTCAAGCCTATAGCCTAATTTTAAGTGCTGTAGGCTTTACGGTTAGCTAAGGTAGAATCACACCAAAGCTATAGCTATCATGGTTTCTATGTACACCCTAGAGCATGAAATTTTAAAGATATACCTGTAACACGCTGAAACACCTTCAAAAAACTTAGGTAAAGCGTACTAAACATTACTTTTTGGCTGAATCCGCAGGTGTTTGCACGTCACGCAGGTGTTGATGGTGAAATTGGCTCTATATATAGCTTTGTCGATGGTCAACACCTGCAAATACGCTGATTTTATTAAACTAACTAGGAACAAACTGTATGGCTTATTCCGAAGCTGAAAGAGAGCGCCGCCGTCAACAATGCCTGAAAACAAGACCTTGGGAGCGCAGCACTGGAGCAAAAACTGAGAGAGGCAAAGCGATCGTTAGCCAGAATGCTTTGAAGACTGGCTTATATTCGAGCTTCGAGCCGATCCGTATTCTGGCTAAATGGGAGCGCGAAGAGCAAGAAATGGAGAAGTTTCGGGCGCGAGTAATCAAAATGCGAGAGGCTTATGCAAAAAGCAATACCCCGCCGCCGCCGCTATGGGAAGAAGCGTTTGAGCTAATTGATCATGTGGCAAATCCTTGACCCGCCGCCGTATATTGCGACTGGCAAAAATCGGTTAATGGCGCGTTTAGTCTTTTGATGCGATCGTACAGGCTCTCATTTTTGGGTTTTTCGCCAAACCAGATGCTAGGCGATCGCTAACTCTGGAAGATCGACCCATAACTCAAAGCCGTTCCTAACGATTTTCGCTGTAGCACTGCCAAGCGTACCAATAAACCAGTCAGTCCCCTGATATATTGCCCTCATACCTTTTTGCCATTGGATAGCGGTTTTTGGCGTTTGTGTGGGTTTATTGCTTGGAACGACCTCATGGACTAGGGGAATGTTGTTTGGACTAGGGGCGTTTGGTGTTTTGGGAGTGCTAGGGGCGATCGCCATAGGAATATTTTCAGCTTGTGGTGTTGGCTGTGCGATCGGACCAGGGGCGATCGCCACCATCTCAATTTTTTCGTTTGTTACTTCTTGGTATTCATTTTTATTTGTATCTTTATACAAAAATGTTGATACGGTATCAGATGTTGATACATTTTGCTTTTCCTGATATTCAGTATCACGCTTTAACCAGTGGTCAAACACCTGATACCGATTATCAGCGCCCCAAGGAACGATACCGAAGTAAACCCGTTCACCCTCTTCATAAATCGATTTATAGTCCCGTACTAATTCATAGACTTGCACCTGTTCACCGCGCCGCCCTTTTTTGCCAACTGGCATAAGTTTCGCGCCCAACAGTTTGAGCATTGCCTTAGCGATCGCTATATCCTTAGTTGCAGTTCCATCATTATTATCGTGGGATGTTTCGTGATTGGAGTCTGCTAGTTCTTGACCTTTGGGCTGTTCACCAAACCATAAAGGATTTAGGGTTATGCCAAAAATATTTTTAATCTCGTAGCGCCAATGTTTGACTTTCTGAGTAAACTTAGCAAGGCGATCGCAACCTTGATATAGTTCCAACTTTTCACCATTGGCAGGAATCAGATCAAGTATTCCGATTGCATCCAGAATTTTGATTTTTC
>Ga0316611_1000877_pt1 | contig 9781 bp, 8 predicted proteins | sample MIS2016202_MG_FD_207675 | JGI IMG/M metagenome (GOLD analysis project Ga0316611, IMG submission 207675) | Microbial mat bacterial communities from Middle Island sinkhole, Lake Huron, Michigan, United States - MIS.2016.202 | ecosystem: Environmental > Aquatic > Freshwater > Lake > Sediment | place... | reverse complement strand
ATGGAATTTTAGACATGCAATCCTATGATCATGCGTATTATGCAGAAAAATTGAAAGAGCAATTGTATAATTTTTCTGAAGAAGAGTTAAAACCATTTTTTGAATTAAATAATGTTTTACAAGCAGTTTTTGATTTATCAAATAAATTATTTAATCTTACTTTCGAGGAAATTACAACAGTAGAAACCTACCATAAAGATGTTAAAGTTTTTGATATTAAAGAAAATGGAAAACATAAAGCCCTTTTATATACTGATTTTTTTCCTAGAGAAGGCAAAAGACAAGGTGCTTGGATGACTACTTTTCAAAATCAATATCAAACTGATAATGAAGATGTTCGCCCACATGTTTCCATAGTTTGCAATTTTACACCCGCTACAGAGAAAACACCCTCATTACTCACTTTTACAGAAGTTACTACATTATTTCACGAAATGGGACATGCTTTACACATGGTATTGTCTGAAACACAGTATGAAAGTTTATCGGGAACACATGTTTTTTGGGATTTTGTGGAATTACCTTCTCAATTTTTAGAAAATTATTGTTTTGAAAAAGAATTTTTACAAAGTTTTGCAAAGCATTATAAATCCAAAGAAGTGCTGGCAGATGAAATGATTGATAAAATAGTAGTATCATCAAACTTCATGGAAGGCTACCAAACTATGCGTCAACTGAGTTTTGGCTTGTTAGATTTTGCGTATCATACACAAAAATTAGATGAAAATTTTAATCCTGAAAAATTTGAAAAGTCAGTTATTTCAGATACTTTATTGTATCCTTCAATTGACAATACTTGTGTAAGCACTTCCTTTTCACATATTTTTGCAGGTGGCTATGCAGCAGGATATTACAGTTATAAATGGGCTGAGGTTTTAGATGCTGATGCTTTTGCTTATTTTAAAGAAAATGGAATTTTTAATTCTGAAATTTCAAAAAAATACAAAACATTATTAAGCCAAGGTGGCACAAAGCATCCTATGAAATTGTATCAGGAATTTAGAGGAAGAAAACCTACCCATGATGCATTATTAAAAAGAGCAGGATTAATTTAAATTACCATCGTAATAATGTTGCTCCCCAAGTGAATCCGCTTCCAAAAGCAGCCAAACAAACTAAATCACCATTTTGTATTTTTCCTTGTTGAAATGCTTCTGATAAAGCAATGGGAATAGAGGCGGCTGTTGTATTTCCATATTTCTGGATATTATTGAAAACTTGTTCATCTTTTAAACCCATAACTTTTTGTACAAATTGTGATATTCTTAAGTTTGCTTGATGGGGAATTAACAATTTTATATTTTCTATTTTTTCACCTGCTTGTTGCAAAACTTCGTTTATAGCTTCTGGAAATCTGGTAATTGCATGTTTGAAAACAAAATTACCATTCATATTGGGATATATTTTATCAAAATCTGGTTCATAATCTTCTGCTAACAATTTATCTATCCAACCGTATTTTGTGCCAGCCATTTTCATAGCTAATTCTTCTGCATATTTACCTTCTGAATGTAAATTTGATGCTATTATTCCTCTGTTTTTTTCATCAGAGGCAGATAATATAATGGCACCTGCACCATCACCAAAAATTACAGAGATACCTCTACCTCGTGTTGTCATATCCAAACCAAATGAATGAACCTCTGCCCCTACAACTAAAATGTTTTTATATTTTTCAGCTTTTATAAAACTATCAGCAGTATCAAGTGCGTAAATAAAACCAGAACATTGATTGCGAATATCCATGGCTCCAATAGTATTACATCCTAATAAATCTTGTAAAACAACACCACTTCCAGGGAAATAATAATCGGGACTAAGGGTTGCAAAAATGATAAAATCTATATCTTTGGCAGATAAATTTGCCATTTCTAATGCTTTAATAGAAGCCTTGTATGCTAATGAGCTTGTAGCTTCGGAGTCTTTTACAATATGTCTTCTTTCTTCAATTCCTGTTCTTTCTATAATCCATTCATTATTGGTTTCCATTATGCTTTCTAAATCAGCATTTTTAACAATTATTTCTGGCACATAATGTCCAATTCCTGATATTACGGATTGTTTCATTTTTATCGAAATTTATTTTAGATGATGTAAATTAAAGATTACAAAATTAAACTTTATTTTGAATTAAAATATTACTTACATTTGCTTATGTTTAATTATAAAAATATATCAAATGTTTAAAATAAATTTTTCAAAAATACTAGGTGTGTGTACTGTTCTTTTTATTATACTTTTCAGTATAGTAAGCTGTAAATGTGATAAAAAAATTATTTCTGGAGATGATTCAGACTCAACAAAAGTTGATTCTTCTACTTTAAATATAGCAGGGAAATATGATTCATTAAAAGGATGGATTTATGATGTTGGGGCTGAAAAGGAAATTGTGTTACCCAATGGAGTAAAAATAAAAGCAGGTGCAAATTCTTCGGAAGCAAAAATTGTGAAATTATTGTCTGATGTAAGTTATAATCCATCTGATACAACAAAATCATTTGTTTGGACTACATTAGATAGAGTGTATTTTGAAACTGGGAAAGATATTTTAACTGCAGAATCTGAAATACAAGTAAAAAACATCGCGGAAATTTTAAAGGCATATCCTAAAGCAGAGCTAAAAATTGGAGGATACACTGATAATAGTGGAAACTCGGATATAAATAAAAAAGTATCAACAGCAAGAGCTAACGCTGTATCTTCAAAATTAATAAGTTTAGGAATTCCAGTAACGAATGTGTCGAGTGAAGGATTTGGTTCTGAATTTCCAGTTTGTGAAGCTAATGATACACCAGAATGTAAAGCTCAAAACAGAAGAGTGGATGTGAGAATAAAATCCAAATAAATAGTAAGAATAATATAATAAGTCGCAAAATTTTGGCTTTTTTTAGTCTAAATCATCATAGATTTTCTTATCGTAAACAAAATATTTCCAAACAATATTTTCTTTGTCGAAATAGTTTGTAATACCTGATTTTCTTTTTCTTAAATAGGGAATAAATTTCCAATAAAAATTTAAATGTGCCGTAAAAACTGCCCATAAATGCCCAAACCCATTACTGAATAAAAACTTAAATGCTGCAATTCCATCAAAAATTAATCGAATGGAAATTACATAAAAAAGTTTATGGTTGGGAAGATTTTTTAATAGCATTAATAAATTATTTCTAAAATTAAGGAAAGTTTTTCTAGGGTTGTTCACATTTAATGTGCCACCCCCGATATGATATACTGTAGACATTCCGCTATAATATATTTTTTTACCTGAGTTTTTTAATCGCCAACACAAATCAATTTCTTCCATGTGTGCGAAAAAGTAGTCATCAAAACCTTTTTCTGCCCAAAAATCTTTTTCACGAATGAATAAGCAGGCACCACTTGCCCAAAAAATTTCAGTTGTATCATTGTATTGTCCAAAATCTTTTTCTAAACTAAAAAATATTCTACCTCTACAATAAGGAAAGCCAAAATTATCTATAAACCCGCCACCAGCACCTGCAAATTCAAACTTTGATTTATCATTGTAGCTTAATATTTTCGGTTGAATTGCAGCAATATTTTCATCTTTTTCAAATAGCGCTAAAATGGGTTGTAGCCAATTATGCGAAACTTCAACATCTGAATTTAAAAGACAATAGAATTCTTCTTTAATATTTCGTAAGCCCTCATTATAGCCTTTTGCAAAGCCGTAATTTTCTTTATTGTGAATAATTTTTACTTGTGAGAATTTTTCATTTAAAAATAAAATTGAATCATCTGTTGATGCATTATCAATAACATAAATGTTAGCATTTTGTGAGAATGAAACTACAGATGGAAGAAATTTTTCCAACCATTTTTTTCCATTCCAATTTAGTATTACAATGGCTAATTTTGAATAATCATACGTTAATATTTCCATCTTTTATGCGACCAAAGCCAATTGTCTGGATTTTTATAAATTGTGTTTTCTAGTTCTTGAAAAAATAAATGCGCCATTTCATATTCCTTAAATTGTTTGTTTTCAGGAAGTAATCTTCTAAATTCAATATGATACTTTCCTCTTTTTAATTTTATGATATTGCAATATACAACGCCTAATTCTTTTTTTCGTATTACCTTATCAAAACCAATAAAAATGGGTGTTTTTTGGTTTAGAAAATTTAAATAATAGTGCACATTACTTTTTTTCGGACTTTGGTCTGCAACAAAAAAATAAATGGTATCATTTTTATTCTCTGAACGCATCATTGTCATTATTATATCTTTTGCCGATATGGCTTTAGCCGAAAAGCGTTCACGTAAATAACGTATTTTTTTATTCCAAAATTTATTTTTAATAGGTTTAAATACGGCAAATTTATTTTCAAAAGGTAATATAGGTGCAATTCCTATAAACCATTCCCAGTTGAAAATATGACCCAGCATCATAATAACATTCTTATTTTCGGATTGTATTTGTTCAAATATTTCAAAATTTGAATAAGTAATATTTTTTTGTAATTCTTTTTGTGTAATAGTAAATGCTTTTAATGTCTCTATGAAATAATCTACAAAATTTGAATAAAATTTTTTTTCAATTGCAATTATTTCATTCATTTGTTTATCAGGAAAGCTTTTTATTAGATTTTTTCTTACTATTTTTCTTCTATATCTAAAGAGATAGTAACTAATGAAATATACTAAATCTGAAAATTTATAGAGAATTGATAATGGAATTCTTGAAAATACTAAAATAATATTATATAATAATCGGTTCAATAATATATTATTTGATCTTAAAAATTGTTTTAATTTTGCAGAGAGGAAGGGATTCGAACCCTCGATACAGTTACCCGTATACTACCTTTCCAGGGTAGCTCCTTCAACCACTCGGACACCTCTCTTTGTTTTATATGCTAAAATTTAAATCGGAAATTAGGTTTAAAATCTAAATATAATTTGGCAAAAGTAGTTTAATTTTATGCACTTTCAAAATTTTATATTTTAAAAATTTTTAGATACTTTTTATGATAACTCACCTTTTAAATTTTGTTCAAAATATTGCTTAAAGTCTTTATTATTACTATTTTGACCTAATAAAAACATGGCTTTTGTAATTAAACACTCTTGAGTCATATCTTTTCCATCTATGGCATCTAATTCTAAAAAAATGTTGCTATTTTGATATTTCCCTAAATCTATTTTGCCAGCAATACATTGGCTTGTAACGATTAATAATTTATTTTTTTGTTTTGAAATTCTTAATAATTCTAAATTTTCTTCATCTAATGGAATGTTTCCTGCACCAAAACATTCTAAAATAATAACCCTCACCTGTTCATTGTTTACCAAATATTTTAAAATAGAATAGGAACAATTAGGATAATACTTGAAAATTTCTATTTCATTTTTAAAAGCAGTATTTATATTGAAAGTTTTCATTTTATCAAAATATAACTCATTTTCATTGATGTTTAAATGAACTCCCGCCTCACCTAATAATGGGAAATTAGGGGATACATAAGCATCGAAATGTAACGTGCTGTATTTTGTTGTTCGGTTTGCTCGGAATAATTTATATTCAAAATAAATACAAACTTCTTGTATTATAGGAATTTTATTTTTATGTTGAATGGCAAAATAAATAGAGGTGATTAAATTTTCTTTAGAATCGGTTCGTAAATCTCCTATTGGAAGTTGCGACCCAGTAAAAATTACAGGTTTCTGTAAACCATTCAACATAAAACTTAATGCAGAAGCAGAATATGCCATAGTATCTGTTCCATGAAGTACTACAAAACCATCGAAAAATAGATAATTGTTTTCAATAATTTCGGCGATTTTTATCCAATGTTTTTCATTTATATCTGATGAATCTATTACTTTTTCAAATGATATTGATTGTAAATCGACATCTAACAGTTGTAATTCAGGAATATTATTAAAAATACTATCAAAATCAAATGGCACCAAGCTGCCCGTCTTGTAATCTTTTGTCATACCTATAGTTCCACCGGTATATATTAATAAGATTTTCTTTTTCATAATAGATAAAATAAGGGTAAATATATGTTTTTTCTGAAAACTTTTTTCAATTCTTAATTTTTTTTCATATTCAAAAAATATGTATAACTTTACAGAGCAAATAAAAGGAAATGAGATATCATCAATTAGGAAATATCCCTCATAAACGGCATACTGTTTTTAAAAAAGAAAATGGAAGTTTGTACTATGAACAACTTTTTGGTACCGAAGGATTCAGCGGAATTTCGTCATTATTGTATCATTATAATCGCCCAACTCAAATTAAAAGTATTGGAAAACCAATAAATGTAGCACCTAATGTTGCTATTGATAAAAACATTACACCACGTTTATTTAAAGGTTTTGAAGCCAAACCTAAAGATGATTTTTTGGAATCACGAACAGTATTAATGTATAATAATGATTTGCAAATAGAAATTGCAGCACCTAAAAAATCTATGACCGAATATTTTTATAAAAATGCACAATGCGATGAATTAATATTTGTTCACCAAGGAAGTGGAAAATTGAAAACATTTTTAGGTAATATAGATTTTTCAAGTGGAGATTATTTGATAATTCCTCGAGGAACGATATATCAAATGCACTTTGATGATGAGAATAATCGTTTGATGATTGTAGAATCTTTCAGCCCAATTTATACACCCAAAAGATACAGAAATCAATTTGGTCAATTATTGGAACATGCTCCTTTTTGTGAAAGAGATTTAAGAACACCACAATCATTAGAAACCTATGATGAAGAAGGAGATTTTGTAATTAAAGTGAAAAAAGAGCATCAAATTCATCCTATTACTTACGCTTCACATCCTTTTGATGTAGTAGGCTGGGACGGATTTTTCTATCCTTATGCTTTTTCAATTCATGATTTTGAACCTATAACTGGCCGAGTGCATCAACCACCGCCTGTGCATCAGACTTTTGAAGCACATAATTTTGTGATTTGCTCTTTCTGCCCTAGAATTTATGATTATCATCCTGACGCCATACCCGCACCTTATAATCATAGCAACATTGATTCTGATGAGGTTTTATATTATGTTGATGGCGATTTTATGAGTAGAAATCACATTGAACAAGGTTATTTCACTTTGCATCCAGGAGGAATTCCACACGGCCCACATCCTGGAGCATACGAAAGAAGTATCGGACAAAAAGAAACGCAAGAATTGGCTGTAATGATTGATCCTTTTCATCCTTTAAAATTGACCAAAGAAGCAATGGAAATGGAAGATGAAAGCTATAAAACAAGTTGGTTGGAATAAAATAATTAATTTTTATTTCCTAAAGAGTTTTAACCTATGGAATGAATACTATAAAATAAAAAGGATTAAAAATCCATTATAAATATGTAATTAAATTAAAAATGAAACTTATGAAAAATGAAAAAATTATTTTAGCAATCGTTATGGTGGTTGGTATAATAATATCTACTTATATTTTAGGAAATGCCTATAAGTATAAGTTTAAAGCAAATGAAACGATAGAGGTTACCGGATTAGCTAAAAAAGATTTTGAATCTGATTTAGTGCGATGGTCTGCCAGTTTTAAAAAGAACGATATGGACTTGAAATTAGCGTCAGAGGAACTAAATAAAGACAAACAAATAGTAAAACAATTTTTACGATCCAAAGGAATTGTAGAAAAAGAAATTATATTCGATGCTATAGATATATCCAAAGACTTTACTTATATACAACAGGATAATGGAACATCAACCCAAATTTTCAATGGATATATACTTACCCAATCTGTAAGTATAGAGTCGAAAAATTTAAATAAAATAGACGAAGTTTCTCGTGAAGTATCGAGTTTAATTTCTCAAGGAATCGAACTAAATTCTAATTCTCCAGCCTATTATTTTAGTAAATTAGAAGATTTAAAATTAGAACTTATTTCGCAAGCCACTGAAAATGCAAAAAAAAGAGCAGAAAACATTTCAGATAAAGCAGGTTCTTCTTTAGGAAATTTATTAAATGCTAAATTAGGAATTTTTCAAATTACAGGCCAAAATGACAGCGAAGAGGATTTTTCTTCTGGTGGAGTATTCAATACAAAATCGAGAAAAAAAACTGCCAATATAACTGTAAAATTAATTTTTAAAAGTAATTAATATAGATGACAAATAATTTTAAATTTTTAGCGGTTTTACACCGAGCCATGTGGTAAATGGTGCGTGAGGGATAGAAACGGAAAGCCCACAGACACCGCAACGAAGTGTAGGTGACGAGGACTTGAAGTGGATAGCCCGACCCGTAAGGGGCACGCCAAAATATAAATTTATCAAATAGCTAATTTTAAAATTAAATATCATGTCAACAGAAATAAAAGATTTAACACAATTACAAAACACCAATTATAGCATCGAAAAAATTTTTGAGGGTGCTGAAGACTTTCTTCCATTATTAGGAACAGATTACATAGAATTATATGTAGGCAATGCAAAACAATCAGCTCATTTTTATAAAACTGCTTTTGGGTTTCAATCAGAAGCCTATTGCGGGTTAGAAACAGGGATAAAAGATAAAGTATCGTATGTTTTAAAACAAGATAAAATTCGGCTTATTCTCACTTCATCTCTTACGGAAGGAGGGGAAATTAATAAGCATATCGATTGTCATGGAGATGGAGTGAAATTTGTAGCACTATGGGTGGAAGATGCAACAAAATCGTTTGAAGAAACTGTAAAAAGAGGGGCAAAACCTTATATGAAACCTACAAAAGAAGAAGATGAAAATGGATATGTTATACGTTCAGGAATACATACTTATGGCGAAACAATTCATATTTTTGTGGAAAGAAAAAATTACAATGGATTGTTTTTACCCGGTTTTAAAAAATGGACAAGTGATTATAATCCCACTTCTACAGGTTTGAAATTTGTGGATCACATGGTAGGAAATGTAGGCTGGGAAGAAATGAATACTTGGTGCAATTTCTATAAAAATGTAATGGGTTTTGCCCAAATTATTTCCTTCGATGATAAAGATATTTCTACCGATTTCACTGCTTTGATGAGCAAAGTAATGAGTAATGGAAATGGGAGAATAAAATTCCCAATCAATGAACCTGCCGAAGGTAAAAAGAAATCGCAAGTGGAAGAGTATTTGGATTTTTACAATGGCGCAGGTGTACAACATATTGCCGTTGCTACAAATGATATAGTTTTTACTGTATCAGAAATGCGAAAACGAGGTGTAGAATTTTTATATGTACCTGAAAATTATTATGATGATTTATTGGAAAGAGTGGGAAAAATAGAAGAAGATATTTCAATACTAAAACAACACGGAATTCTTATCGATAGAGATGAAGAAGGCTATTTATTGCAAATATTCACCAAGCCTGTGGTAGATAGGCCTACTATGTTTTTTGAAATTATCCAACGAAAAGGGGCTCAATCGTTTGGAAAAGGAAACTTTAAAGCATTATTTGAAGCCATAGAAAGAGAGCAAGAAAATCGGGGGACTTTGTAATTGAAAAGTATAAATAGAAATTAAATATAAAATCCTTAATTCATAACTCATAACTCATAACTATTTTGAACTCATTTATCCAAATACCTGAAAACTCTGACTTTTCAATTTACAATATTCCCTTTGGAATGGCAGTTATAAACGATGATGATATAACTGCCGTTTCACGAATCGGAGATACCATTATTCATTTGTCAAATTTATTCAACGAAGGTTATTTTGAAGAATTTAATCTCGATTTTAATCCATTTGAAGCTTTGGTTTTGAATGATTTTATTGAATTAGGAAAAGAATTTACA
>Ga0316611_1000873_pt1 | contig 9793 bp, 13 predicted proteins | sample MIS2016202_MG_FD_207675 | JGI IMG/M metagenome (GOLD analysis project Ga0316611, IMG submission 207675) | Microbial mat bacterial communities from Middle Island sinkhole, Lake Huron, Michigan, United States - MIS.2016.202 | ecosystem: Environmental > Aquatic > Freshwater > Lake > Sediment... | reverse complement strand
ATTCATCAAACTCTTATAACTTATGGTCAAGGTGAAAGTTTGGTAGCAGAAAGAATAGAAAATTGGGAAAATAATTTACCACCATTTATAAAATTAGCCTATCTACCTTCCGCAGGAAAATTGCGATTACGCTTGACTGGACGTGGCACTAACAAAGAAATACTACAAAAAGCTATTGATAAAAACGTACAATCTTTAGCTCAAATAATATCAGACATCATTGTTGGATATGATGAAGATCAAACCATTGAAGTAGTTATAGGTAAATATTTATCAAAATTAGGAAAAACAATTTCCACTGCAGAAAGTTGCACTGGAGGAAAAATAGCTCAAACAATTACATCAGTTCCAGGAGCCTCAAATTATTATAGAGGAAGCATTGTTTGTTATGCCACCGATACAAAAGTTACAATTTTAGGAGTTGATCAAGAAACAATTGATAAACATTCTGTAGTGAGTGCAGAGGTAGCTAAAGAAATGGCATTAGGCATACAAAAAATAATGAAAACTGATTATGCAATTGCTACCACAGGAAATGCTGGACCCTCAAAAGGAGATGCCGATGCCGATGTTGGAAGCGTTTTTATAGCAATAGCAAATAAAAATGAAGTGACCGTTGAAAAATTTAATTTTGGTCAACCCCGTGAAAAAGTGATAGATAGAGCTGTAAACAAATCATTTGAAATGCTTCAAAAAGAAATTTTAAAAAATCTGTAATATTTTTTTGTGTATAAGGTTTCTTTTTTGTTACTTTGCACCCTGATTTTGAATAACGATAAAAGAAAAGCATAATGTCAAGAGTTTGTGAGCTTACAGGTAAAAGAGCGATGGTAGGAAATAACGTTTCTCACGCTATGAACAAAACTAAGAGAAAATTTTCTGTTAACTTAGTTAAAAAACGTTTCTATCTTCCAGAAGAAGACCGATGGATTACTCTTAGAGTAGCTGCATCAACAATAAAAACGATTAATAAAAAAGGAATTGCTGCTGTTTTAAAAGAAGCAAAAGCTAACGGATTTGTAAAATAATTCGATATCTAATAAATATAAAGTAAGATGGCAAAGAAAGGAAATAGAATCCAAGTAATTTTAGAGTGCACAGAACATAAAGCAACTGGTCTTCCAGGAACTTCTCGTTACATCACCAACAAAAACAAAAAAAATACTCCAGACAGATTAGAGATTAAAAAATTTAATCCAATCTTAAAGAAAATGACAGTTCATAAAGAAATTAAATAATTAAAAATAGTTATATAATTCAATAGTGCTTTTCATTATTGAAATTTAAATATTTTAAATACCCATTTGAATCATGGCAAAGAAAACCGTTGCATCATTACAAACAGCTTCTAAAAGATTAACAAAAGCTATCAAAATGGTAAAATCACCAAAAACTGGTGCTTACACTTTTGTAGAAAGCATTATGACTCCAGAAGAAGTAGATAGTTTCTTGAAAAAGAAATAATCCTAATTTTTGATATATATCTAAGCTACTTTCGTTAGGAGGTAGCTTTTTTATTTTATATTTGTAATATAATTTGTGTTATTTAATCAAATAGATATGAGTTTTTTTAAAAGAATCTTTTCAACAGAAAAAAAGCAAACCTTAGACAAAGGTCTTGAAAAATCAAAAACTTCTTTTTTTTCAAAACTTTCTAAAGCAGTTGCTGGAAAATCAAAAGTTGATGACGATGTTTTAGATAATCTTGAGGAAATTTTAGTTACCTCTGATGTTGGTGTCAATACTACACTAAAAATAATCAACAGAATTGAAAAACGTGTAGCTAATGATAAATATTTAGGGACTGATGAACTAAATCAAATTCTTAGAGAAGAAATTTCAGGATTACTTTCAGAAACCAATTCTGGCGAAGATTCAGAATTTAAAATACCTACAAATAAAAAACCATATATCATTATGGTTGTTGGAGTTAATGGTGTTGGAAAAACCACAACAATTGGAAAACTTGCCTATCAATTTAAAAAATCAGGATATAGCGTAGTTCTAGGAGCCGCCGATACATTTCGCGCCGCCGCAATCGACCAACTTCAAATTTGGGCAGATCGGGTTGGCGTTTCAATAGTTAAACAACTAATGGGAAGTGATCCAGCTTCTGTTGCTTTTGACACACTTCAAAGTGCCGTTTCTCAAAATGCAGATGTAGTAATCATTGATACTGCTGGTCGCTTGCACAATAAAGTTGGTTTGATGAACGAATTGACCAAAGTAAAAAGAGTCATGCAAAAAGTAGTTGACGATGCTCCTCACGACGTCATGCTGGTTCTTGACGGATCAACAGGTCAAAATGCATTTGAACAAGCAACTCAATTTACAGCAGCAACCGATGTTACTTGCTTAGCTGTTACAAAATTAGACGGAACAGCAAAGGGTGGAGTTGTTATTGGAATTTCAGATCAATTCAAAATTCCAGTAAAATATATTGGAGTTGGCGAAGGTATTGAAGATTTACAGGTTTTCAATAAATACGAATTTGTAGATAGTTTCTTTAAGTAAATTGGGTGTGTTTGAAAAAATTTTATTCTTTTTTAAAACTGCTTCACCGTTATATTTAATTTGTTCGTGTTTTATGATTGGCATTATAGCAAAAATTATTGAAAGTAATTTTCCAATTATTACTTTGATTTTTCAAATAATACCTTTTGTGCTTTTGTTAATTTCAATAAAAAAAATAATTACCTAAAAAAATACTTTATTGAATAAGTGCATTTATTTTTTGCCAAAGAACATCATCAAAATCAGAAAGTGCCATGTTTTCAGAATCTGCGGCTTCTCCCATTCTAATTATTACCATTTTTTTACTCGGAACAACATAAATTTTTTGATCATTTTTCCCTAATGCAACATACATATCACTAGGTGCACTTGGAATTAATGAACCCGGAAATTGGGTTTGAAACTGTGGCAAATGATAGGAAGATTTCCCATTCAACCACCATAAATAGCCATAAGATTGATTGATACTTTGTGAGGTTGTAGTAGCCTGATTGATATAACTTTCGCTAACTATTGTTGTTCCATTCCATTTTCCTTCATTCAAAGCCAATAGTCCAAAACGTGCCATATTTCTTGAAGTACTCCAATAAACACTTAAACCATCACCCGTATTGATCCAACTTCCACCGGTCATACCAATTTTATCTCTCAATTGAGTATTGAAATAATTGGTCCAAGATTGTCCACTTGCTTGTGCTACAACATCTTGTAATTTTACATATACATTATGATAAGCCCAACGAGTTCCTGCATCAGCAACATATTGTAAATTTGATGGAGAAACATTATCGCCTAAAGCATCATTTAATCCTGAATTCATAGATAGTAAATTCTTACACAAAATTAAATTTTCCTTCGCTAATGGAGCACTTGTCCAACCTGTTCCAATATAATCCGAAACTTTATTGTTGATATTTAAAATTCCTTGATCTTGAGCAATTCCAACAACTGTTGAAGTCAAAGTTTTTCCTGCACTTGCCCAATACCAGGGTGTTGTAGCTGAATGTCCATTAAAATAATTTTCCATAACCATTCTTCCATTTACCAAAACAATGAATGATTTGGAATGTTTTAATTCTAAATAATCCAACAAAGGTTGAATAGCACTTTGATTCCAACCCAAACTTTCACTTGACTTAATTTCCCAAGTGGAACTACCATCATTTGGAGGAAAATACATGGTTTCTTCTGTAGTGTTTGATGAATCTGAACTACAACTTAAAACAGAAAGTGTTACAACAAATAAGAGAATATATTTTTTCATAAAAATTATTTTAAATAAGACGCATACTTTTCAAAAAGGTTTAACCAAAAATAGTTTTTTTTTCTTTTAATTTATTGTAATTTTAGATTTTATTTACACATGAAAAAATTAGTCACATTTTTCTTTTTAGGAATAGTTATACTGTCTTGTAATCAAACCATTACAAATAAAGACCTTAATAAAATAAATGGTTATTGGGAAATTAAACAAGTAATTTTAAAAAATGGTGAAAATAAAGATTATACCATCAATGAAACTATTGATTATTTCCAGATAAAAGGAACTAAAGGTTTTCGTCAAAAAGTGATGCCTCAACTTGATGGAACTTATAAAACTAACCATTTGAAAGAAACAATTTCTATTTCTAATGATAATGGAGATTTTTATATGAATTATGCAACTAAATATGGCAAATGGGAAGAGGAAATTATTGAAATTCAAGATTCTACATTAGTATTAAAAAATATTGATGGTATTGAATATAATTATAAAAAGTATAAACCGTTTTCTTTGAAATAAATAATATGATCAAACGATTAAGTAACGAAAGTTCCATTTCAGAAGTTTTACAGCAGTTTATTCAAGTAAATAAATTGGAAGCTGGCATGGATAAAATAGATGTTGAACAAACCTGGAAGTCGCTTATGGGTAATGGTGTAAACAGCTATACTCAAGGAGTTATTTTAAAAGGAAGTACCTTATATGTCAAACTAACATCGGCAGTTTTACGTGAAGAATTGAGTTATGGAAAACAAAAAATTATCGCCATGATTAACGAAGAACTTCGAAAAGAAGTAGTAAAAGATATTGTTTTGAGATAAAAAAATTTTATACCCAATAGATTTACAAAAATATTTAAAAAAAATCCCGCTTCAATTTAGAAACGGGATTTATATTTTTATGCACAATTAACAGAACTGCTAGCTGCTACTGTAAACTGAATACTAGAATTGCTCTCTTCCAGAAAAATGAAAAGCACTTTCGATAGCCGCATTTTCATCTGAATCTGAACCGTGAACAGCATTTTCACCAATTGAAGTAGCATATTTTTTACGGATAGTTCCTTCTGCAGCATCAGCAGGATTTGTAGCACCTATTAAAGTTCTAAAATCTTCAACTGCATTTTCTTTTTCTAAGATTGCTGCAACAATTGGACCTCTTGTCATAAATTCAACTAACTCACCAAAAAAAGGTCTTGCAGCATGAACAGCATAAAAAGCTTGAGCATCAGCTACTGTTAATTGCGTTAATTTCAAAGAAACAATTTTGAAACCTCCATCTGAAATCATATTTAAAATACCACCGATGTGATTGTTTTCAACTGCATCGGGTTTAATCATTGTAAATGTTCTATTTGTTGCCATTTTATTCCTTTGTTTTATAAATTCGGGTGCAAAAATAGTTTATTTTTTGAAAGTTTTCTTATAATCTTTTAAAAATCTAAACAAAATAAAACCATTCGATAAAATAAATGGAATCATCAAATATAAATGTGGCTTTCCAATCAAAATTAGTATATAAATCAATAGTGAAAAAAGTGAAAAAACTACGATGTTTTTAAACCATTTTCCATTTATAAAAGGAAAAAAAACAAATAAAGGATTGAATAATAATGCATTATAATTCCATAGAAGTTCTTGATGTAGAGAATACAAACCTACTAAACAAAAGAATAATCCTAAAATTCCTAATATAAATAAATAGGAAAAATAAAGAACTCGATTTTTAATAATTACTAAAAACAATAAAAGTAAAGCAATAAAATAAATACTATTTACAAACGAAAAATTACTTTCTAATTTGTTTCCCTTTACAAGAATTTCTCTTTTGATAACAAATAGTGTTCCGTCAACAACAGCTTTGTCTAAACTATTCATTAATTCCACTGGAAGAAAAAGTTTTTGGGCTTTTGCATCAGTTTTTGCCCCAAAAATGATATTTATTCCAAGTTTATACCAAAAATAATTATCGAAATATGGATAAAATAGTTGTCTGTATGAAATAGAAGTATCATCAACTTTCTTCAAAAATGGTTTACCAACGGATTCATTGATTTTATCAACTACTTTTGTGGTGCAATTTCTATCGATAAATTTATAGGTATAATGATTTTCATCTGACGTTAATGAATTTGTCAATAATTCAAATAATTTTTGTTTTTTTACTAGCGATAAATTTAAAGTTTGCTCAACAACTTCTCTATTTTCCATTTGATATTCATAAACAAAATCTTCATAAGAAGTTGCATTTATAAAATATTGCAAATCGCCTTTTACAAATTTTAAATAGAAATTTTCTGTCTTAAAATCAAAAGTTCCATAATTATAAACAACATCAAGATCATTTTCAGTATCCTTGATTCTAATGGCAGTATGTCCGAAAGTAGAATATAATTGATTTCCTCTTCCGCAGGTAAAAACACTAACGGTGGCCTTTTCTGAAAGTGGCTTATATTGTGAAAATGCTGAAAGTTGCAGCAATAAAAATAAAAAGAAAAGCATTTTTTTTATCATAAATACGATTATCTAAAAATGCTTAAATCAATTTTAACTGAAAATATATTAGAATATAATGCCGCACTTTGGTCGCCTAAATCGGTCAGGGCATAGTCCACTTGAATTCCTTTATATTTGAAACCTAATCCAATGTTGGGTTGAAAACCTAATTTTTTAGAATCATCGATTTGGGTAACATTTTGAAAATTTCCAACCCCAAGCCGAAGAAAAACCAAGTCGGTATAACCATATTCAAAACCAATGGCTGGGTCAATACTTACAAAATCTGTAGAAAAAATATCATTGGTTTTTGCAAATTGCATGTTTAAATTGGCAGCGGCTAAAAGCGATGTTTCATTATGAAACTCAAATAACTTAGACATTCCAAATTGTGCTTTAGGCATCGTAATTTCTGAACTTTCGGGCAACTCTTGATTTTCTCCAGGAATGGCATCTTTTATTTTATTATATTCGTCTTCGTCAATAGCCCAAATATTATAAGTTGTGGTAATATCACGAAGCATCAAGCCATATTTCCAATCGTTTTTTTCAAATTGAAATCCAACATCAAACCCAAACCCCCACGAATTTGCAAATTTTCCAATCACTCGACGAATGACTTTTGCGTTTACACCATATTGAAAACCAGGGACTTGAAGTTTTCTAGAATATGAAAAAGTCAAGCCATAATCGGCAGTTGAAAAAAGACTAATTCTATTATAGTCTATATTTCCTTCACTATCAATAAGTTGCGTTGTATCAAGAATATCATCAACACCAAAACGAATCAACGAAATTCCCCAAGCACTTCTATCGTCTATGGGTTTTGCATAAGCAGCATAATCATATTGAGCTATGTTGGCAAAATAACTTGCATGCATCAACGAAGCTTGACTGTCTTCAAGATGCACCAACCCAGCAGGATTCCAATAGCCAGAGTTTACATCATTCGTTTTTGAAACCACAGCATTTGACATTCCTAACGCAGCCGCATCGACACCAATATTCATAAACTCATTAGAATATTTTCTAACTGCCTGACTATTTGAATAAATAGTGTAAAATAAAAAGATAAAACAAATATTTTTTTTCAAAGCAAATTATTTTTCCAAAAGTAGAAATTTTTATTGATTTCGTTCTTACTATTTTTTCAAATAAAAACTCTATTTATAAACGTACTTTTGTATAAACTTATTGTATTACATTTGCCCATGGCAAAATCTAATAGTATGGACATCAAAAAACACATTCCAAATATACTTACATTATTAAACTTATTTTGTGGTTGTATTGCCCTAGTTATGACGGCTGATTTAAAATTTGATTTGGCTTTCTACTTTGTTTGTTTAGGCATTTTCTTTGATTTTTTTGATGGTTTTTTTGCTCGAAAATTTGGAGTTTCTGGACCTTTAGGTGTTCAATTAGATTCTTTGGCGGATATGGTTACAAGTGGTGTTGCTCCTGGATTTGTGATGTATTGTTTGTTGAGTTTTGGGAATTTTTCTACCCATAACTTATTCCCATATTTAGGTTTTATAATTACTCTTGGAGCTTGTTATCGCTTGGCTAATTTCAATATTGATACCCGTCAATCGGACTCATTTATTGGGCTTCCAACACCTGCTAATACTTTGTTTATTATGAGTTTACCATTATTAATTGCTAATTATCAAAATTATGAATTGGTACAATTATTATCTAATCGATGGGTTTTAATTGCAATTACCCTATTAAGTGCCTATATTATGAATGCTGAAATTCCATTATTTTCTTTAAAAATTAAAAACTTTAGTTTTCAAAAATATAAACTTCAAATTGGATTTTTAGCAGTTTCAATTCTTATGATTGTAATTTTACAATTTCTTGCCATTCCTTTAATTATAATTTCTTATGTTTTAATATCGATTGCAAATAATATGTTGAAAAAAAAGTAGTTTAAGTTATAAGTATTCAGGAAAATGCTTTTGTATTATTATTATTTCAAAAAAAAAATCTCAAGTTATAAACTCAAGATTTTTTAGACTATCTAACATAATTTTAATTTATTAAAAAACAAACATAGCTCTTTCACTCATCATTTCGTTTACTTCATTGGCTACTTCTTCAATGATTTCTTCATTGGTGTAATTCATTAAAACTCTATCTATAAATTCAACAACGGTTTCCATATCTTCTTCAACCAAACCTCGTGTTGTAATAGCTGGAGTTCCAATTCTAATTCCAGAGGTTACAAATGGCGATTTGTCATCAAAAGGAACCATATTTTTATTAACCGTAATTTCGGCTTTCACTAAAGCGTTTTCAGCGTCTTTACCTGTAATATTTTTATTTCGTAAATCAATCAGCATCATATGATTATCTGTTCCGCCAGAAATCAAATTATATCCCCTTTTATTGAAAGCTGCCGCCATAGCCTTTGCATTTTTTTGAACTTGCAAGGCATATCTAAAGAATTCATCGGTAAGACATTCGCCAAAAGCCACTGCTTTAGCAGCAATAATGTGCATCAATGGTCCTCCTTGATTTCCAGGAAAAACAGACATATCTAATATATGCGACATCATTCTTAGCTCTCCTTTTGGTGTGGTCAACCCCCATGGGTTTTCAAAATCCTTTCCCATCATAATCATTCCGCCTCTTGGTCCACGCAAGGTTTTGTGTGTAGTGGTTGTAACAATATGGCAATGTGGAATTGGATCATTCATCAAACCTTTAGCTATCAATCCTGCTGGATGCGAAATATCTGCTAATAATAATGCTCCAACGCTATCGGCAATTTCTCTAAAACGTTTAAAATCCATATCTCTACAATAGGCCGAAGCCCCTGCAATGATTAATTTGGGTTGTTCTTTTATAGCAATTGCTTGAATTTTATCGTAATCAAACTGTCCAGTTTCTGGTTCAACACCATAAAAACTTGGTGAATATAATTTACCCGAAAAATTAACTGGCGAACCATGAGTTAAGTGCCCACCATGCGATAAATCAAATCCTAATATTTTATCTCCAGGTTGTAAAATGGCGTGATAAACTGCTGCATTTGCTTGTGAACCAGAATGAGGTTGTACATTGGCATATTCAGCTCCAAATAACAATTTAGCTCTGTCAATAGCCAACTGTTCTACTAAATCTACTACTTCACATCCACCGTAATATCTCTTTTCGGGATAACCCTCGGCATATTTATTAGTCAATACTGAACCCATTGCCTTTAAAACTTGTTTACTGACATAATTTTCTGAAGCAATCAACTCTAAACCGTTTTTTTGACGTTTTTTTTCTGCTTTAATTAATTTGAAAATAACTTTATCGCTATGCATAATACGTATTTTATTGATATTCAAATATATAATTGAATTATTTAAGGATGTGTAAAATTATCTAAAATATTTCAGATTTCTACTTTTTTCATGTTTTTTTTGAAAATGATTTCTTGTTGATTAATTGTTTATAAATAATTGACATGTAAATCTTAACAAAAATTGCCCTATCAAATTATTTTATATTTTTGTAATTATAT
>Ga0316611_1000872_pt1 | contig 9797 bp, 7 predicted proteins | sample MIS2016202_MG_FD_207675 | JGI IMG/M metagenome (GOLD analysis project Ga0316611, IMG submission 207675) | Microbial mat bacterial communities from Middle Island sinkhole, Lake Huron, Michigan, United States - MIS.2016.202 | ecosystem: Environmental > Aquatic > Freshwater > Lake > Sediment | place... | reverse complement strand
AACTGCTTTCCGGTATCGTCGAACCGAATGAGTATGTTTTTTGAAACCGATTCCAATTTTGAATTAATAATTACAAAGCAACCCGGATTGGCAGGTTCTACGGCAAATGCACAATCGTAGGCATTTACATTAATATTGTTTGTTTTTACCCATTCAATTTCGGTGTTTTTAATTGTTTTAGCTATAAATGCCTGGGAACTGTTATTGGCAAATTTTAAATATCCCGATATATAATAATTTCCAAACTTGTCTTTGGCAATACTTTGGGTATAATACTTGTTATTTTGTGCCAAAGCATAATCAACTACATTTACGTACAAACATATAGCGGAATTTTTATAAGGCAAACTTATACTATCGGCTCCAAATCGGTTAATTTCAGTTATAATAAATTGTTTGTAATTGGAAAACGAATTGGATAGAAAATCGGTGTTTAATTTACGCTGGTTGTTAATATATGTTGATAAGCCTGTTTCGTTCTTATAATATTTTATAAAAAAATCGTTAAACTTCGATACATTTTTTTGGGTAATACGGGTTGCAAAAACAGTTAATAACGAATCGGATTGTTGTTTAAGGCTAATTAAATCGACATAGTATCGTGCGCGCTTGGCTACCGAAGTTTCGGAATTTAACGTATCGTTCGGATTATTAATTGTTTTTTGATATTCGGTTAAATAGGCCAATTGTGCATAACGCCAGGTTATATAGGCGCTCATGATTGATTTATAATCGAATCGTTCAATTTTAAAAATGAGTTTATCGTCCAACTTTAATTTAATATACGAATCGGAATAAGCATCTTGTCGGGTAACATCGGTGAATTGTTTATTTAATGTGTTTTCGAGCAGATCAAGTTCTGTACGCAGCTTTGCTAAATCATAATCAACTAATGCTATAACACTATTTACCCAGGCTCGGTAGTCCCAAACTGGTATAACATCCTGCAAAAAATCGGAACCGGTTAATCCGTTTAAGCGAAAAGTTTCAATTGGCAAAATTTTCAGGTTTTGTTTATAATTTTTTATCGGATAATTGGTTAAAGCCGTTTTGTATTCCTGAAAATAGTAGGTAACTGAATCAAACTCCAAAGCCAGCTCCATAATGCGGCTTCGTAAATCGGGCGATGAACTTAAAAAAATATCTTTAAGCTTATTATGTTCGGAATTAATACTTTTAAACAATTCGATACAATAATTGTACTTACTTACAGTTTTATCGTAGTTGTACACAATTATTTCAACGTTTTTTTCATATTCATTTACAAAAGCAAGTTTTTTATCGATAAAATCAATTACAATTTCGTATTCCACATCGTCCATATTGGGAATCATCGGAATGTTTTGATAATACTTTTTATTACTTCGTACATCTTTATCATCTTTTATTAATTTCCCCTTAGCCAAACCTAGAAATAGTTTTGCGTTGTAAATTAAATAGCGGGTTTCCGTTATATCAACTAAAGGATCGGAGGCATTCATCCATTCTAATGAAATCATTCCCAATTGTAAATAGGTATTCGGGAATTCCGGTTCCTGTTTTTGAAAATCGAATAACTTTAAAAAAGCTTCTTCTTTGGTTTGTGTTCCCACAGCTGCAAAAACATCTTTATATTTAAGTTTACGTTGTGCAAAAGTGTTTCCCGCTATAAGCAGGAAACTACTGACTAAAACAATGGTATATATAGATTTCATGATATTCGGTTTTTATAAAATTTACTTAATCTGAATTTCGACACGTCGGTTAATGGCCCTGTTTTGTTCGGAATTGTTGGGGAGTAAAGGAACTGTTTCGCCGTATCCTTTAAATGTAAGCCTGTTGTATTCCACTTCCTTTTCAATTAAATAATTTACTACCGATTCGGCACGTTTTACCGACAACTTTAAATTATAGGTATCGGAGCCAACATCGTCGGAATGAGCACCAATTTCAACCCGGATGTTCGGATTGTCTTTCAACAATTTTACCACACGGTTTAATTCATCAAAAGAGGAGGCATTTAATTCGGCCGAGTTGGTTTCAAAAGTTATATTTTTTAATTCGAATTTAGCCTCTTGTTTTAATTCAGTTAATACGGCCTGAACAACAATTTTTTCGTTAGGTTTTATGTTATCAGCATCCAAATCGAGTTGGGTACTGTAAAAAGTATAGCCTTTCGGACTAATATTTACAGAGTATTTATCGCCTTTGCGTAAATAGGTTGAGGCGTTTCCGTTTTCGTCGGTTGTTACCGTGGTTCGGTATTTTTCGTTGGTACTTAAATTCACAATTTCAATTTCAACAGGTACACCTTTCTGACCCAAAGCTTCGGAAATTAAAAAATCAATTTTTTGCTTTTGCGATACCAACTCCACATCGCGTTCAAATTCTTCAAATTGTACTACACCCGATAAATCGAATTCTAAAACGCTTGTAGCATAAATATCATTACTGATTTTTATGGTAAAATGAGAACCAATCGGTAATTGAAGCATATATCTTCCTTTAGTAATAACTTTAGAATTAACCGATATCGGTTTAGCTTTGTCGCCACTGTATACTTCAATATTAACATCCAGCGGTTCAAACATATCCTGATCGAAAACATTTAAAAGCAGGGTAATATTATTGAACAAACTTATATCGGTCGGATATTTTTTATTGGCTTTAAATTCGGAAGGATTTACCGGAAGAAAAGTATGCGAAAATCCGGACGCGGTATAATCGAGAATATACGATTTACCAGGTGGCAACGTATAAAAATAATTACCTTTTGTATCGGTAGTAAACTCGTAAACAGCGCGGTTGGATATCGGGTCGAGTACCCGAATATGCGCATCGAGGGCATTTCCGGTGTTTTGTTCGGTAATTTTTCCGGTAAAAGTAATTAATCCGTCGGGCATATTCTGAGAAACCATACCTTGCTGATAAATGCCTTTCCCTTCAATTTTCCTTTTATCGTTGCTTCTGAAAATATAGAACTGTTTGGTTTCGGCCGACATGGATGCAAACGATTCGTTGTCTACAGTGTTCAACGTATCAATTGGAACAGGGATCATCCACACTTTTTCCGAAAGTTTTTTTGCAAAGAAAATATCGAAACCTCCTCTGCTTTCCTCGCGTACCGAAGCCATATACAAAGTTTTATTATCCAACTGTATGCGAGGTGTGCACTCGCAGTACAAATTAATAGGCGAAGGCAGGGCTACCGGATCGCTCCAAGAACCATCGGGATTTAGTTTAGCGTAAAATATCTTTTTACAATTAAAATCTTTATAATCGGGATTTGGATTTAGCCGGGTAAAATACAGGGTTAAATTATCCGGACTTATGGATGGTTCGCCATCGTAATCTTTGGTATTTACCGGAGTACCTAAGGTTTTTGGCGCTGACCAACCTTTTTGCAAACGTTTTATATAAAAAATATCGGTTCCGGAAATAGCTTTATTAAAATCGGCTTCAAAATACACCATTCCAGCATCGTAATTATATACAGGTGCATTAACAACTGCTCCCGAATCGATTAATGTATTTATTACTTCAATCGGTTGCGGATTTCCCCATTGACCATTTACCAGTTCCGCCTCGAACATTCGCATGGTATCGGATTGTACCGACATATATATCATACGTTTACCATCGAAACTTATATGAGGAGCCGTTTCCACATAGCGTGAATCGTTTACCGGGCCGCTTATTGGTATTCCGTATTGCGCCGATACTACATTTATTACCAAAAAAGTATAAATAAAGGTAAAAAATATATGTTTATTCATTTGGATATTTTATATGTTGTATTCAAAATTATAATCGATTAACTTATTACAAGTTTAGCTTTTTGTCCGGCTATGCTTATGGTAGCAATGGATCCGGAATTAAACTTTAAAAAGTCAGCTTCTACCCCATCAGAAAAAATTATACCATTTTCGGGCATTTGCGATTCTATTTCGAGTTGAAACTGATTATCGATAATACCTGTGGTTACGTTAATAAACGAATTTCGGCTTAAAAAAGGTTCACGAACAATAAAATACAATTGATTAGCCTCCCAATCCAATCGGTTTTGCAATTCGGGAACAGTACCGGTAAAAAATCCGGAAACCCTTTTTGTCATATTGAGCAAAGAGCTGAACCATCCGGTTGACCCGGCTCCTGTGGTAATAATAATGCCACTTGATGATTGGTTTTCACTTACATTTTTATATTCTATTCTATATCGAGCCGATATGTGTGAGGCCGGCCCGATAAATAAATCGTTAAAACCTAATAACTGTTGACCATCATTTAATTCGGCCTTTGCCATTGTAACCAGTTTGTATTTATAGGTGTTATTTAATACATTGTAAATTCCAAAATTTATGGTATCCGGACTAAATGGCAAAAGTACCCCGTCGTAGCGACTAACATCGGGATTAACTCCTAAAATAGGATTGTTTTTTACATACTTTGCGGTATTTGCTACTAAACCATCCTGCCCAACCACTACCACCATTTCGTTATCGGAAAAAAGATAGTTTGGTAAAAACGATTTTTCCAAAACTTTTACTTTAAGCAATTTTTGCGAAGTGTTAACTACCTTGTTAAAATTAAGTAAAAAAGTATCGTGCTCCTTTTGATACAAATCGAACGCTTGTTTTTCAATAGTATCTTTAGCCACTTTACTTAATGCCGCTGGTTTTTTTCCGCCGCCCGCCGACATGCTTTTCTTACTTAAAAAAGTCATATTCGACTGCGCAATATAAAACTTTGCTTGCTCGGCTGTATTAAACTTTTCGGTTAACAGCTCAAGACGTGTTTTGCTTTTTATAATTACAACTGTGTCAATTTCTGCCTGATTCATTAATTTGTTTAGAATTTAGGATGCTTGCTCGTTATAACTATTGTTTTGATTAATTAAAGTATTTAATAAATCAGGAGTAATATTCAGATTCTCAATTTTTGATGCATTTTCGGCTAACTCCCTAAAAGCAAAAGCTATTTGATGAGCCGGCGACGACGATTTTATATTCATTGCCGATAATACTTTCCAGTCGACATCCTTATAATGTTTCATACTGGCTTCAATATCGTACGATTTTGCATCGGAAAGTTTTTTCTGATTTTCGGTCATCATAGTCACCAAATTTTTCCGCTTGTCTTCCATCACCAAATCAGCTTCCATTCGCATTTGACGGATGGTTTTGTTATTATCCTCCTTGAGCAATTCAATTTCCATTTTCTTTTTTTCTACCGAAAAGTCTGCTTCAATACGCATTTCACGTAAATGACGGTTATTTTGTTCCTGTAAAACTTCTGCTTCCATTTTCTTTTCCAAAATTTGCTTTTTCTTTTGTTCTACAGCAATTTCGGTATTTAACTCACTTTCCTTTATCATACGTTCCTGCTCTACGCCAAAATTCCGCCGTTCGTAAATGGCTAAATCTGCTTCTTTTTGTAATGCTTCGCGTGTGGCTGCTTCCAATGCCTTTTCAGTTTTCGGATCGGGTTTTACGGCAATGATATTTACACTTACCGGCTCAATTCCTAATAGTTGAACAGCTTTTGAATTTTTTAATCCTTCAAAAATTTGATGTTCGATATTTTTTGCACTACGTAATGCGTTTTTTAATTCGGTATTTTGGATAAAAGCGGATGTTGCTGTTTGTGATTCATTAATAAGACGTTGCTTAAATTTCTCGTAATGATCCTTGTTATACTGTCCGTTGTTATCAACCGTAAAATCGAGTTGTTCGGCCAGTTGCTTCGGATTTTCAATTTTAAAAGTTACTTGTCCCTGAATGGATATTGTCTGAAAATCGATAGTAGATTCGTTAAAAATAAATTGGGCATCATCGGTTCCAAGCGGTATGGCTATTATGGATGAACTGGGTGCATAATAATAAAAAGATAAGCCTCTGCCTTCGCTTTTAATTTTACCTTTTTTATAATGAACTACATATGTCATCGCATCAAACTTAATATATTTTATTCCAAACATAATGCTAAAATGATTGTTAAGTTAATAATCTAAAAATTGTACCAAATTTAAGCATTTTTTTGCTAAATAATCAAATTCAATGTTTAAAATAATAATTTTCCAAAAATTTCGGGGTGTTTGTAGTGTATCCTTTAGCAATCATTATTCCATGTTGTTTAGTTAATCGCGTTAATATAATACTAAAATAATTAATAAGTTAATAAGGTTTTGTGATGATAAATTTTTGTTTTTACTACTAAGGTTTAACAACATGATAAGACTCTCAATTTTTAAAACTTATTGAATCGTTTTAACCTTTGTAGATAAATTCCGGTAAAGCAATTTCCAACTTTATTACCTTATTTTCAACTATTTCTTAACTCACATATAACAATAAGTGAGTGTATAGGCACAAAGCAATTCCCTTTAGACAAAGTCTAATTGAAATGCAGCCTATCAGATTTTAAATTTATAGGATTAAGCCCAAGCGAAATCCAAGTCGTTCTTTGAAATATTGTAACTTTTTAAAGCTTTTAATACCTTTTGTATTTTTACATTTTTGATTTTTTCGGTTTCAGCTTCAGAAAATTCGTAACAGTACGATTCTCGTTTTGTGAGCATATTAAAAATTATGACTGCAATTTTTCTTGCTGTGGCAATTATTGCTACCATTCGTCCTTTTCGGTAAGCTAATCGTTTGAAGAAATCTCCAAGTCGAGACTTGCTGTTTCCTGCTGCGTTGGCGGCATCGCGTATGATTTTGGCAAGAGGATTGGTTTTTTTCCTAGTTTTGGAAGACAACTCTTTCCCTCCAGAAATCCTGCGATTAGGTGTAAAACCGAGCCATGATGCAAAATGTTTGGCTGTTTGAAATTTCTTACTAATATCAAACCCGGTTTCTGACATCATTGTCAATACTGTATTTATACCTACACCGTCAATTTGCAACAAGTCAACTCCGGAAGTCATTTCATAGGCATATTTTTCCACACTGAATTCAGGATCGTTTTTTTGATGAAACTTCTTTTTGGGTGCTTTATAATCTTTATTTGAAACCTCATGCGTTGTTTGTTTTGCATGTTCTTCTATCAAATGCTCAATTTCAGTGTCAATATTTCTGATTTTAGCCCAGTAATATTGGTAAAACTCATAACAATCACGAAGTTCAAAAAGATATTCCTTGCGCCAGTCGCCTTGTAGTGATTTTTGAATATCTCCACGAGAGGTTTTACAGCGATAGCTGATTAATTCCTCTAATTTTGCGGGATTCCGTTCTCCGTCAAGAATTGCTTTGATGACTTTTAGTCCGGATTCGCCCGTGATGTCTCGTAAAACAGTACTTAATCGAATGTTCATCAGTACCATTACTTTGTTCATTTTTGAAACGAAGCGACTCGCGTCCTCAACCAAACTTTTGCGATGGCGCACGTAATTGCGCAATTCAAGGGTGAAAGCATCGGGCTGAAAACTATTGGTTAGCATTCCAATACTGTGCATCAACTGTAACCACCGAGAGTCAACTACATCGGTCTTATGTCCTTTGACATTTTTTAAATGTCTGGAATTGACCAAAAATACTTCAAATTCATTTTCTTGAAGTATTACAAAAAGCGATTGCCAGTAAAAGCCGGTAGATTCTATTGCTACAGTTTTTACCTGGTGTTTTTGCAGATGATTAACGATGTCGTACAAATCGGAGGTAAACGCTCCAAATTCCTTTACATTGTCTTGCGATACACAAACAAAATGACTTTTACTGCCAATATCAATACCTGCTGCATGAGGGTTGACAACCGGCATACTAATCATTTTTTCATTGGTTCTTACTTTCTTTGTTTTCATAAAGCATTCATTTTTTTGTAAATTTGCCTTTCGGTAGAATGTTTGGAGCTGAACAGACTCACATGCGGGATATACTCAGAAAGACAATCCGGTATTCACCAATAAATTATTCAAGACATTCTACAGCCATGCTAAACGCCGGGATTTTAATTCACCAGGTTAATATCGGCTTACTTTCAGGGCTTTATAAAGTTACAAAATTTTAACGAATGTTGGGCGGCTGTAGCTCTAAAAGTTATATATAAATTTTTCAAAGAACTTTAAAGAAGGCTAAACGACACTGAATTATTACGCCATCTTTTATTTCATAGTTTTTTGAAGTTACCACAACTGGTAATTCTAATACTTTTGCACATGCAAATATGACAAACATGTAACTTACTAGACCCAAAAATTAAATCTTTTTCATAATAAATATAGTTTTCGTTACTAAATTAAATTAGAAAAAAATTCAGGCGCCTTTCTGCTGCAAATATGAAATAAGAATAGATATTCCAAATATTTTTAATAAAATTACTTATTTATATTGGTTCTAAATACTATAATTTGATTTTATATGGCTATTATTATTGGTATGAAATGTGTAAAATTAGCAAAACGCTGCTAAACTAAGTTTTAAAACGTTTTCCACTAAAAACACACTTAAGAAGATTGACTTTTTTTTATTTGATGAAAAATAATGAATTACAAATTTGGTACTTCGCTTATCGCAGGTTTAATTTTAATTGGTTTGTGATTTTCATCAATTGCAACAAAGGTGAAAATTGCATTCACTGCTTTAAAACGAAGGGTTGAAAACATTTCTTCAACCCAGATTTCGACTTGAATATCAATTTTTAGGCTACTAGTTTTTACAACGTTCCCTATTATTTCTGCAATAGTTCCCGATTTTATTGCATTCTTAAACTGCATTTTGTCGGTTGAGATAGTTACCATTTTCATTCTCGTAAAACGGGTTGCCGTAATATAAGCAACTTCATCCATCCATTGCATTGCTGTACCACCAAATAAAGTATCATGTGCATTTAATGTATTAGGAAATATTACTTTAAACTGTCTGGTTTCTGATTTTCTTATGAGTTCTGCTAATTCCATTATATTAAGTTATATAAACATTATGTTATGAACTTGCGTTCATTAATTTTGCAAATATATGCAAAATAATTTGGATTATGAACGCAGGTTCATTATCTTTGTGTGGTAATTTTAAGTATTAAATATCACAATTATGAAAACTTCAATTATTTTAAAAGTATTTTTAGTATTACCTATAATACTTTTTATTGATTATATTTTAATGATTATAATCGGATTTTTATCCTGGTTTCTTGGTTTTGGTGAAAATTTCTACTGTGGTTCATATTGTATTTTCGGAAAAATTATTTTAACAGTTTCTGCAATATTTTTCGGAATTATTATTTTTCCAGATATGATTGAACTTTTTAAATCGGAAAAGAAAATTATTACATCGGAACATTAGTTAAATATATTGTTTTGAAGGCAGGTTTATTAAGTTAGAATAAATATTATTAGTTGTTTCACAGCCATAAAAGGGTAAAACAGGTTGTGAGAAATTCTAAATGGAATATTTTAGACCTTCAGAAATAGTAAATTTTAAAATGGATATATTATTTTGCAGTGTAATAATTATGTAATGATTAAATGTGTTAATAATGATTTTTTTTACAAAACAATCCTGTAAAATGGATAGATGTTTAACGTACTATATTGACGTTATTTTTTAACTATCGCATTAAAGAACTTTTAATTAACATATTTTTAAATTACATAAAATGTATTGTATAGATAATATCGATAAATTTTGTAGAAAAGGAAAAAATTCATACGAAAGTTAAAGTTTTGATAAAAGTGAAACGATTTACAAGTATACGTATAGTTCAAATTGTGAAATTATTAAGGATGCTGCACTTTTTGTGTACAACGGAAGACCATGAAAATTTTAACTTATTCAGGAAATTATTGAATTTGTAGAATCCATGAATTATAAAAAACCATGACT
>Ga0316611_1000869_pt1 | contig 9814 bp, 7 predicted proteins | sample MIS2016202_MG_FD_207675 | JGI IMG/M metagenome (GOLD analysis project Ga0316611, IMG submission 207675) | Microbial mat bacterial communities from Middle Island sinkhole, Lake Huron, Michigan, United States - MIS.2016.202 | ecosystem: Environmental > Aquatic > Freshwater > Lake > Sediment | place... | reverse complement strand
AGCTAACATGAGCATTTGTGCTTCCAAAATAGCAGGATTTCCTAAAGGTAAATGTACCGCCATTTGGTCGCCGTCGAAGTCCGCATTAAAAGCAGTACAAACAAGCGGGTGCAATTGTATAGCTTTTCCTTCAATCAGTTTAGGTTGAAAAGCCTGAATACCAAGCCTATGCAAAGTCGGCGCACGGTTTAGTAAAACGGGATGCCCTTTTAAAACATTTTCTAAAATATCCCAAACAACAGGGTCTTTTCTATCAACAATTTTTTTGGCAGATTTAACGGTTTTAACAATACCTCTTTCAATTAACTTTCTAATAATAAAAGGTTTGTATAACTCAGCAGCCATATCTTTCGGTAGCCCGCATTCATGTAAGCCCAATTCAGGACCTACTACAATAACCGAACGCGCCGAGTAGTCCACCCTTTTACCTAAAAGATTTTGTCGGAAACGACCTTGTTTACCTTTTAAGCTATCACTCAAAGATTTAAGAGGTCTATTGGCATCAGTTTTAACAGCATTTGATTTTCGAGAATTATCGAACAATGAATCTACCGCTTCTTGTAGCATCCTTTTTTCATTTCTAAGGATAACCTCCGGCGCTTTAATTTCAATCAGCCTTTTAAGGCGATTGTTTCTGATAATGACTCTTCTATATAAATCGTTTAAGTCAGAAGTAGCAAATCGACCACCATCAAGCGGTACTAATGGTCTTAATTCCGGCGGAATAACCGGTACCACTTTTACTATCATCCACTCCGGCTTGTTAATATCTACGGAAGCTCTAAAAGCACTAACCACTTGCAGTCTTTTAAGAGCGTCATTTTTACGTTGTTGCGATGTTTCCGTATTTGCTTTATGACGAAGTTCATACGCCATGCTTTCCAAATCTAAGCGAATGAGTAGGTCATAAAGAGCCTCAGCTCCCATTTTTGCGATAAACTTATTAGGATCATCATCAGGGAGTTGTTGATTTTCGAGCGGAATAGAATCGAGATGTTCTAAATAATCTTCTTCTGAAAGAAAATCAAGGAATTTCACACCGTCAGCAGCTTTAACTCCGGGTTGAATAACTACGTATCTTTCGTAATATATAATGGAGTCAAGTTTTTTTGTAGGTAATCCTAATAAATAACCAATTTTATTTGGTAAAGATTTGAAATACCAAATATGAGCAACCGGCACCACGAGGGATATATGCCCCATTCTTTCCCTACGAACTTTTTTTTCGGTAACCTCTACCCCGCAACGGTCGCATACTATTCCTTTGTAACGAATTCTTTTATACTTACCGCAATGACATTCGTAATCCTTCACGGGTCCAAAAATTCTTTCACAGAACAGACCGTCTCGTTCAGGTTTGTATGTACGATAATTAATAGTTTCGGGTTTAAGTACCTCACCACTTGAGCGTTCAAGAATTTCTTCAGGTGAAGCTAAACTTATTGAGATTTTTGTAAAATTACTCTTTACTTTCGTATCTCTTCTGAATGCCATATTATTCAGGAATTTGTAAAATGAAACTGAAAACGAAAAATAAAATACAATAATACAGCGTATTCCACTGTATTATTGTGTAATATATTTATGATGTAAGATTGACACTTAGTCCTAATCCACGTAGTTCGTGTAACAAAACGTTTAAAGATTCCGGTATTCCGGGCATTGGCATGGGCTCACCTTTAACGATTGCCTCGTAAGCTTTCGCTCTACCAATAACATCGTCGGACTTAATTGTAAGAATCTCTTGAAGAATGTTTGAGGCACCGAATGCTTCTAACGCCCAAACCTCCATTTCACCAAAACGCTGTCCGCCAAACTGCGCTTTACCACCTAAAGGTTGTTGAGTAATAAGTGAATAAGGACCAATGGAACGAGCATGCATTTTATCATCTACCATGTGTCCGAGTTTCAACATATAAATAACCCCAACGGTTGCCGGTTGGTCAAAACGTTCACCGGTACCACCGTCGTATAAGTAAGTTTTACCGGAACGCGGAATATTTGCTTTGTCGGTATATTCATTAATTTCGTCAATAGTAGCACCGTCAAAAATAGGAGTTGCAAATTTCACACCTAATTCCATGCCAGCCCAACCAAGAACGGTTTCATAAATCTGTCCGAGGTTCATCCTTGATGGTACCCCTAATGGATTCAAAACGATATCAACGGGAGTTCCGTCTTCGAGGAATGGCATATCTTCATGTCGCACAATTTTAGCAACAATCCCTTTGTTACCGTGTCTTCCTGCCATTTTATCACCAACTTTAATTTTTCGTTTTTTGGCAATATAAACTTTGGCAAGTTGAATAATTCCAATAGGAAGCTCGTCTCCAATAGTGATGTTAAATTTTTCTCTGCGCGAGATGCTTTCTAATTCTTTATATTTGATAGTGTAGTTGTGTAACAACTTCTTAATCATGTCATTCTTAGCCTTATCGGTAGTCCATTTATTAGGGTTTACGGTAAGGTAGTTTATTTCAGTAAGAATTTTTTGAGTGAATTTTACTCCTTTTTGAATCACATCAACATTAAAGTAATCCTTAACGCCTTGCGAAGTTTTACCATTAACAAGGAGGAATAATTTGTCATTTAATTTTTCAGTTAATTGATCAGCAGCGTATTGAAATTCTTGATCAATTTTTTCTAATCTTGGTTTATCCATTGATTTCATTTTTCTCTCTTTCATGGAACGAGAGAATAATTTTTTATCAACTACCACACCAAACAGAGAAGGCGAAGCTTTCAAAGAAGCGTCTTTAACATCTCCGGCTTTGTCGCCAAAAATTGCTCTTAACAGTTTTTCTTCCGGTGAAGGATCAGATTCTCCTTTAGGAGTAATTTTTCCAATTAAAATATCACCGGGTTTAACGTCTGCACCAATTCTAATTAACCCGTTTTCATCAAGGTTTTTGGTAGCGTCTTCACTTACGTTAGGTATATCGGCAGTTAATTCCTCTAAGCCGCGTTTTGTATCCCTTACTTCAAGCACATATTCATCAATGTGCAAGGAAGTGAAAATATCATCTCTCACTACTTTTTCAGAAATAACAATAGCATCTTCAAAGTTGTATCCTTTCCAAGGCATGAAGGCAACTTTTAAATTACGTCCTAATGCAAGTTCGCCATTTTCAGTACCATACCCTTCAGAAAGAATTTGTCCTTTTACAACTGCTTGTCCTTTTTTAACAATAGGACGAAGAGTTAAACAAGTATTTTGATTTGTTTTGCGGAATTTAGGTAGTTTGTATTCAATAATATCATCGTCGAAGCTAACAAAACGGTCGTCTTCGGTTCTTTCATAACGAATAACAATTTTTGTGGCATCAACAAAATCAACAATGCCATCACCTTCAGCAACAACAAGAATTCTTGAGTCTTTTGCCACTTTATGTTCTATCCCCGTACCAACAATTGGCGATTCAGGTTTTAACAACGGAACAGCTTGACGCATCATGTTTGAGCCCATTAATGCGCGGTTAGCGTCATCGTGTTCTAAGAATGGGATTAATGAAGCAGCAATAGAGGCTATTTGATTAGGAGCTACGTCCATCAAATCAATTTCTTCTTTCTCGGAAAGCGGGAAGTCTCCGTTATAACGAGCTTTAATTTTATTACTTTCAAATTCGTTATTGTCTTTCACAACAGCATTTGCTTGCGCAATAACTTTAGCTTCTTCTTCTTCCGCACTTAAATATGTAATTCCGGTTTCAGAAAAATCAATAAAACCATTATTAACAATTCGATATGGGGTTTCAATGAAGCCTAAATTATTTATTTTTGCAAAAACGCACAAAGAAGATATAAGACCAATGTTTGGTCCCTCGGGAGTTTCAATAGGACATAATCGTCCATAATGCGTATAGTGTACGTCACGTACCTCAAAACCGGCTCTTTCTCTTGACAAACCACCGGGTCCTAAAGCAGAAAGCCTTCTTTTATGAGTCATCTCCCCAAGCGGGTTTGTTTGATCCATAAATTGCGACAACTGGTTTGTACCGAAGAAAGAATTGATAACCGAAGAAAGCGTTTTCGAGTTAATTAAGTCAATAGGTGTAAAGACTTCATTATCTCTAACGTTCATTCTTTCACGAATAGTACGCGCCATACGTGCCAAGCCTACTCCAAATTGATTGGAAAGTTGCTCGCCAACAGTTCGTACCCTACGGTTACTTAAATGGTCAATATCGTCAACGTCAGTTTTTGAATTTATAAGTTCAATTAAGTACTTTATAATTTTAATAATATCTTCTTTTGTAAGTACTTTCGTTTCAATATCGGTTTCTAAACCGAGTTTTTTATTAATACGGTACCTTCCGACATCACCGAGGTCGTACCGCTTATCGGAGAAAAACAGTTTATCAATAACATCGCGAGCAGTAGCCTCATCAGGTGGTTCAGAATTCCTTAATTGTCTGTAAATATGTAAAACGGCTTCTTTTTCTGAATTACAAGGGTCTTTTTGTAAAGTATTATAAATAATAGCAAAATCCGAAATATTCTGTATATCTTTATGTACCAGAATAGTTTTTGCACCAGAATCTACAATTTCATCAATATGGTCAACATCAATAACAACTTCTCTATCAATTAAGACTTCATTCCGCTCAATAGATACTACCTCACCGGTATCTTCATCAACAAAGTCTTCAATCCAAGTTTTTAAAACTCTTGCGGCAAGTTTTCTACCCACAACTTTTTTCAGTCCCGATTTATTAACTTTAACTTCATCAGCTAAACCAAAAATTTCAAGAATATCTTTATCTCCCTCAAACCCAATAGCTCTGAGGAGGGTGGTTACCGGTAATTTCTTTTTGCGGTCAATGTAAGCATACATAACATTGTTAATGTCAGTAGCAAATTCAATCCACGAGCCTTTAAAAGGAATAATACGGGCTGAATATAGTTTTGTTCCATTAGCATGCATACTTTGTCCGAAAAAAACTCCGGGCGATCTATGCAACTGAGAAACAACAACTCTTTCTGCACCATTAATCACAAAGGTACCTCTAGGGGTCATGTAAGGCACAGTTCCTAAATATACGTCCTGAATGACAGTATCAAAATCTTCATGTTCAGGATCTGTACAGTACAGTTTTAACTTAGCTTTCAGAGGCACACTATAAGTAAGTCCTCTTTCAATACATTCGTCAATAGCATATCGAGGAGGATCTACGAAATAATCAATAAATTCCAGTACAAAATTATTACGGGTGTCTGAAATAGGAAAATTTTCCGTAAAAACTTTAAACAATCCTTCTTTTTTCCTTTGTTCGGGAGTAGTATTCAATTGAAAAAAGTTAGCAAAGGATTCTAACTGTATTTCAAGAAAATCAGGATATTCCAACTGATTTTTTGCAGAAGCGAAGCTAATTCTATATTGAGACATGAATTTATATCAATTAATTGAACCTATTGAACGAACTATGCAACGAAAAATATTCGGAAATAAACAAGCAATAAAAGGCAGTTTACGGTTTTGCAACCATAAACTGCCCCCATATATTAGCTAAGCTATATTGCCTTTTATTTAAGTTCAACGTCAGCTCCGGCTTCTTTTAATTGCGCAACTAATGCTTCAGCTTCATCTTTAGAAATTTTTTCTTTCAAAGGTGTAGGAGCTGCATCAACAAGAGCTTTAGCTTCTTTCAAACCAATACCTGTTAATTCCTTAACTAATTTAACAATTTGAAGTTTCGCACCACCAGGGTGTTTAAGAATAACATCGTATTCATTTTTTTCTACTGGACCGCTTTCTTCAGCGGCAACAGCTGGACCTGCTACAACGGCGGCAGCAGCCGGTTCAATACCATATTCGCTTTTAAGAATATTTAATAATTCGTTAACATCTTTTACTGTAAGGTTAACTAATTGCTCTGCAATAGCTTTAAGATCTGCCATTTTACTTCTGTTTTAAAAAATTAATTATTCCAAAATTTGATTTCCATCAAAATATATACTGGCTTGGAAGCGATATTACTCCAAACAAAATTTACTATTCCTCGCGTTTAGCAAGGGTTTCTAATGCACCGGCTAATCTGTTACCAGCCGAAAGTGCTGACATAACCCCTCTGATAGGAGATTGTAAAAGAAGAACAACGTCAGCAATAAGTTCATTCTTCGATTTGATACTAATTAAAGTATCAAGCTGATCATTTCCAACGTAAACAGATTCCTCAACATAAGCCGCTTTCAAAATGGGTTTATCCATTTTGAATTTTTTGCGATAATCTTTAATTAGTTTTGCAGGTACATTACCAGACTCGCAAAACATAATAGAACTATTGCCTTTGAGGGATTTAGTTAAACTTTCACTTTGAATACCTACAGCTTCCATTGCTTTAGTAAAAAGTTTATTTTTTACAGTTTGCAATTTAATATTTTCTTTGAAACAGAGTCTTCTCAAATTAGAAGTAGCACCTGCATTCAATGCTGTAATATCAGTAACATAGAAGTGACTATAACTTTTAAGACTATCTGTTAAGTCATTAATGATATTAGCTTTTTCTTCGCGCGTCATATACTATCACGTTTATATTTCAGAAAATCTGAAACTAATTATCAACTGATTTAACTTCAACAGGTATTCCCGGACTCATAGTGCTTGAAAGGTAAACAGTTTTCATGTAAGTACCTTTAGCAGCAGAAGGTTTTAGCTTATTAACAGTACTCAAAAATTCACGGGCATTGTCTAACAATTTATCAGGAGTAAAAGATACTCTTCCAATGGTAGTGTGAATAATTCCGTACTTGTCAACTTTAAAATCAATTTTACCTGCTTTAACTTCTTTAACAGCAGCACCAATGTCCATTGTTACAGTACCACTTTTCGGGTTCGGCATTAATCCTCGAGGACCTAAAATACGTCCTAATTTACCAACTTTTCCCATTACCGGCGGCATTGTAATAACAACATCTACATCTGTCCAACCTTCTTGAATTTTTTCAATATAATTGTCTAACCCAACAAAGTCTGCACCTGCATTTTTCGCTTCTTCTTCCTTTTCAGGAGTACATAAAACGAGAACTCTTTTTTCTTTACCGGTTCCGTGAGGAAGAGTAACAACACCACGAACCATCTGATTTGCTTTACGCGGGTCAACACCCAACCTTACATCAATATCAACAGAAGCATCAAACTTGGTAGTTGTAATATGTTTAACCAATTCAGCAGCCTCGGTTAAAGAATATTGCTTTCCCTGTTCAAGTTTAGCTAATGCTTTCTTCTTATTTTTTGTTAACTTAGCCATTTTTCTATCGTCTTGTCTGTTAGCTATTATTAAAAAGGAGCAGTACCAGAAACAGTTAAGCCCATACTTCTTGCTGTACCTGCTACCATTTTCATTGCAGATTCCATAGTGAAAGCGTTCATGTCCGGCATTTTATTTTCAGCTATTTCACGAATTTGCTCCCAACTCACCGAGCCAACTTTTTTACGGTTAGGTTCCGCTGAGCCTCCTTTAATTTTAGCGGCGTCCATCAACTGAACAGCAGCGGGTGGTGATTTAACAATGAATTCAAACGATTTGTCGTTATATACAGTAATAACAACAGGGAGAACTTTACCGGCACTATTTTGAGTTCTTCCGTTAAACTGCTTACAGAATTCCATTATATTCACCCCCTTTGAACCTAAAGCCGGTCCTACGGGAGGTGATGGATTAGCTGCTCCACCTTTGATTTGTAACTTTATAAATCCAGTAACTTCTTTAGCCATAATTATAAAAAATTTCAAATAAAAAAATATAAAGAAAAGTGGAAGCATTACTGTGTCTTTTCTTTATATTTCCTTATAGTTTATTTATTCCTTTTCAACCTGTCCAAAACTTAATTCTAACGGTGTTTTTCTTCCGAAAATTTTCACCATAACAATAAGTTTCTTTTTTTCTTTATTCACCTCTTCAATAGTACCACTGAACGTATTAAAAGGTCCATCAGTAACTCTGACTGTATCTCCTACTACATAAGGCATATTAACTTCTTCACCTTTTTCGGCTAAAACATCAACATCACCTAATATTCTATGTACTTCAGAAGGTCTTAAGGGGATAGGATCTCCCCCTTTTGTTGTTCCTAAAAACCCTATAACATTTGTTACATTTTTTAAAATGTGAGGTATCTCACCAATTAAAGCAGCTTGTATAAGGATATAACCGGGGAAATAACTTCTTTCTTTGGTTATTTTCTTTCCACCCCGTATTTGAACAACTTTTTCGGTAGGGATTAGCACTTGAGAAATGTATTCTTGAAGATTCTGTTGTGCTATTTCATTCTCTATTTGTTCCTTAACCTTTTTTTCCTTCCCTCCAATAGCTCTTAGTACGTACCACTTAAAATCTTTTTCGTTTGGATTTTCGCTCATTTCTCTAATCTCCTGGATAATATAAGATTAATAGAACATTCCATAAACAATGTCCATCAAATTTCTAAATGAGGTATCCATTAAAGCTATAACAATGGCAATAATTAACGAAGCTACCATAACAACTACAGCACTATTTTGTAGTTCATTCCATGTTGGCCACGTTACTTTATTAACGAGTTCGTTAATTGCGTCTTCAAAATACGTTTTAATTCTCATTTCTTTATACCTTTTAGCACGGGAGGAGAGACTCGAACTCCCGACACCCGGTTTTGGAGACCGGTGCTCTACCAACTGAGCTACACCCGTGTAAAAACCGGCAGTAAACTACCGGATTATAATAAGATTAATCAATAATTTCAGTTACTTGACCTGCACCAACAGTACGACCTCCTTCACGAATTGCAAAGCGAAGTCCTAAAGACATAGCAACCGGAGTAATAAGTTCTACAATGATAGTTACGTTATCACCGGGCATAACCATTTCCATTCCATCAGGTAAGCTTATTTCGCCAGTAACATCAAGAGTACGTAAATAAAATTGAGGACGATATTTTGTGTGGAAAGGAGTGTGTCGACCACCTTCTTCTTTTTTCAAGATATAAACCTCAGCTTTAAATTTCGTATGAGGAGTTACTGTATTTGGGCGTGCGATAACCATACCACGTTTGATAGCGGATTTATCAACACCACGCAACAATAAACCTACGTTATCACCTGCTTGTCCGTCATCAAGAATTTTACGGAACATCTCAACACCAGTAACAACCGATTTAATTTCAGCACCATCGTCTTGTAATCCGATAATTCTAACTTCGTCGCCAGTGTGAATAAGACCTGTTTCAATTCTACCGGTAGCAACAGTACCTCTACCTGTAATAGAGAATACGTCTTCAACAGGAAGTAAGAATGGTTTTTCTATATCGCGCGGAGGTAGTGGTATCCACTCATCTACAGCTTTCATTAATTCGTAAACTCGTTCTTCCCATTTAGCCTCTCCATTCATAGCACCTAAAGCGGAACCATATATAACTGGAGAATTATCACCATCAAATTCATAGAAAGAAAGTAACTCTCTCATTTCCATTTCTACAAGCTCAAGGATTTCTTCATCCTCAACCATATCAACTTTGTTGATGAACACTACAATACGTGGAACGTTCACCTGACGTGCCAAAAGGATGTGTTCACGAGTTTGAGGCATCGGTCCGTCAGTACCAGCCACTACAATAATAGCACCGTCCATTTGAGCAGCACCGGTAACCATGTTTTTAACATAGTCAGCGTGTCCCGGACAATCTACGTGTGCATAGTGTCTATTTTCAGTTTCGTACTCAACGTGAGCAGTATTAATTGTAATACCTCTTTCTTTTTCTTCTGGAGCGTTATCAATTGAGTCGAAATCTTTAATTTGAGCCAACCCTTTTTTTGCTAAACACATTGTGATAGCTGCAG
>Ga0316611_1000867_pt1 | contig 9828 bp, 15 predicted proteins | sample MIS2016202_MG_FD_207675 | JGI IMG/M metagenome (GOLD analysis project Ga0316611, IMG submission 207675) | Microbial mat bacterial communities from Middle Island sinkhole, Lake Huron, Michigan, United States - MIS.2016.202 | ecosystem: Environmental > Aquatic > Freshwater > Lake > Sediment... | reverse complement strand
ATTTTCCATGCAGAATTCCTAATATGTGATTTTACTATATGACTGAGCTTGTCAACCTGATCTTACTCAGTACATGGTGTTTTTCATTTAGATGCAATATGATAACTCTATGTGAGTTACATGTCAACAAGATTTATTTTGATGATTATAGATACCACAATACCGTTGCGTTGCAATTGATACATCGACACGGTGTTTTTCGTGGCGTGTGCAACATCGACACGGGATGTTTTTACCGTGTCACATGCAATATTGTAACGTGTTGTGGGTGTCGTGTCAATGTCATAATTCACATCCGCACGTCATTATATCTGTTATGCGTTGTAACGTCTAAAAACAGGGCTAGAATCAATTTTGTGTTTTGAATGTGTAAATCTATCATTTTAAATTTATAATCAAATTTAGCCTTTCTCTTATGCGTTAAACCCTAACCACCTGCGTGCTTGCGTCTCTGCCGCCCGCCAGTGGAAGGATAAACGCTCATGAGAAATGTCACTGTGAAGTTGCATTGTTAAATTATATATTGGAAATTGTATTGGTGAGAAAGTTCATGTTATTCACATTTAAGGTAAAGCATACCATTTAAATATAATCTGATAACGGCTTCTATGGAATTAATGATATTTTAATATGAAAACCGAGATTCGTCTTTAATTTCAAACGATTATGAGAGTTGCACGCGTTAGGAAGTGGTGTGAGTGGTGGTCAGGGCTGGACATATACCTATGGTTTTTTTCACCGCACAATTTCTCAATTTAACTTTCCAATATATAATTTAACAATGCAACTTCACAGTGACATTTCTCATGAGCGTTTATCCTTCCGCAGCGTGCGGCACAGACGCAAGCACGCAGGCGGTTAGGATTTGACGCATTAGAGAAAAGCTAGATTCAATTATAATTCTAAAACGATAGATTTCTATAAAATTGAATCTAGCATCACTCAGACACGTTTAAAATCGAATACGAATTATGATGTTGACATGATGCCCACGACCCGTTACAATCCGTGTCGATGTTGCACACGCCACAAAAAAACACCCGTGTCAATACTTTGTATAATGACAATCTACCAAAAACAGTACAAAATAAAGAGTTGACATATAGAAACAATAATAGTAAAATTACGACATACAATCGACAAATAAAGAGGCAATATATGAGTTTATTCCCTACCCGCACGGAAATCACACGTTTTAATGAAGCTAGTGACATCATTAAATGGAGAGAAAAAATATCTGAATCACTAAAAACCAATGATAATGATGATGCTTATATTTCATTGGAAAATGATGATATTTTGTCGAAAAACAAAGTGTCGGATTTATTTGTAGATATTTTGCAGTGGTTATTGCCGCACAAAGGATTGGTTGATTGCGAGGTAATTTCGTATGTGGTTCCAGACTTCAGGGAATATTGGGATGCTGAAACTGTTGAAGAGTATAGCGATAAAACCTTTCCTGAAGAAATAACCAGTTATTTACAGATTAATTTTCCGAGTGGTAATTTTGCAACATTTTTGCCTTCGGGTCCAAACATTGTCGGTGATAATTATGAGGAATACTTTGCAGAAGTAAATTTGAGAATGCGACAAAGAAGACTTGTTTTAGTGTTAAAAAACAAAGATTCATCGTGGGAATGTGTATTATATCATGGTGTCCGTGTGCCTTTGGAATTCACACCTTTCAATGAAGTAGCATTGAAAAAGTTTTTATTTTAATTTCTAATTATCGTTGACATGATTAACCGAGAATGTTATTATGTCAACAATACAATCAACTCACAAGGAAAAAACCATGAATAACATACAAACTGCTGTTAAAGATGCTGATGATCTGTTGTGGGAAGCAAAAACCAACAATTTGTTTGATCAAATCATTTCTTGGCTTACTCCATACACTAACATTGTTACTTGCAATGTTATTGCAATTCCATTAGGTTCTTTCTACTTTAAAAGGGATAAAAACATTTTACGTGTTACTTTTTCTAGTGGCAAATATACTGAATTTTTGCCATTGGGACCCTATGTAATGGGTAACAACGGCGAAGGATATTTTGCAAAAATCTCTTTGCGAATTAATAATCGAAAATATGTCATCGTAAATTCCAATGAAAAAGACGATGATTGGAAAATAGCTGAATATATCGAATATAACCGTCCTTTGGTTTTTTTGCCTTTCAATAAAATATCATTAGAGATGACATTATTCTAAATTATATTTACAATTGACATAATTAACTGAAAATGTTATCATGTCAATTGTAACTCACAAATACTTTACCACAATTACGATATATCATCAAACAATTCACGGAGATTAACTATGCTAACAAAAACAGAAACCATTAATAAAATCGCAGCAAAAAAACAACCTAATTACGACGCATTTTGGCGTATATTCACCAATTGCGTACAAAGCTATATGTATTATGAACATCTTGAGACAAAGCAAGATGGCGAGAATTTGATTCAAGATTGGATTAAAAAAACAGCAATAACACCACCTGTAACGGTTTATGAAATATACAATGAATATTCTGGTAGCTGGTATCATTCAGAATATGCCATCTATCTAAATGGCGTGTTAAATGGTGTATTTGTACATAGATACAAGTCAGATGATACATTGATGTGGCGAAATGAAATAGCTGGCATGGAAACGATTTACGCCATGTTTAGTATGTTTAGGGAATCTGTAAAATACGCAACATCTTCTTTAGAGGTTGTTGATGATGAATGGTTAGATGAATATGAGTGCGACTGTTCCAAATAACATTGAAAAAGTTTTTATTCTAATAACTTGCGAAGTGAGATTATGTTAAATCCAAAAGAAATTGAATTGATCAGTAAATTATTTGAAGAATTGCAATTGAAGTTTCCTACAATTCGTCTAGTTGAAATTATAGAAAATCCACATGAAAAAGACGGTGTTTGGATGAGAATAATTCAACCGATAGACTGGAAAGAATGTATTGCATTCAGTGAATTCGCAGCAGAGATGACAACTGACATTCTAGTTGAGCATAATTGCGATATAATAATTAGTTTTGCAGGATAAATAGGTAGCCACATGTTAAGTCAAAAAGTTTTGTTTTTGGAATTTATAGAATATGCTACGGGTGTGCTTAATCCAAATATTAAAGGTTCACCGATAATTCGATTTTCTTCAGACATTGTAAAATCTATTGATATTTATTCAAACAACCAACCATTACTAGACTCACTAATGGATTATTTGTTGCAAGAAAATCAGATAATTAGTGATTTACTTAAAGGTTTGATTGTAGATGTCAATACCATTACTTTGCATTATAAACTTAAAAATCATTTAGACTTTGAAAAAGAGCATATAGTTAATTGTAGCAAAGCCACAGACTATAATCAATTATTTTATTATGTTTTAATGTACAATCAATTTAAACATAAATGCGATCCGTTAATTTCAATTAAATTTCATGGTTATAAAGAAAAGATGAATTTTTCTGTTATATCAAACATAATAAAAGAAAGATATTTCTTGTTGTCTGAAGGACAAAGGAATATATTAAGAAATAATTTATATTACACAGAAATTACATTTAATTATAATTCAATTGAATAATCAATTGATTAATTGTGTGTATTCAAATATATCAATAAAAAAGGGTTATCCAATACTTAATGATGGATAACCCTTTTTTTAATATTGAGGCAATGAAGAAATCGGTGTATTTAACTCTATGTTTTTCCTCATTACTTCATCACTGTCAAGCCCGTGTTTATCTTCGAGCTTAAACAACCTATCATTCAGCTTGCTTATATGCAGTAATAAAGCAAGAAATGTCTCTTGATCAGATGAATCTACAAACAGTGGGTTGGTCTGAAAACCTTCGCCGTATTTGCGTGCGAGTATAATACCGCTTGTTTTTAGTCAATATCGAGACAATCCCGATATTCTCTGACAAACTCTTGAAATTCCATTAATGTTGCACTAAAGTTTTTGGGTTTATCAACATCAATTGTGAATATCAAAATAAATTTTCCACAATTCGATACTGTTATCGAATTCCCGACCACATATTCTGTGGTATCGAAATTGCAAAATCTTGGCAACCAATCAACAGGTTGCAATAATGAACTTATTGGTATATTGTGACATACAATAGCTTGATTTGCAAAATTGGATACATCAATCGTTATACTGACATTCTCGTCAAAAGGGAATTGAATATCCGCTTTGCAGAGAACTTCAAAATCGCCACTGGTAACTGTTGTGGCTATGTTATGGATTTCATTATCGACTTCCAAATTTTGATACAATTCAACTGATAACATGTTATATACTCCAAAATTCATATTCAACACCATCGCATACAACAAACACACTATTGCTTATAGTTTAATGAATCTAGCCATGTTTTTGATTAAAATAGTTTGATGAAAAAAACATTTGACAAAAAAGTTTTTTTGTGTTAGATTGTTTAAATAGAGTGACAAATGAATAATTAAAAGTGGTCAACTTAAAGTAATCGCTTTTAATTTGGTATTCACTTTATATTGTTGTAAAATAGCGCACGCAGGAATTATCAGTGTGTTTTGCTAAAACTTCTAACATATTTTGTTAGATTTTATTAATTAAAACGTAAGAGGATTGATTTATGAATAAAAATATATTTATTGCTTTACCTTTAGTATTAGTCGTAATATCGTTTCCTAGCTTTGCATATCAAAGTAAAATCGGTCACACGAACCTAAATGAAATTTGCAAAGACCCAAAATCTTGTGAATTAAAGTATTTGTCTAAGAAAGATGGATTTATCAAGTATCATGTATCTATTGGCGATAGAAAGTTTATTCACAATTTTAGTGCTGAAAAAATTAAATTTAGTCACGCTAATTCAACTGTCAAACATAATACAGCGGAGAGTTATTTATTAACCATTGCCAAAGACGGAGATTATATACTCTCGTTACTAGATGTAGATGATGTAGATGATGAGGCTAAATAATGAAGAGAGATGCGTTGACTGGATTGTTGTTTTTGTTGTTTTTGGTGTTGTCAACTACTGCTCAGGCAGAATATTATAATTGCAATCGTCTAGTAGATATTGAAGATTGTAGTGAAGGTTGTGATGCAACAATTATTGATGAACCTTATGTTCATAACAAATATCAATATGTTACTGTAAATGTAATGACATCAGCCACATCATCTGTTAAATGTTTTTTAGTTACAACACCAAAACCATTGTATTCTAAAGATGAGGAAGTTGTTGTAACAGCAAAGCCATACGATAGAGATAATAGCAATGTTACTATAATTGATATTAGAAAAATTGTTGATTCTAACAAACAAAACAAAACAAAAGGATTGAATTATGAATAAATATATTTTAACAATTTTAATGTTGTTTGGTTTTAGTGTTAATGTAAATGTAATGGCTGTTGATAGCAATGGTTATGATAGTTGTAAATTAGAACCAGCTAAAGCCAATGAAACTTATTGCAATATATATATTGAAGAAGGAAAGGTTGTTGTTTTGGTTGGTGCTACCACATCTGCTGTTCCTTATCTAAACGGTCATAAACTAACTGTAACAGAGTTTAATTCTATTGATAAAAAAGGTGAAGATAATATTTATGTTGAAGGTGGTTATGAAGATAATATTGTAACTATCTCTAAATTCGACAATTAACAATTAAATTTGTGGGTAATGTAATATTACCCACATAAGAAGGAATAAATCATGAATAAATATATTTTAACATTTTTAATGTTGGTTGGTGTTAATGCGATGGCTGTTGACAGCAATGGTTATGATAGTTGTAAATTTGAACCTGTTAAAACTAAAGATAATGAATATGGTTGTCTTATGTATATCAAGAATGGAGAGGTTGTTGTTAATATTATAAAAAACATTAATACTCCAACTGTTGTAGCTACTCCATATATTAATGGTAATAAAGTAACTTTAAATAAATTTAGAGAAATGTTTTTTGAAAAATACATCGAAGAAGATATTAATAATGCACACATTTTAGTTCAAGGGTTATATGACAAAGATAAAAGCACTGTAAATATTGAAAAATATTGGCAAACAACAATAAAATGAGGTTTTATGATAAAAAGATTATTTGCAATAACATTAATGTTATTTTTCAGCGTCAATTCATTTGCAGGAACATTGAAGTCAGATATTAAATCAAACTTAAAATTAAATTTGTGTGCAACAGAATCGACTCATTATACAGCAATAGGATATGGGGAATGTATAGATGTTGATTGTGGTGGAATAGGAAGAGTAGAAGAAAAATTAGGAAAAAAACTACCTGAAAATCAATGTATCACCCAAAAGGATGCTGATCTTTTGTTTAAAATGAGATTTAAAGAAGCCGATGAAAAAACATCGCAGATTTTGAAAGAAAAAGGAATTAAGAATTTGTCTAAAAAACATAAAGAAGCATTGATTGCTATTCAATTTTTCACTGATCATTTAGATCGATTCCCAAATCTTCTTTTGCTAATTAAGAAAGGTGATTTTAAATCTGCATACAGCGCATTTATAAATACCAATATGTATAAGGTTGAAGACGGCAATCAATTTGATTTTATAGCAAATAGATTAAAGTAAATAGATAGATGGCGGGCATGTCCCGCCTTTTTTATTTGTAAAAATTCTATTGAAGAATTTCAAATTTAAATGGTAATGTTTTTGTGAATTCATCAACTTTATCTGAATGAACTTGTTTACACCATCCTTTTATATCCCCATCCCAGACAAAACCAAAACTTTTCACCAATTCATTTTGAGCGTATTTTGTATTGGCTTTTATTGTGACTTTTTCAGTCTTTTGTTCTCTAATAGCTGTCAAAAGCATATTGTAAGAATCTTTATGTCTATTCAAACACTCAGCTAACAATCTCACATCATCAAAAGCACGATGAGCGCAACTCACCCCTATATCTAACCAAAGTGCTAATTCAATTAATTTGAAAGACTTTTTATCTGTACATCCCCAAGAAAAATCTCTCATGGCACACAGCCAATTCTTGTTTTTTATACCCATTAACTTATTAAAACGAGGCGCATCAAAACTTGCGTTAAAAGCCACCAAGTAATCACATTCATCTATCATTGATGATATTTGCGATAAAAGTTGTTTGGTGTTGCTGGTATTGGTAAGTTCAGGATGAATTTTATTAATATTAAAAGCCTCATTTTTTTCAATTGGCAGCAATATTGATAATATAGAAACAATACCTTTTTCGTTATTGTTTTCTGTTATATTATATAAACAACAACAAACCTCACAAATTTGCGAAGTTTGTTGTAAACCCGTAGTTTCTATGTCAATTAGTAGTAACTTCATATTATTTTATTAAAATAATTTAGCATTTGTAATTCTCTCCAAAAATTCTATTATACAATATTGTGTGAAAAATAAAAAACAACAATCATCGGATATTGTTTGCAAATTGCGGACATTTTTATATACCTTTTTTTAGATTTTGTTTAAGTTTAAGATGAACCCATGTAAAAAACCTCTTCACCAAGTGCGAGATAATGTTTTGCATCTACAATAAGTTGTTCTAAATCTTGTTTAGATAAGTCAATTTCAAACTTTTCAATTGGATATTCGTGTTCATAAGAATCATTAATTACAACTTCAGTCTCATCTATAGTCATTGAAGGATTAATACATGTAACAGCTTTTTCATAAAAAACACTTTTCATTTTGTGATGAAATACAAAGCAACTACAATAATAATTCATCTCAAGACGTTTTAAATCTTCCACTGTTAATGAAACAGTAAAATTATCAACTGTTTTTTTCTTTTTTAGTTTTTTTGTTTTTTTCAAAAAACAATTTCAACATCCATTCATTTAATTCGTGATTGTTTCTATTGTAGAAAAACTCAGTAGAATCATCCAAAGTTAATCCATGATAAAATTTGCAATCCAAACCCATCTTGATTTCCCCTATTAATAAGTTACAGTTAATTATATCTGATAATTAAATATAAGTCAAGCATTATATGCACGAATCTCAATAAATTCATTCTCTATTATATGCAACTGATTATTGTAATATCTATCTTGCGAAAATGTACACCAATTTACAGGTCTTGTTAATATTTCATTAATCCCATTTTCATCAATTAACAATAATTGATCGCCAATTTCAGCAATAGTTCCAAATAAACATGATTTTACACATGCAATTGTTGAATCTATGGGTAAATCTGTAATTAATGTACTACTTTTTTCTGAGTCAATCCATTTACTTTCGAGTGTTCCTTTATTTGAGATAGACAATAATTTATCGACATCAATACAAGAGTGCAAAACATCTTTAATTATAGTCCTTTTTGGATTGCCTGATATTGTTGAATAAGTCAATAACAATGTATATTCTTCTGTATTTACAGCAAGATATTTGCCTTTCCATTCGCAATCATAACTTTTAGCTTCTATTATTTTTGTTTTAAAACTATTGTTTTGATAATCAGGGATAAAAACAACAACACCATTTTCACCTGTAGATATTGCGAATCTACCAAAAGATGTATGAGATATATTGTATGTATATTTATCCCATAAAACACATTCGCTATCTGGTATTATTTTTCCTGTTTTATCATCAAAATTAAACCTACTTAGACCTTTTTCTGAAGCAATGTAAATATTATCATTAAAAATACCAATATCGTTAGCACAAACCACATGTGATAGATGGCATGTTTTATGCTTGTGGAGTGTTTCTTTACTAATTTCGATTTTTTGTTTTAATGTGTTTTTTAAATTCTTACTTTCGCCTTTCAAAAATAAGATTAATCCACTATCTTTTTGCGTTAATACATCATTTAATAAATCATTCCATTTATATGCAGATAACACGGCATTCGTATCCTTGAGAAATAAAGTGCCTTTATATAAATATGAATTGATAAAATTGCCTTCAATAATAACGGATATGTAATTTTGTGTCATTTTGTTGATTTCTCATATTGTATGATTATAATTTACTTGTTTTTTTAGTTTGTTTTACACTTATCAATAATGCTAATTATGCTTATTGTATGCCATACGCTCATATATTTGACCTGTATTTGTATTTTTTACCCTTTGAATTATTTTGTATATTATATCAAAATCTACAACTTACCAATAACAACAAGCAATCTATTGTTATTGGTTTAGTAATCTGCGACAAGAATATCAATCGACAATCTCATAATACGCCCAGCAATTGGGGCATTCACATAAATTACCATGTTCATCAATTGTTAATCGCTCAACTTCAAATTGAGTTTGTATCTCATCAATTAATTCACGCCGATTGACTTTCATGATTGTTATGATAAAAGTAAATGATCTGGCGTGGCATAAATATTTACGAAAGAAGTTAATCGGAACAAACGCAATAGATTTTTGTTTTGCGTAGTCAATTAATAGGTCAGCCACATACCCACGAACAACATCAACCAATTCAGAATTATGAAACGTTCCCATTGTTTTCACTGTATCCACAATGTTGCGCTTGGTGTCTTCAGATGCAAAAATAAGTTCTAGGTTCATTTTTAAATACTCCTCGTTAATTTGCCGCACGCAAACGTTTGAAACGGTGCTGTTGCGAAAATCTCTTTATATACCCGTGACCGTCAGCAACATGTACTGTCTGATGCTTTCTAGCAATAGTCTGCAACATAGCGGACGACCCCAATAAAAAGTTACTTGTGTTTGTTAAGCATTAAAAAAACATGCCAATTCTTTACTGATGATGTAATTTTACACCAATTGTTTGAATATGTCAATCTATTTTTTGTTTGCCCTCAAACAAGGGTAT
>Ga0316611_1000862_pt1 | contig 9886 bp, 11 predicted proteins | sample MIS2016202_MG_FD_207675 | JGI IMG/M metagenome (GOLD analysis project Ga0316611, IMG submission 207675) | Microbial mat bacterial communities from Middle Island sinkhole, Lake Huron, Michigan, United States - MIS.2016.202 | ecosystem: Environmental > Aquatic > Freshwater > Lake > Sediment... | reverse complement strand
TCAAGTCCTACAGTTTATACCCCTAGCGCGGCGGAAACGGCGGCCGCCCTTGCCGCTTTAGCCCCCATGTTATCCCCTGACCGCGTAGCTATTGCGTCCGATGGTCAATCGGTGCGGGGGCAACGGTCATGGGCGGCTGAATGGGCAGAAGGCCCAGAATTAGAAGACCGTCAACGGCTTCGGGCGGTGCGGTCAAGTGGGGAGTGTACGCGGGCATGTGGCAATGTCCCTGGGTTGCCAGTTTGCACAAAGTGCTTTATTAATCTGCACAAAGGGAAATATACGGGGGATGAAAAAACGGGTAACTTTACTTTTGGTTATGGCGATAATTGGCATGAAATGCTCACCGTTTGCAGTCAGACTCACGGCTGGATAAAGCCTAGCGGGGTGGCGGCATGAGTAAATCAGTTGAACAGGCTTTAGAAGAATATGCGGCGGCGCACCCGTATGATGCACAAGAAGAAATTACGAACCGCTTATATAACCGACTGAAACCATTTCAGGAAACTATTCAAGCCATTCAAAATGAGCTTTACAGCGCGGCTTGCTTGGCGACGGATGACACTAAGAATCATCTGATATTGGCCTATCATTCGTTGCGTTTGGGGTGGTATGCGCTAGAACGTGACGAACCTGACAAGGTGAGGGAATGTCTAGCGCGGGTGAATCGTGAGGCTGAAAATATTACATTCTAAATAAAAACCACGCGGCAACCTATAACTAGGGCGCGTGGCTTGTGAAGAAACAATCAATAACCTGGACAGTTATTAAGGGTTAGTGGAGCGAGTGCAATTGTACCCGCCCCACTAACCCCACGCAAATATGTCATCATTCGATATCAGCAAGTTTGCAGTAACCAACGCCCAACACCAATCGACAGTTAAGGATTTTTATATTACAGAAACTTCACCCGTCATTATGGAAGATGTTGCGGTCGCGACGGCTGATAGTTTGAATGTAGTCTTCTTTACATTTCTTGTGATTGGTCCGTCAGCCATGTGCATTTGGTGGAACAGCGAAATTCGCTTTATGTGGGTTGCGCTCGTTTCGTTGATTGTTGTGGGGATTATGGGGCTTTCGCGATATGACCATCAAACCAGGGGATTACGGGAAAAAACTACCACTGGGCAAATATCATGGGAACAAAGCAAATCTGAAAATAAATCATCTGCGAAAGCAGAAATCAGATTTTTCAGAGATGGATCGAACCGAGAAGCAAGCGTAACGAGTGTCATAAAAAGCAGCTGTCTATCTATTCACCAGCTTCATCAATTAGCAGTTAACGTAGTTGGTACAGGCAAGTTTACGCAGGATTTAGTAACAAAATCCGCGCAAATTTCCGCAAAAAGCTACCAAGCAGTGGCGGCTGAACTGATGGAACAGGGGTTGATAAATTTCAAAGGGGAAAATTCGAAGCAAGGCTACACCATTACAAAGCTGGGCTATCACCTCTTTGGGCAGATGGCCGCCGATGGTCGAGGCACTCCCCTGCTGACAGACTATGTCGAAAATTAGCAAAATTAGGCTGACGTAGGGTATCAGGTATCCAATATCAGCGATATTAGAGGTAAAAATGATACATCTTGTAACGATACAGGGGAAACGGCCAAATGTGCAACAAATTAAGCGGTAGGGCTGTTTTAGTGGATTTGGTGGCGCGGAAGCGCGGTAGGGGTACAAACCATCTACCCAAATATCCTACTCCGCACGGGAAAGGTTTGTATTTTTGGGTAGAAATTGGGAAGGATGGTAGGTCAATTATGAGCCGCATGGCGGGGGTGAATTGATGGCTAAACGGAGAAGTACCATAATTTATAGCCTGACATTTAAGCTGGTGAAGAGTGGCATGGTGAGTGAAGAAAAATATCAGCAAGCCATTAAAAACGGGGCAACCCACATGACTCACGATAGACATTTCATTGAGCGAAGGGTGAGGGTGAATTGATGGAAGGCCAAACATTAAAAGGCTGGTGTGGGTATTGTGGAAAGTTAGTAGAGGGCGAAGTTTACGAGGCAGAACTGGGCGATGCGGGGATTGATTGCCCCAAATGTGATAAAGTTCTGTTGGCATGGGATATTTATCCGTTTTATTGCCCTAAATGTGACCAACATTGGGACGGTTGTTATTTGGTTAATGACGTGCCACATTGTGTGGATTGTAAACAACCGTTAGAAGTAGCAGATAAATAACCATAAACCAAAAATAGCCCCTGAATGATAATATCAGGTGGGGGCTATTTTTATACCTAGAAATATGACAATAATTGACGATATTAAGAGCAAGCTAGACCTGGTTGATTTTGTGGGCGATAAGGTCACGCTCAAAAAGTCAGGCAGTAGTAGTTATAGTGGCTTTTGCCCCTTTCACAGTAATACAAAAACGCCCTCATTTGCGGTGTTTCCGCATACCCAAACATGGCGGTGCTTTGGCAGTTGCAATGAGGGCGGGGACATCTTTGATTATGTGCAAAAATTGGACGGGGTTGACTTAGGCCAGGCCATTGCCACTTTAGCGGGGCGGGCGGGAATTATTTTGGATAATTCGCCCGAAGGGGTGGCTAAACAGCGCAAACAAACCGAGTTACGGGTTTTACATGCGGCGGTGGCTGACCATTACCGCGAAAATTTGCGGCGTAACCATAAGGCGCAGGGCTTTTTGCGCGGGCGGGGTTTCCCCAGCAGGACAATTTTTAATGGGCTAATTGGTTACGCGGAGGGTCATGCCCTAGTTCGCCACTTGCGCGGCTTAGACCTGCTTGATTTGGCGATTGATAACCACATTTTAGGCCATGATAACGACAAAGGCCGAACGTATGACCCATTGCATGACGGCGTGGTTTACCTTTGCCATAATGCACACGGCCAAATTGTGGATTTTGAGAGTCGGTCAATCGTAGAGAAAAAACATAGACGGCTTGGCCCAAAGTCACCCTTTTGGGCGATACACCAGAAAAAAGGGCTATTGGTGGTAGTAGAAGGCCCTGCCGATGCCCTGACCTGGTGGCAAATGGGCTTTAATGCGTTGGCTACCAATGGGGTGAATTTGGCGGGGTTGGATACCACCGACATCAAACGCTTTAGCGAGGTCTATTATATCCAAGACCGTGATGAAGCGGGGGATGCGAACGCGGTTAAATTGGCCTCCGCCATTGGCCCCATGACGCGGTTGGTGAAAACTTGGTCTATTGCAGGGTGCAAAGATAGCAATGATTTAATCCGTAATGGGCTTAAACCTGAACGCAAACATTTTGAGGCCATGTTACGGGGCGGGGTGATTTACCTTGATACGGTTATTCAGCAGGCGAGCCGAGCCACTCATTCAGAGTTTGATACGCTCATTGGCGAGTTATTCAGCCAATTACGTAAGTTAGATGACATTCCCCTACTGCGATATAAAAAGCAAATTTGTAAATCATTGAAACTGTCGTCAGTAGACTTTGCTCAATATATGAAGGTAAGCGAACCTGAGCCAACGGTACAAGCCGAGTTTGACCTTGATTTTAGAACGGCCAAAGAGTTTTATGAGGTGGTGCGCGGGCGGACATTCTACCTGAAGCAAGATAAGGAAGGGGCAATACGCCCTGAATTGCTGATTGAGGCTGAATTATCAATCAACAAAATCATTCACCGCGTCGGGAATGATGAACAAATTGAGCTTTTGATTGATTGTCAGCAACCAGGCAACCGTAAACTAGCACCCGCTAAAATCCCCTTGCAAGATTTTGAAAGCATGAAATGGATTACCAATAACTGGCCCCTTTTAGGTGTGCGGCCCCCTGTTCGTGATAATTCCGCTTTTTTACGTGAGGCTATCCAAAACTTAAGCAAACCAAGCCATAAAATCATCTTTGAGCAAACAGGCTGGCGCATGGTTGACGGTCAACGCTGTTTTTTGACCAATGAAGGCGCGCTGGGCTATAGCGGGGAGACCGATATTGAAGTTGATTTATCGGTTGACCGCGCTGAAACGAACATGAAGTATTACCGCTTGCCGTTAGAACCCGTCAACGTGGTCGAGGCATGGAAACACTCGCTTGATTTATGGGACGGGCTAGGTGATGGGGCGATTATGTTATGGGCGGCGGCGCATTTGGCCCCACTTAAGCCCCTTTTATCGCCTACTTTCGTCATAATGATTTATGCCCGTACCAATTCCTTTAAATCCACCATTGCCACCTTGTTTCAATCCTATTTTGGCGATTGGCACAAACATGGGTCAAAGGACGCATGGAAATTTTTGGCGGGTTCATTTCGCTCTACGCTTCACAGTATTATTAAAAATGCTTACTTAGCTAAAGATACCCTTTATGTGGTTGATGACTTTTTCCCGCGTGAAGATAACGAAGCCAAGCGCATGGTAGGCACTTTGGTTGAACTCATTCGCGGGTTTGGCAACAGCGCGGGGCGTGACCGCTTAAAAGGCGGCGGCCGTTTCCAACAGCATAGCGATAAACCGCGCTGCATTTCCATTATCACGGCGGAGGAATTGCCAAAGGAAAAGCTGGAGGAGTCGGACTTGGCGCGCATTATCAGCTATCCATTGAAGTCATGGGATAAAGATGACCCCATGTTAGATAGCTTTTTACGGCGGTTGAATGATGCGTACAACGTTCAGGGGCCGCATTTGCCCCATGCCATGTCCGCTTTTTGCTTGCATCTGGCGGAAAATTGGGAAACTTTACAGAAACAATTGCCCCAAGTGGAGGCCAAAAACTTGGCTCTGTTCAATAAAAGCCGTTATCCACGTCAACCAGAAAGTTTTGCCAAGTTGCTCACCGCCATTGATGTGGCCTTAGAATATGCCGTTTCCATTGGGGCAATCACCCTGGCGGAGTCAACTAAGCGACAAAAACGGGCTTTGGCCGTGCTAAAAGACATCATGGAGAGTCATGGCTTGCAAATTCAAAGCAGTGACCCGACAGAACGATTTGTTGAAGTGCTACGCGACAAATTAGATGACAACTGGGTACTAGCCAAAGGCCAAATAAGTAGCCAAGACTCTAAGTCTGACGACTTTGACCTACAAATTCCCTACCATCAGGAACATGCGGGTTATAAAGATGATGAGTTCATCTATCTTAAGCCTGAATTTTTCAAAAAAGTGTTGGCCGACAAATACAAACCGTTCACGCTTGGCCTTAACACTATGTATGAACGCATGGCGCAAAAGGGCTGGATTATGCGGGGTAGCGACGGAAAGGCAAGCATTGTGAGATGGGTTTTACACCGTAATTCTGCTGTTAGATTGATACATATTCCATTAGAAGTTATCTATCCTGAACTCAAGAAGGAAAAATAAATTTACATGGAAATTATCTATTTATACACTTTAAAAGTGTAAGAGTGTAAGGATTGCATTCTTGGTAGCGACAAAAAAAAATTCCTTACACTTTTCCGAAAAAAATTCCTTACACTCTTACACTTTTAGAGTGTAATTTTCAGGAGAATGAAAACATGAACTTAATTGCATTTGCTGAAAACAAAATTGAAGGGCAAAAACACGGGGAATATCCCGTAACGATTACATGGAAAAAGTGGGGCGAGGAAAAAACTTACCATGATGAATTTTCCCTGCTGGTAGATTGTTTAGACCGCGCCCCTGATTTGGTGTGGTATACAAGATTGTTGGTTCATGCCAAGCCTGACATGCTTAAGGCTTTGCAAGAAATGGAAAATAAATTAACCCCAAGGGTTAATGAACCTCAAAAAAAATCGCCCGTTGTGGCGAAGGCGGAGCAAGTTCCCATGTTCGCTATGGCGGGTGGGGGGCATTATTACGAATGAAAACGGTCATTTATGCGCGGGTTTCAAGTCAGGAACAGGTTTCAGGCTATAGCCTAGACGCTCAAGAAAATCTGTGTCGTTTATGGGCGGCTGAAAAGGGTCATGAGGTAGCAAAGGTGTTTATCGAATTTGGTAAGTCAGCGCGCACCGATAAACGCCCAGCGTTTCAGTCAGCCATCGCTTATGTCATGGCGGGCGGGGCTGATAGTGTGTTAGTCCATAAATCAGACCGATTTGCCCGTAATTTATTGGATTATCTCACTTATCAGGACATGCTAAAAGCAAAAGATAAACGAATATTATCTGTTTCTGAAGAATTTCTAAATGATGATAGCCCTGAGAGTAACTTTGTTTCAAAAGTTATAGGGGCTGTTTCTGAATATGTCAGCGATAATATTGGGCGTGAGGCTCAAAAGGGGCGTAATCAAAAGGCAAATTCAGGCTCATGGCCTGGCTCCGTTCCCCCTTTTGGCTACGTCAGAGAGGATAGATTTACCATTGTGCCACATAAAGAAAATGCGGCGCATGTGCGGTTGGCTTTTCGTGAGTTCGCCACTGGGCAATATACCCTAATCGCCTGGGCTAATCGGGCGGCTGAATTGGGGATAATGAGTGAGGCGGGCAAAAAGATGTTTGGCAGTGCATGGCAACGGATTTTTAGGAATAAATTCTATTTGGGGAAATTTGACTGGAAAGGCGAGGAAATTGTGGGCGACCATGTGGCGATAATCGCCCAAAGTGATTTTGATAAAGTCAACGACCTCTTGACCGCCAACGATAGCGGCGGGACGACTAATCGTCATTTTTGGTTGTTGGCGGGGCTTTTGTTGTCAGAGCCACACGATGCGCCCATGCATGGGACTACTGCTAAGAAGAATTACACCTATTATCGGGTGAATGACCACCATGTTAATGCTGTTGAAATGGAGGTTAGGGTGGTTGAATTATTGGGAAAATGTAGGGGATACACCGACCATGCGCCTGAAACATGGCGTATGGCGTTGAAGGTTGCGCCAACGATTAGCCATGTTTATGAATTTCTTGTCTCCGACCACGCCCGCCGTGAGCTATTACGGTTAGTTTTTATGGAAAATGGGCTAACCGTTTCATGGGGCGGGGCAATTATTGCGGTAAATTTTGGGGCAGGATTTGATTTTATTTGATGGTTGGAATAACATCGACACCGCAAATAAAAACTCCAACTTTTTCGTATAACAACCGCCTATTTGGGCGGTTGTTGTCGTTTAAACGCTGGTATAGAATGACCTAAACCAAAAACTATGCCCTAAAATCGCATTGTGAGAGGGCAACAAAAAAAGCCGTCCTGATAATTAGGACGGCTTTTTTTGTTTATGGCTATTTAAGCCCACTGCCAACAGTGAATATCTGACTCATGGCATTAACGACCCCATGGCGTTCAAAATCTGCTCATGCGCGGTATCTGTATCCTGACCGCGTAGCAATTGCGGATTGTCGGATAACAGGTCTATTGCGACCCCTAACCACATCCAATCAATGGCCGAAAGTGAAAGGGTGATGGGCGTGGTATGGGTGGCCTCATAGTCAGTCACTAGGCTTAACACTTTGTCGCAATCAATTGACTGCGCTTCTATTCTGACAAATCCTTCGCCACTCGCGCCGTATAAGTTCCCGTATGACATCTTGTGCCGTACCTCCTAGTTGAGATTGTAAATCCAAAACCATGCGATAAAACTCACTTGATTGAACATACACACCTAGATAAATCTTCTTTTTCATAGTTTGTTCCTGTTTTTACGCACTTTTGAGCAGTTTTTCGTAGTTTTGATGAATTATACACGGTTTCGTGCTAGAATGAAATAAGTAAAATTTGACACGGTAAGTAGCAAAATTGCTGCCCGGTCAGCAATTCAGCAAGAGGAGTTACGATATGCGAAAGCAATGGGGCGATATTGTTCAGCCCACTTTAGTCGAAGGCGAGGTAGGCCCCGTTCGCCTGGGGTACGTAGTGGTCGGTGAGACGACTACAGGTATAGCGGAAGTTTCTTTATCTTCTATTAGCTTGTTGAAGGATAAAATCAATTTTGACCAATTTACAGCCGCACTTGAGCAAGTGAAAGAGCGTATCGCTCAAGAATTGGTGGATAACGGGATGGTGACAAATGGCTAAGGCGATTTTTGGCGCAAGTGTGAAAGAAAACAGCCCCAAATCTGGGCGAGTAGAAGTCAGCACGATTGACACCGTAACCCCTGCTCAATTATCAAGCCTTTTAACGGCGATTGATGGCATTACGCTGGGGACATTGCAAAAAGCGGGTTTGACCACCAATGTGGCGTTGCCTGCTTTAATCAAAACGGGCGTTCCGCCTAAAACGGCGCAACGTGGCGAGAAAATTTTAGTGAAAGGCCGCGCTAGTTTGGTCAATGACCCCTTACGGATAGTCCATACCATCGAAATTCCAACGGGTGATAAATCTCTTATCGCTGTTGCGGGTTCTGACAATATTGACATCACGGCGGGTGCGGCAGCCACTTTTGTTACAGCCGTTAATGCGGTTTGGAAAAATGATGCTGGTTTGGCGATTGCTGTGGAAAGTATGCAATACGTGAATCGTGGCATTCAGTAGAAATTGATTTTGCATGGAGTAAAGGGCTACTGAAAGGTAGCCCTTTTTAATATGCCTAGAAGAAATGATGAGTCCCACAAAGGTGCAACTATACCCCAGGATTGGGATGAAGCAGTTGACGGTTATTGCCGTGTAACTTTGTGTGTGCCTAATTCGCCTGATTGGAAAGCGACTGTTTATGGCTTGATTGGGTATATGGGTAAGGGCTTTTATTGGCGGGCGGATGGGGACGGGCCGACTCGGATAATTGATGCCAAGCGTATAGCCGAAGAGATTTATGAGAGTATCTGTATGTCGTGTAATTACGAAGCCCTCGAACAAGAAAAAATTGACCAACTGAAACTCATTGCTAAATCTATTCGTAATTCAGACTTAGCTATGCAGTTTTTAGTTGCTCAACTGAGAAAAGACAAAACGATTTATGACGTTATCCCTGCGCCTGCCGTTGGCGGGACTTTGACGGCGGCAAGTGACTCGCATTTTGAGGCCGCGAGTCTGCTAGAAACAAATGGAATTGCTGAATTATTTAGTATTGCGCTTTTAGATGACGGTACATTATCATTACCCGATTTAAACCCCTTCAATCTTGAAAGTAAGGTTGACCAGATAAGAACCGACATTAACCTTTCTAAAACACATTTTATCGGTAGTTTTTCGCAATTGGTTGAATGGTTTGCGACCTCGTTTAGGGGGGGGGTGTTCTCAGACTACAACCCATTAGGCGCAGAAACATTTTTTACTCGCTTTACAAACACTTTCAATGCCGCGACTCCAACAAGCATAACCGTCCCTGTCCCATGGCCCCCGTTCACGTACACCTTCACTTTTTACATGGTGGATAAAACGTTCTCAGAGAGGTTTACACAAGCATTTTTTGCTGATGACCAAAGAGAACCGACAGACTCGCAAAATTATTTTAATCGCTTTAACACGAAATTTGATTTATTTAACGTCGTACACACTGCCATGAAGGATTGCATTTGTGCGGCCAATAAATTGTTAGAAGATATTGGCTCAAATATTCTGGGCATAGACCTAACTCCTACGACACCCGTAAACAACATTACTATTACTCCTACGACACCCGTAAACAACATTACTGTTACGGCGGGGACGGGGACGGACATGGACGGGGTAGAAAAGGGTTTAGCGTCAATCAATAGCTCTATTCTCTCTAGCTCTGATAAAATCGCCCAGGCCATTTCCGAAATTGAATTAAACAATGTAAACATCCTCAACACAGGCGAAACGGCTTATATCAATGTCGGTGATGGTTGTTGCGAGCCGCCAAATGGCGCGGGCAGTGGAGCGGGAACGGGCGGATATACACCGCCAAGCCTGGATGAGCCATTGCCGAATGAGCAGCCTGTGCCTGATGCGGATATTTGCGACTGGGTGGAGTATATATTTGATACCTTAGTATCCATTTTTGAATGGATACTGTGGGCTATGGAGTGGGTTGATTCGTTTTTTGGCGGAAAAGCTGTAGATATGAT
>Ga0316611_1000856_pt1 | contig 9909 bp, 7 predicted proteins | sample MIS2016202_MG_FD_207675 | JGI IMG/M metagenome (GOLD analysis project Ga0316611, IMG submission 207675) | Microbial mat bacterial communities from Middle Island sinkhole, Lake Huron, Michigan, United States - MIS.2016.202 | ecosystem: Environmental > Aquatic > Freshwater > Lake > Sediment | place... | reverse complement strand
TGGTTATTCAATTGATGGTAGGCTTGTTAGCTGGAAGTTTATTGTCTTTAATCACGCCATTTCTTACCCAAAGCATAGTTGATATTGGAATTCAAAACCAAGATTTGAACTTTATTTGGTTGGTGTTAATAGCCCAAATTATGCTGTTTGTAGGAAGTGCTTCTATCGAAATTATAAGAAGTTGGATATTGTTGCATCTCAGCACACGAATCAATATTTCCATCGTTTCCGATTTCTTTATCAAACTAATGAAGTTACCTATCGGTTTTTTCGATACCAGAATGACGGGCGATATTATGCAACGCATAAACGACCACCATAGAATCGAACAATTTTTGACCAATTCCACTTTATCAACTTTATTTTCCTTATTTAATTTTGTCGTATTTAGCTGCATTTTAGCGTATTATAATCTTTATATTTTCTTGGTATTTTTAGTTTCAGCAGCATTTTATCTCGGTTGGATATTATTCTTTTTGAAAAAAAGAAGAGAATTAGACTACAAACGCTTTTCGCAAGTATCTGAAGAACAATCCAAAGTAATAGAATTGGTTAACGGAATGCAGGAAATAAAAATCCATAATGCAGAAAAGCAAAAACGTTGGGCTTGGGAATTTGTACAAATAAAACTCTTTAAAGTAGGCATGCAATCACTTACTTTGGAACAATACCAAAGTGTAGGAAGCAGTTTTATCAATCAATTAAAAAATATTTTCATTACTTTTTTATCCGCTTCTTTGGTTATAAAAGGAGATTTAACATTAGGAATGATGCTTTCTGTTCAATATATTATCGGTCAATTAGATTCGCCACTTTCACAAATGGTAAACTTTTTCCGTCAAATGCAAGATGCAAAAATAAGTTTGGAAAGATTAGGAGAAATTCATGACAAAGAAGATGAAGAACCTATTGATAATGAGGGAATAAGTAATAAAATTCATGATATTGAAGTATCAGATATTGTATTGAAGAATGTGAGTTTTCGTTATACAGGTTCACCTGATATGGTGGTTGATGATATTAGTTTTACGATTCCTAAACAAAAAACAACAGCCATAGTAGGAGCAAGTGGAAGTGGAAAAACAACCTTGATGAAACTGTTAATGAAATTTTATGAACCAGTTTCTGGAGAATTGCGAATTGGGAATTACGAATTACGAAATGTGAGTCAGAAATCTTGGAGGAGTTTGTGTGGAGTTGTGATGCAAGATGGTTTTATATTTAATGATACTATTGCAAATAATATTGCAGTTGGAGAAGATTTTATAGATAAGAAAAAATTATTATATGCGGTAGAAACAGCCAACATAAAAGAATATATTGAAAATTTACCTCTTACATACAATACCAAAATAGGAAATGAAGGCATTGGAATGAGTGGCGGACAAAAACAAAGATTATTGATTGCAAGAGCAGTATATAAAAATCCTGAATATTTATTTTTCGATGAAGCTACTTCAGCATTAGATGCGAATACCGAAAAAGTAATTATTGAAAACTTAGAAATTTTTTTGAAAAATAAGACTGCCGTAATTGTTGCTCACAGATTAAGCACTGTAAAACACGCTGATAATATTATAGTAATGGATAAAGGCAAAATAATAGAACAAGGAACGCATAAAGATTTAGTGGACCAAAAGGGAGAATATTATAGATTGGTTAAGAATCAATTGGAGTTGGGGCAGTAGTGGGAAGTGGGAAGTGGGAAGTGGGAAGTGGGAAATGGGAAGATGGAAGTGGGAAGTTGGAAGTTGGAAGATGGAAGAGGAATGTGGGAAGTGGGAAGTGGGAAGATGGAAGAGGAATGTGGGAAGATGGAAGTTGGGAAGTAGTAAGAAACATCATACTTCAAACTCCTAAATTCCATCTCAAATCACTATCTTTGAAATAAAAAAGTAACATGAGCTTTAAGTTTGAAAAATTAATAATTTGGCAGAAATCTATGGAGTTTGCAGATGAAGTTAATCTATTAACTGAAATTTTTCCTAAAAAAGAAATTTTTAATTTATCTTCTCAAATAGCAAGAGCAGTTGATTCTGTTTCTTTAAATATTGCAGAAGGTTCTATACTTCAATCAAAACTGGAATTTAGAAAATTTTTAGGTTATTCTATTCGTTCACTTGCTGAAGTAGTAACTTGTCTTTATAAAGCAAAAAATAGAAATTATATTACCAGCGAACAATTTAATGATTTATACTTAAAGAGTTTTAATTTAATGAATATGATGATTGCATTCAGAGATAAAGTGTAGGAAGTTTGAAGATGGAAGTTTGAGGCATGAAGTACAAAAACTTCTAATCCCATCTCCCTGCTTCCAACTCCCAACTCCCAACCAAAAAGAATATGAATAAGTTAGAAGAAATAGAGCTTCGATCAGAAGCAGTACAGGAAGTACTTTCAGCACCACCAAGTTGGATGGTAAGATATGGAATTACAGTAATATTTTGTGTATTATTGCTCATTTTAGGTGCATCTTGGATTGTAAAATATCCAGAATTTATTCCTGCTCAAGTACAAATAACCACTCAATTTCCACCTGAAAAATTGGAAGCCAGAACCAATGGAAAATTAGAAAATATTTTTGTTCAAAATCAACAAAATGTACAAAAAGGACAAGTGTTGGCAAATATAGAAACCAGTGCTAATTATAAGGATATTTTAGTATTAAAGTCAATTTTAGATTCATTTCAACCCAATTTACAATACTTTAATTTTCCCATTGAAAGACTGAAAAACTTACAATTAGGAGAAATTCAATCAGCTTTTATTCAATTTGAAAAATCGTATTTACAATATACATTACAGAAAAAATTACAACCTTATTCTGTAGAAACTGTGGCAGGGCAAGAAGCATTATCGCAACAAGGAACACAAATTCAAAATCTTCAAAATCAGAAAAAATTAGAATTGTCAAAACTCAGTTTGGCACAACAAGATTTTAATAGAAATCAAGGTTTGTTTAATCAAGGCGTAATTTCAAAAGTAGAATTGGAGCAAAAGAAAATTGCTTTGCTTCAAGCCCAACAAGCGGTTCAAAGTATTGATATGAATATTTCCCAAATTCAAGGCTCAATTTCCTCCACTCATAAAACCTTAAAAGGGACTTCTATTTCCAAACAAAAAGACGATACCAATTTTTTAGCAGAAGTGCTGCAATCTCTTGACCAACTCAAAAAATCATTAAGAGATTGGGAACAAACCTTTTTATTTACTGCTTCTTTCGATGGGAAAGTAAGTTTTCAGCAATACTGGGGAAAAAATCAATTTATAAAAGCAGGAGAAGTGGTTTTTGTTATTTTACCTACTTCAAAAGATGCTTTAATTGGAAAACTCATACTTCCTGCTTCCAATACAGGAAAAATAAAGCCGGGACAAAAAGTTATTATTAAATTAGATAATTATCCCTACCAACAATTTGGAATTATTCGGGGAAAAGTGAAAAATATTTCTCTCGCTCCAGACAAAGACGGCAATTATTTTGTTGAAGTGGAATTGCCAAATAATCTCAAAACTTCCCAAGGAAAAGATCTTTTATTTGATAAGGAACTTCGTGGTTCTGCTGAAATCGTAACCCAAGATTTAAGATTGATTGAAAGGTTCTTTTATCAATTTAGAGGAATTTTTAAGGAGTAAATTGTAAGAAAAAAGTAGTATTTACCATTCTATTTAATAATAGGAGATATTAGTGGTATCTATAATAGGAATGACTTTTATTGCTAGTAAAATTTATAGAACTGGAATTTTAATGTATGGCAAAAAAGCTTCTTTTAAGGAACTATGGAAATGGATAAGAATGTAGCATTATACTTTAATTTTTGAAAATTTTTATTGCGTTTTCAGTAGTAATCTTTTCAATTTCCTGAAATGAAACTTTATAAATATCACATAATTTCAATGCGATTTCTTTTAAATATTTAGATTCATTTCGTTTTCCACGAAAAGGGACGGGTGCCAAATAAGGTGAATCTGTTTCCAAAACTATTTTTTCTAATGGAATTTCATGTAAGAAAGTATCAATTTTTCCATTTTTAAAGGTTACCACGCCGCCAATTCCTAAAGTAAAACCTAAATCAATGGCTAATTTTGCTTGTTCTAAATCGCCTGAAAAACAATGAAATATTCCATATAAATCATCAGATTTCTCTTGTTGAAGAATCTCAAATATTTCATCAAAGCTATCTCTGGAATGGATTACAATGGGCAATTTGTGTTTTTTAGCCAAATGAATTTGCTTAACAAAAGCTTCTTGCTGAATGTTTAGTGTGCTTTTATCCCAATATAAATCAATCCCAATTTCACCAATGGCTGAAAATTTTCTTTTTTCTAATTCATTTTCAACTATTTGTAATTCGTTAAGGAAAGTATCTTCTTTTACATAACAAGGATGTAAACCCATCATTAAATGTATATTATCTGGAAATTCATTTTCCAAATCATACATTTTTTGATGAAATTCTGAATCTATTGCAGGCAAATAAAATTGTGTAACACCTTCATTTATAGAATTTTGAATAACGTCATTTCTGTCCTCATCAAATTCGTCTGCATATAAATGCGTGTGTGTATCAATAAGCATGTTCTAATTGGGATTTTAAAAATGTAAACTCGTCCAAACACGCATTTGGATATAATTTTTTTTCAATTTCTTGAAACTTTTTCATTAATTGATATAAAAATTCTTTATGAGCTAATGTTTTGTTGTTAAATGGTTTATGTTGTAGTCCTGTTTGAAGTTTTTCAATTTCATCATTTAATTGAATGGTCTTATCTTGAAAATAAACTGACGAAAATTTTTCCCAAATATACTCAATTGCCAATTCATTTGGATGCAACATATCTTGTTTATAGTAGCGATAATCACGTAATTCATCTAACATAATTTCAAATGAAGGAAAATATTCTGTATTCTTATTTTTAGAAGTTATTTCAAAAACGGAATTTAGTAATCTTGCTTTGCTTATGGTATTTTCCACGAATCCATCTTTTATATGCCGTACAGGACTAACCGTAAATATTATTTTTGGATTATTTTTTGAAATATCTTGAATAATATCTACACAACTTTGTAAAGATTCAACGATTTCATTTTCAGTTAATAAGAATTTTGTAAACTGTGAATTGGGTACTTTATGACAATTCGCAACAGGCAGTTGCATTGAATTTAGTTTATAAACAAATGAAGTTCCAAGGGTTATGAAAATTACATTTGAATTTCGTAAATAATCATATGCAATATCAATAGAATCATTTATTTTTGATAGCATTTTCCCACTTTGGGTATCGTTAAATTCTGAATGATGATCCCAACTTAAATATAATTCTTTGAAATGAAAAAGCTCTGAAATTTGATAATGTTGCAAGGAATATATTCTAATTAAAGCATTTTCAATTGCTAAAGGATGGAATAAAATCCCAAAAGGATTAGTGCAAATTTTAAATTTTCTTTCAGCTATTTTTTTTGAAACTTCAGTTGAAAAACAAGATCCCATAGCAAAAAAAACATCTGAATGTGAAAATTTTTCATCAGATGATTGTAATTGAATTTCTGTGTGAAAATTTGCCATTATGAGTCTCTTTTCAATAAATAATCAGCTAATTTTATAAATGGTAACAACTTATCTTGTGGCATGTTAATTTCTTGAAGCGCTTTTATTGCTATATTGTTATGTTCTTCGATTAAATCTAAAGAAAGTTCATCTACTTTTAATTTTTTGAAAATATTTTTAACAGCATATATTTTATCTTCATTTTGTAATGAAGAGCCATACCAGTAGTTTAGTTCTGTAATATCATGCTCATTTCCGTGTTTTAAAGCTAAGAAGTACAAACATGTTTTTTTATTTTCAATAATATCGCCTGATTGCTTTTTACCAAATTTAGTCATATCACCAAAAACGTCTAAATAATCATCTTTTATTTGAAAAGCAATTCCAATATGTTTTCCGAATTCATACAATGCTTGTGCTTCTTTTTGTTCCGCTTTTGCAATCAAAGCTCCAATTTTAAAGGCGGCAGCACCTAAAACACCTGTTTTTGCAGTAATCATTTGAATATACTCATCGAAACTAACTTCTGTTTGTGTTTCAAAATCCATATCATATTGTTGCCCTTCACATACAATTAATGCAGTTTCGGAGAATAATTGAATACATTCTTTAAAGGTTTTGGGTTCTAATTCTTCAAAAAATTGATATGCTTTAACAAACAAAGCATCGCCTGATAAAATAGCTGTATTTATATTATATTTTTCGTGAATAGTGGCTTTTCCTCGCCGAATAGAAGCATTATCCATAATATCATCGTGCATTAAGGTGAAATTATGAAATAATTCTATCGCTAAAGCAGGTTTTATTGCCTTTTTAATATCTCCGTTAAATAAATCATTGGCCATTAAAACCATCATGGGTCGTAATCTTTTTCCTCCTAATTCCAAAATATAGTTCATAGGCTCATACAAACCTATTGGTTTATTATGAAAAATATTTTCTCGTAAAGCTTTTGAAATCAGCTCTTGATATTTTTTTATGAAATCCACTTTTACTAAATTAAAATTAAAAATTAAAAATTAAAAATTACTTAAAATTCTAAATTTTAATTTTTATGTCGTTATTCTACTGTAACGCTTTTTGCTAAATTTCTGGGTTGATCTACGTTTGCACCTCGCATAACGGCTATATGATAAGATAGTAATTGTAGGGGAATATTGGTGATAATAGGTGAAAAATATTCATTACAATCCGGAACTTCTATTACATAATCGGCCAAATCACGAACTTGAGTATCTCCTTCACTAACAACTGCTATTATGATCCCTTTTCTTGATTTTATTTCTTGAATATTACTTACTACTTTTTCGTAATGTCCTCTTTTTGGGGCTATTACTACTACGGGCATATTTTCGTCTATCAATGCAATTGGGCCGTGCTTCATCTCAGCAGCAGGATAACCTTCTGCATGAATGTATGAAATTTCTTTCAGTTTTAAGGCGCCTTCTAATGCTACTGGAAAATTTATTCCTCGCCCTAAATATAAAAAGTTGGTGGCATTGATAAATTTTTTAGCAATTTCTTTTACTTTGTCGTTTGTTTGTAAGGCTCTTTCAACTTTTTTAGGTAATCCGTCTAATTCTTGTATTAATGCTCTGAAATCAGACTCTTTTAATTGTCCATTATGTTTTCCGAGTTTTAAGGCAATCATTGTTAAAATAGTCAATTGTGCTGTAAATGCTTTTGTAGATGCAACTCCTATTTCTGGGCCTGCGTGTGTATATGAGCCTGCATCTGTTAATCGTGCGATAGAAGACCCAACAACATTACAAATTCCATATATAAATGCCCCTTTTTCTTTAGCTAATTTTAGTGCAGCTAAAGTATCTGCTGTTTCCCCTGATTGAGAAATTGCAAGTACAATATCTTTGTTAGTAATTATAGGGTTTCTGTATCTAAATTCTGATGCATATTCAACTTCCACCGGAATTCTTGCTATGTCTTCTATTAAATATTCTCCTATTAAACCTGCATGCCAGCTGGTTCCACAAGCTACTATTATTATTCGTTCTGCATTTAAAAATTTATCTTGATTATCCCAAATTCCAGCCATTCTTATCGTTCCGTCTTCTACTAAAAGTCTGCCTCTAAGTGTGTCGTGAATAGATTTGGGTTGTTCGAAAATTTCTTTCAACATAAAATGGTCGTAACCTCCTTTTTCTATTTGCTCTAAGTCAAACAATAATTCTTGTACTGATGGTATTACAATGGAATTATCTTTTATTTTTCTTACATCTACTTCTTCTCCAATTCGTATTGTTGCCATTTCACCATCTTCTAAATATACGGCATCTTTAGTGAAATCTACAAAAGGAGAAGCATCAGAGGCAATAAAATATTCATTTTCACCAATACCAATTGCAAGTGGGCTTGAAAGTCTTCCTACTACAAATTCGTTTATATTATTTTTATCTAAAACAACTATTGCATAAGCGCCTACCACTTCGTTTAGTGCATATCGAACTGCATCTGTAAGGGATAAATTATCTTTTTCTTTAAAATATTGAATTAAATTTATGAGTACTTCTGTATCTGTATCGCTTTTAAAAGTAAAACCTTTGTTTATAAGGGTTGTTTTTAAACTTTCATAATTTTCAATGATCCCATTGTGAATAATGGCTAATTCTCCATTATTTGAAAGGTGGGGATGAGAGTTTACATCGTTTGGCACACCGTGTGTTGCCCAGCGAGTATGCCCCATGCCGATATGATATTCTTTTGTTATTGTTGATTTCGCTTCTAAATCTGAAACTTTTCCTTTTGTTTTTACTAAATTAAATCCTGCTTCGTCTATTAGAACAATTCCTGCACTGTCGTATCCTCTGTATTCTAATCTTTTTAAACCATTTATGATTATCGGATAGGCATTTTTAGGACCTATATATCCTACAATTCCACACATACATTTTTTTTTACAAATTTAGGAAATTATTTAATGCGAAAATTAATTTTTCATCTAAATAAAAAAATCCTGAAAAAATATATTCTTTTTCAGGATCTTAAACAATGTTTTTAATAAACCTATTTCTTTTTGCCCATATTTTTTAATTTTTCTTGTGCCTGAGTATTTTTGCGTTGTTGTTCCGCTGCTTGTTCCATTAATTGGGCAAACTTGCCTTTTTTCTTGGCTGGTTTCTTTTTATTTTCTTGTATTTGTGCGTGTATTTTTGTTTCATCAATCAAAAATTTAGTGATAAATAAAATCATAAATATATTAATGATATTAGAAACTACATAGTACCAAGATAAACCAGAAGCATAGGAATTTAAGAAAAACACAAACATTACGGGCATAATGTACATTAGTTTTTTCATATCAGGCATTCCTTCTTGTGTTGGTTGCTGTATATTGTTTGCTGTCATTCTGGTATAAATTAAAAGTACAACACAATACAATAGTGCAAATAAACTTATATGGTTTCCATAAAATGAAGATAAACCCCAAATATGTGTATTCCAACTGTAAATAGAGTCATAAGAAGTTAAATCATCTGCCCACAAAAAAGACTCACCACGCATTTGTATAATGTTTGGAAAAAGTCGGAATAAGGCCATAAATAAGGGAACTTGAATAAGGGCAGGAATACAGCCTGCCATTGGATTTACGCCTGCTTTTCGGTATAGCTCCATGGTAGCCTGTTGTTTTGCCATGGCATCTTTGTCTTTATTTTTCTCGTTCAGTTCGTCCATTTCGGGTTTTAAAACACGCATAACGGCAGATTGCTTGTTTTGTTTGAACATAATTGGAAATAGCAATAATTTCATAATTAATGTCATTACTAAAATGGCAATTCCTGCTGATAATCCCCATTGGGTAAGGTATTTGTAAATATTATAAAAGAAATGTTTATTTATCCATCCTATGAAGCCGGAATGTAGATAATCCATAGGAACTAAATCGTCAAAACGCTTTTCTTCGTATTGTGTTTGGGTTAATAAATCTAAATTCATGGGCATAAAATACCAAGTGAATTTTTCGTTTATGTTTGAGGTTGATTTTAAATCGGCATTAAATAAAACATCTTTCAAATACTTGCCATTTCTGTCTTTTTCATCTAATTCAATAGTGGTAACCTTTCCTGTTGATTGTGTAAATCCGTTTTGATTTTCTAAAATAGACAAGAAAAACTGCTGTTTTGCACAAACCCAATTTAGCGTTTCTTCTGGTTCGTCTAATTCGCTTGAACTGTTATAATCTGTACTTTGGTAATTATCATATCCATAATGAATATCTGTAAAGCTCAATTCTTGTGTTCTTCCTTTTTCTAATTGAAATGCTTTAAATTTCCAATCTAATTTTGCCTTTTGATTGGCGAAAACAATTCCATCAGATTTTACTTCAAAATCTATTTTATACGTGTTT
>Ga0316611_1000854_pt1 | contig 9916 bp, 7 predicted proteins | sample MIS2016202_MG_FD_207675 | JGI IMG/M metagenome (GOLD analysis project Ga0316611, IMG submission 207675) | Microbial mat bacterial communities from Middle Island sinkhole, Lake Huron, Michigan, United States - MIS.2016.202 | ecosystem: Environmental > Aquatic > Freshwater > Lake > Sediment | place... | reverse complement strand
TTTCGGTGTTTATTTCGTGCAGGTGCGGACACCTGCATTGGTGAAACTGTTTTAATATTTATAAATCAGTTAGTATCTGCTTCCGATAGTTTTTGCAGGTACCGATTTTTGAATAACTGCCATATCAGCTTCAGTTAATTCTACAGAAAAAGCACCTAAATTTTCCTCCAACCGATGTATTTTTTTAGTACCCGGAATTGTTACTATTTCGTCGTTTGCACTAAGCACCCAGGCCAATGCCACTTGGGCAACCGTAACATTTTTACTTTTCGCCAATTGTTCAATCACTTCCACAAACTTTAAATTCTCGGCTATTGCCTCGTTGGTAAATCTGGGGTTATTCAATCGAAAATCGCCAGCCTCCAAATCGGCCCTACTTTTTATAGCACCGGTAAGGAATCCGCGACCCAACGGACTGTATGCCACAAAGGTAATACCAAGTTCCTTACATACATCAAAAATTTCACCTTCCGGCTCACGACTCCATAAAGAATACTCGGTTTGAAGCGCCGATATAGGATAAACAGCATGTGCCCTCCGGATTGTAGCGGCATCTACTTCCGATAATCCAAGATGCTTAATCTTACCTTGTTTAACCAAATCGCTCATTGTACCAACAATTTCCTCAATTTCCACAGTAGGATCCTGACGGTGCATGTAATACAAATCGATTGCCTCAACACCCAAATTTTTAAGACTTTGATCGCAGGCTTTACGAATATAGTCTGGTTTGCCATTAATGCCTAAAAACTCGCCGTTAGGTCCGCGCATTACAGCAAACTTTGTGGCCAAAACAATTTTGTCCCATTTACCTTTAAATGCTTTACCTAAAAGTTGTTCATTAGCACCCCAACCGTACATATCGGCGGTGTCGAAAAAATTTACGCCCATATCAATGGCTTTGTGCAAAGTACTTATCGATTCCTGCTCATTAAAAGTACCATAAAACTCCGACATGCCCATGCAGCCTAGCCCGATACGGTTCAGCTTAACAATACTATGTCCTAATACCGATGTTTGTTTCATTGTTTTTATTTTTTAAAATTGATAAACAAAGTTAACTTTAAAAAAACAATATGTGGCAACCATAATCAAATAAGAAATGATCAATTTGAAAGATACAATTACGTTTTATACAATTTCCGGAAAGTATTAGGCGAATAATGGGTTTGTTTCTTAAAAAACCGGCTAAAATGTGTGGGCTCCGTAAATCCTAATAAATAAGCAATTTCCTTGGAAGAATGCGGAGTATTGATTAATAATGATTTGGCTACTGAAAGGGTGCGTTTCGAAATCCAATCGTAAACAGTTATTCCTGTTTTACTTTTTATTACCGAATTAAGATAATTAGGATGTAAACTTAGTTTTTCGGCAAAATACGGCACCTGTAATCTGGTATTAACCGCCTTGTTATCGGGCAATAATTTAAATTCAACATCCAAAAGTCTTTTAAACGATTTAACTATTTGTGAATCTCTTTTACCTTCTTCAATCGGATTATAATTAACCCAAAATTTTTCCTTTATTTTTAAAAGTAAAATTGAACAAATATTTCCTAAAATTTTATTTTTATAGGCTGAATCCTTTTTAAACTCTTTTAATAGTTGATTGTACAAGGCATCAAATTCATCAAAATCATACTTGCCCAGTTGTTTCGGCGGAACAATTTCAGCCAGCAGAAACGGAAACTCTTCATAAATTTCAGGATGAACGTAATCGCGCAAAAAATTTTCGGATACAACAACAATCAATGCTTCTTTTGAGTCAAAAAGTTCATACGATTTTAAGTGACCCGGATTTGTAAAATAAATACTTTGAGAATTGAAAGGAAACTTATTGTCGTCGAGCCAATAAACGCCCGACCCTTGTTTTGTTAAAATGAATGAAAAATAATCGGCTTTTAAAATGGGTGATTTAAAAGGAATTTGCGGATGAATAGCCGGAACAGAAAGTATGGTAAAATCGATTTCCTGGGTAAATGACAAGCCCAACGTTTTGTATAAATCGGAGATTTTATGATGAACAACTATTTCCATATAAAGGCCAAAATTTTGTAAAACATTAAATAAGCATTGTTGAACGCATCAAATGGATGTGCATGAATTCAATTTTCAGTAATTAATTCACTAAAGTAATATCAAATTTCAATATTTCATTTATTCCGACATTATTAATACAATAAATAATAAGTAAAAAATTTACCAACCATTGCAAAAGTGAGAAATATGCAATTTATCGGGATAATTATGTAACATATACCTAAAAATGAATGGTAGCTTTGTACATTGAAAACGTAATCATAAACTTTAATTAAAAATAATGAACCGATTAAACGAAACCGAAAATTACAGATTAAAATTAAATAGCCAAATCCGATTTGTAGCCCAAAAAACGATGTTGTTAGTTCTGGCAGTAGTATTTGCGGGAGCAACATTTGCGCAAACAACATCGCATGGTAAACGTAGCGGCGGATGGGGAACAGACAATACCTACAACAGTATGTATAACACAAAATCCATTGAAACTATTACCGGAGAAGTTATAAGCGTGGAAAAAATAAACCCAGTAAAAGGCATGTCGTCGGGTGTGCATTTAATGGTGAAAACAAAGAGCGAGCTTATTTCGGTGCATGTGGGTCCGGAATGGTTTATCGACAATCAAGATATTGAAATTGTTCGCAACGACATGGTTAAAATAAAAGGCTCGCGCATTACTTTTGATGGACAACCAGCAATTATTGCCTCCCAAATAACTAAAGGCAATAATGTATTATTACTACGTAGCAGAAAAGGCTATCCGGTTTGGAGTGGATGGAGACAACGATAAATATTAATTTGATACATTATACATGGGTCAACTTATTAGGTTTTTGAGTATGGTGTTTATTTTAAAAGGCAAGAATATTATCAAAACAATTGTTTTAGTTAGTATTCTTCGCTTTTTAAATAAACCAATTAGTATTAACAACAAACACTTTTATTGGCATTTGTTTTTAAAACTGATATGGGCAGTAGTAAATTTTTTCTTGAAGCAGGCAATGCGGTAAATTATTAATTAGGAAATTTCAAAATGTGGGAATTGGGAACACTATTCTGAATATTTAATTGTTTACCATAACCTAAAGTTTGGAGGCATTGACATAATAACATTTTGTCCTCTTTCAACTTTCCTCTTTCCACTTTCAACTTTCCTCTTTCCACTTTCCACTTTCCTCTTTCCACTTTCCAACTTTTTTCAAAATCCGATTGCATATTCAAAACAATTAAATTACATTTACCAAAACGAAAAAATAGTTTTCAACCGAATTAAAATTTTTTATAAAATTCAATAAATGAAAATATTAGTTCCAATTTTGGCAGCCCTTGTACTGCTGGGTGGCTGCGTAAGTAAGCACAAAAAAAGCAGAACAGAACATAACAGTTTTTGCAATCCGCTAAATTTAAATTACCGGTTTTGTTTAGACGATCCTTCCCGACGCGAAGCCGCCGATCCCACCGTAATTCAATTTAAGGAAACCTTTTACCTTTTTGCATCCAAATCGGGCGGATATTGGTATTCGGATAATTTAAGCAACTGGACATTTGTAGAAACCAATCAAATTCCGGTGGAAGACTATGCACCCACCGCAGTAGTTATAGGCGATACCGTATATTTTATGGCATCATCGCATAGTAAAAACAGCATTTACAAATCGGGAAACCCCAAAAGCGGACAATGGCAAATAGCCGTAGATTCGATAGAAACACCCGTTTGGGATCCAGCTTTTTTTATGGATACCGATAACCGTTTGTATTTATACTGGGGCTGCTCCAATAACAAACCTTTATACGGCGTAGAACTGGATGCTAAAAATAATTTCGCCTTTTTAGGTGCAGCAAAGGAATTGATATATCCCAATACCGCCGAAAACGGATGGGAAGTGCCTGGCGATTATAACACGCTTAAAAACAATGCACCCTGGCTGGAAGGACAATGGATGACCAAACACAACAACACCTATTACCTGCAATATTCCGGACCGGGAACGGAGTTTAAAAGTTATTCCGATGCAGTTTATACATCGAAAAATCCGCTGGGGCCATTTACCTGTGCAGCATTAAATCCGTTTTCGTATAAACCCGAAGGATTTGCTGCCGGCGCCGGACATGGAAGCACCTTTACCGATAGCTACGGAAACTACTGGCATATTGCCACAAGCACAATATCGGTAAAACAAATGTTCGAACGAAGGCTGGTACTTTTTCCTGTTTTTTTCAATACCGATGGCTCCATGTATGCTGCCACACAAATGGGCGATTACCCCATGCAAATTCCCGATAAAAAAATAAACAGTTTCGACGATATTTTTCAGAATCTGATGTTGTTATCCTATCAGAAAAACGTAACCGTATCATCGGAAACCGATTCATTTCCTGCAAAAAATCTTACCGATGAAGATATACGCACCTATTGGGCCGCTGTAAACGGCGATAATACCCAATTTGCAAGTATCGATTTAGGATTAAATTACGATGTACAAGCCCTGCAAATAAATTTTGCCGAACACCTTACCAAAATACGCGGACGTAAACCAGGTACGGCACATCAATACCTTATCGAATATTCCAACGACAATAAAATCTGGAAAATATTGGTCGATAGCAGTCAAAGCACCTCCGACCAACCACATCAATACCTGCCTCTTAAAGAAAAGGTTAATTGCAGATATATCCGTATTAAAAATATAGCTGTACCCGACGGGAATTTTGCAATTAGCGATTTCCGCATTTTCGGTAAGGGAAATGGAACAGGTCCCAAGCAACCCCAAAATTTTAATGCTACCCGAAATTTACAGGATAAACGCAGCGTAAAATTACAATGGCAAGCTGTGCCAGATGCTACCGGATATTTAATCAGTTATGGTATTAACGATAACATGCTGTATTTAAATTACATGGTTTACAACAATACTTCTATTGAAATCAATAGTTTAAATACCAATAAAACCTATTACTTTAAAATAAGGGCATTTAACGAAAACGGGTTTTCAGATAAATCAGATAAAAGCATTATCGCAAATTAATTAATATAACGATTTATTTTCCTGTTAAAACATTCTTAAAATAGCTGTATTAAATTAACTTATTACAGATATTTTTGTTTAATACCAATCTGTGTTGTATTTTCACCCGTGCAAACAAGTTAAAATTTTGCAAATTTTATTTATAATACTTATGCTATGCCAAAAAAAACAAGCCTGCTCTTATTGTGTTTATTTATAGTTAACAGCTTATTATCACAGGAAAATTATCCTATAAACGGCGTACGCGATAACCGCGAAGGCGCTTTTGCTTTAACCGGAGCCACTATTTACACCGATTATCAAACCGTAATTGAAAACGGTACATTATTAATCCGAAAAGGAAAAATAGAACAGGCAGGAACCAACATGGCTATTCCTGAAGGATACACCATAATACCGTTAAACGGAAAATATATTTATCCATCCTTTATCGATCCGTATACCCAATACGGCTTACCAACCAATCCCAAGGTAAGTTCGGGCTTTAATTGGGGCGCCGCCGAACAAATAAATCCGACCACCAAAGGGGCATACAATGCCAACGATGCAATAAAGAGCGATTTTAAAGCTGCAGCACTTTTTACCTCTGATTCAAAAACAGCCACCGATTTGCGACAGTATGGTTTTGGTACAGTACTAACATTCAGAGCCGATGGCATAGCAAGGGGCAGTTCGGCGCTGGTAAGTTTAAACGAAAACTCCGACAACATTTCACTGCTGAATCCAAATGTGGCAGCTCATTACGCTTTTTCCAAAGGCAGTTCGGCACAAATGTTTCCCATATCCGAAATGGGATTTATTGCCTTACTTCGTCAAACATATCTGGATGTCCAATGGTATGCAGCACAAAATCCAAAACAGTTTACCGATTTAACTCTTGATGCATTTATAGTACAGCAAAACCTGCCGCAAATTTTTGAAACCAGCGGATGGTTACAACTATTGCGTGCCGATAAGTTGGGCGACGAGTTTGGAATTCAATATATTATAAAAGGTGGTGGCGATGAATATCAACGCATTGCCGAAGTAAAAAATACGAAAGCCAAACTTATAATTCCGCTAAATTTTCCGGCTGCCTACGATGTTGATTTGGAAATAAATGCCCAAAATGTATCGCTCGCCGAAATGAAGCATTGGGAATTGGCCTCATCAAATGCAGCCATTTTGGAGCAAAACGGAATTGAATTTGCTTTTACAGCCAACGGATTAAAAAATACAAAAGATTATTTGGGCAACATCCGGTTAAGCATTCAAAACGGATTATCGGAAAAAACAGCCCTGAAAGCCATTACCTTTACACCGGCATTATTGTTAAATTCGCTGGATCAGCTCGGAAGTTTAACAAAAAATAAAATTGCCAGTTTTATAATTACCTCCAAGCCAATATTTGCCGAAAACGCCGAAATTCTGGAAAACTGGGTACAAGGCCAACGCTATATTTTAAAACCTGTTCAAGTAACCGATATTTCCGGAAAATATAAATTGTATACCCCAAAAGACACCTTTAATATGATAATCCGACAATCCGAGAACACCATAACCGCATATTTATTAACCAAAGATACCGTGGAATCGGTGTTTGATTGCCGATATAATGAGCACAACATTAACCTAACATTTGTATCCGAAAAAAATAATTTAAACAGGTTATACGGATGGAAAACCGAATCGGGATTTTCCGGTTCAGGACAAGATTCCACAGGCAGCAGCTACAATTGGTCTGCAATTAAAACAGGAAATGCACCGGATAAAAAGAAAACTGAAACCGATAAAAAAACGAATATAAACACCAAAGGCGCTGTATTATATCCGTTTGCTTCACATGGTTTTACAGAACTACCCAAACAGGAAACCCTGTTGATAAAAAACGGTACACTTTGGACTAATGAAACGGAAGGAATTATTAAAAATACCGACATTTTACTGCGAAACGGCAAAATTGTGCAGATAGGTAAAAACCTGCAAGCCCCCGATGCCCGGATTATTGATGCTACGGGTAAACATGTAACCAGTGGTATAATCGATGAACATTCGCATATTGGTGCCACATCGGTTAACGATTTGGCAACCAATTCGGGGATGGTACGCATAGGTGATGTAATTGATCCTTCCGATGAATATATTTACACATCCTTGTCGGGCGGTGTAACCGTTGTACAAGTACTGCATGGCTCGGCCAATCCGATAGGCGGACAATCGGCGCTTATAAAACTACGTTGGGGAGCCGCTCCCGAAAATATGAAAGTAGCCAATGCCCCCGGATTTATAAAATTTGCGTTAGGGGAAAATGTAAAACGCAGTTCAAATCCCTCATCCATCAGATTTCCGCAAACCCGCATGGGTGTGGAACAGGTATACGTAGATGCTTTTACAGCTGCACAAGATTACCAAAAGCGCTGGAAAATATACAATGCATTGCCGCCAAAGCAAAAAGCGCTTACACAGGCACCGCGCCGCGACCTGGCATTGGAAACCATGGTGGAAATACTGGAAGGCAAACGGTTTATTACCTGCCACTCTTATGTGCAAAGCGAAATAAACATGTTGATGAAAGTAGCCGATACCTTCGGATTTAAAGTAAACACTTTTACCCACATACTGGAAGGGTACAAAGTGGCCGATAAAATGAAACAACATGGTGCCGGCGCCTCCAGCTTTTCCGACTGGTGGGATTACAAATGGGAAGTACGCTATGCAATTCCTTACAATGCAACTATTTTAAACAACGTAGGGGTAATAGTAGCCATTAACTCCGACGATCCGGAAATGGGACGCCGCTTAAATCAGGAAGCAGCCAAATCGGTAAAATACGGAGGCATGTCTATGGAAGATGCATGGAAACTGGTAACCCTGAATCCTGCGAGATTGCTGCATATAGATAACAGCATGGGCAGTTTAAAACCCGGAAAAGATGCCGATGTGGTTATCTGGTCGGACAACCCTTTATCGGTTTATGCAAAGGTGGAATATACCTTTGTTGATGGAGCCGAATATTTTAGTACTGGAAAAGATGCTGCATTAAATGCTTATATTGCACAAGAACGTGCCCGATTAATACAAAAAATGAAAGACAGTAAAAAATCAGGGGCTACTACGCAATTTCCGGTTGGAAAACAAAAGAAAGCTATGCATTGCGATGCCCTTAACGTCGACTTAAATCATACAAATCACTAAAACAATAACAAAAAATGAATAAATATATACTCCTGCTAACCGTAATTGTTTTAAGAACAAATATGTTTGCCCAAACACCCGTACCTGCCCAAATACAGCTGCAACCCGTGCTGCTTAAAGGAGGCACCGCACATATAGGTAACGGACAGGTAATTGAAAATGCCTATATTGCTTTCGATAAAGGCATTATTACCCATATTGGCACACTGCCTGCCACCATAAACGAAGGGGTCTACCGCATAATTGATGCTAGCGGTCAACATATTTACCCGGGTTTTATTTTACCCGACACCTATTTGGGATTACATGAAGTGGCCTCCATAGATGCGATGAACGATACCCGTGAATGGGGCGAGTTAAATCCGAACGTTCGGTCACTTATTGCCTTCAATACCGACAGTAAAGTACTGCCAACTGTTAGGTATAATGGTATTTTAATTGTAGAATCGGCACCGCAGGGTGGTGCAATTTCAGGCACTTCATCGGTAATGAATCTGGATGGTTGGAATTGGGAAGACGCAGCGCTTAAACCTGATATAGGAATTCATTTACACTGGCCTGCAAAAAACAGTTCCCAATTCGATTTTGCTTCATATTCGGTTAAATATGAGCATAACAAGGATTATTCAATGCTTACCAACAAATTAAAGCAATTTTTTTCCGATGCCATTGGTTATCCAAAAGTAAAAGGCGATTTCAGAAATTTAAAACTGGAAGCAATGCAAGGCCTTTTTTCAGGCGAAAAAATACTTTTTGTACATGCAACCGGAGCCGAATGCATTATTGAAGCCATTACCACCTTTAAAGGTATGAATATAAAAAAAATTGTACTCATTTCGGGATCGGAAACCCTTGAAGTAGCCCCATTTTTAGCAGAAAATAACATACCTGTTATTGTACCCGAGGTACATGGATTACCCGAACGTTCCGACATGGATGTATATTTACCCTTTAAAATTCCGGCATTACTTACTAAGGCCGGAGTAACGGTAGCTTTATCGCATCGCGGCGATTTGGCAAGTACACGTAATTTACCATTTTTTGCAGGTACCTGTGCTGCCTGGGGGCTTACCTCCGAACAGGCAATACAACTAGTAACCTTAAACGCAGCTAAAATATTAGGCGTCGACCATTTGGTTGGCACGCTTGAAAAGGGTAAGCAGGCCACTTTATTTATATCGCAAGGCGATGCGTTGGATATGCTTACCAATAACCTTAGCTATGCGTTTATTAACGGCAGGCAGCTTAATCTGGAAAATGAGCAACAGGCACTTTATTTACGTTACTCCGAAAAGTACCGAAAATAAAACACCTGATTGCCAGCCAGCATTTAAGACAACAACCATTTAATGGCACTTTCTTTATCCACAAAAAACTGACTTTCGTTTTTTGTGGCTTTGTTTTTTGCAAACTCCTCGGTGGTTTGCTCTATGGATAAAGCTGCAACTAAATCCAAACTTAACAATACAGCCAATTTATATTCCATATCAATAAACGGTATATATAAATTGGATGTCCACTCCTGTAAATCGGGGGTTATCGGAAAACTTTGATCGCGCGTGTCGTACAAAAAACGGTTAATTCCGGAATTTAATAATTGCTCAAAAATTTCAACCGATTTTAAAGTATTCGATTTGAAATATTCCACCTTAATTTCCGTAGTTACGCTTAACGAATTAA
>Ga0316611_1000852_pt1 | contig 9954 bp, 7 predicted proteins | sample MIS2016202_MG_FD_207675 | JGI IMG/M metagenome (GOLD analysis project Ga0316611, IMG submission 207675) | Microbial mat bacterial communities from Middle Island sinkhole, Lake Huron, Michigan, United States - MIS.2016.202 | ecosystem: Environmental > Aquatic > Freshwater > Lake > Sediment | place... | reverse complement strand
TCTTATGAAACATCCAACCAAACGCCCTGGATCGTGGGCATCTCGCTCGCTTTTTCGCAAACACTTCTTTCAACCACAACGGGGCAGACTAGTGGCCTGTAACACAAAAGATTTCGTATGAGTCACCATGTTCTTCGAACACCACGAGCGATGAAAATGGCGGGTGGATATTTTCACCCCCTGTGCCCGTCCTCGCGGGCGAGACGCACCGCGCTCCTTTCCGAAAGCGGCGAGACGCCGCTTCTACTTTCTGCTCCCGCTCCTTTTCTCTTTTTCTCTTACCACTTTTCTCTTGTCCCTTGTCGCTTGTCGCTTGCCCCTATTTTCAAAGGAGTCACCATGTTCTGACGAACACCACGAGGAATGAAAATGGGGTGGGGTGGATATTTGACCTTCTGTGCCTAGCCTCGCGGGCGAGACGCACCGCGCTCCTTTCCGAAAGCGGCGGGACGCCGCTTCTACTTTCTGCTCCCGCTCTTCTTCCCTTGTCCCTTGCCCCTTGTCGCTTGCCCCTATTTTCAAAGGAGATGGGATATGGAATGAAACATCAGTTTTTTATCGTCTTTAGAGTGTGGTTGCCGCCCTTACTGGGCACGGCATCTTTCCCATCCACGATCAATGTGAATTGACTGACAATTTCGCGCATAGTTTCACATTCAACTTGCAGTTCACGAGTCGTGTTAGCCGAATTATCTGAAGAACGCACAGCAATCTGTGTTGATTGATCAAGATGGTGGATAGCTGTGGTGATCTGCGCTATGCCCTGCTGTTCCTCATTCGAACCCGTAACAATACATTCGACTAAGCCATTCATTTTTCTCGCTTTTTCTGCCATGTCAAAAAGGCTTTTTTCCACCTTGCTCGTTATTTGGAGACCTTGGTCAATCTTTGAGTTGGTTTCAGCCGCCGCATCTGCACTGCGCTGGGCAAGGTTGCGCACTTCGTCGGCCACCACTGCGAAACCGAGTCCAGCGGAACCAGCTCTAGCAGCTTCCACAGCGGCGTTGAGCGCAAGGATGTTCGTTTGGAAAGCGATCTCATCAATTGATTTTATAATCTTGGACATCTCGTTCATGGCCAAGCTCATGCGCCTCATCTCATCAACGCACAAATCTGCGGCACCCTGTGTCTGCCTCGATAGTGCTTGGGCGTCTGAGCAATGGCAAGAGTTGGATTTTGACATGCTACTTATCTCCTCCACCGCTGCGCTGGTTTGCTCCAGTGCGGATGCTTGAGATGTGGCACTCTCAGCCAGCTTCTGGCTGGATTCTGCGGAGTGCTGCGCCGTCACGCCTATTTTTGATGCAATGTCAACGAGGATGCTGATAAGACCCCTGAAAGAATCCGATATACTGTGGATAATCACCCCAGCAGCCACGGCTGCAACCAGTATAAAAACGGAGGCCAACATCAGCCCATGCTTGCGCTCAGCCTGTATGCTGTCTATCCTGTTGCCCAGTAGTCGGTCTAGGTGCGACACTGATTCGCCCCAAAAAGCAACACTGACCCGCCGCGCTTTCTCTATTTCGGCAAGCACTTCTTCGGCGCTTTCAGGTGGTTTTTCTCCTGCTACAAGTTTCCGCAGAGATGCTATCACTGGCTCTTGAGACTTAGAATAGGTATCTAGCTGGGCAGGAAAATTGCCAGAAAACGAGGCGTCTAAGCCATAGAAATTCTTGTCTTCTTTGAGCGCGGTATCAGCATCCGCTTTTACGCGAGCCAAGTCCGCCTCCTCCAGCATAGCAGCATAGACAGCCAGCTTAATTTTTTCATCCTCGGCTAACGCCTTGTCAGCGAGCATCTGGCGAACATTCACAAAAATATCCGAAAGTCGGTCTTGGTTCTGCGGCAGAGCAAGCAGGACGATGTCCATCACATAATACGAATCCAGATCGGGATCCAAAATCAGGTTGGATGTGTCGCCTGCGTGGCCTATGATGCCTCTCACATCAGAGATGATGGATGCATGTGCCTCCTTGGCTTTGGCTGCGTCCATAGTCTCTACTGAAGATTTAAGCTTGTTCCACTTATCCGCAACAGCCGCATGTTTAAGGTGTGTGCGGTTCCGCTCGCCCAGCCCTTTGTCTGTAAACTGGAGATCTGCACCGATGCTCTTTTCTTTCGACCCAATTTCGGACAAAGCAAGGTCTGCTTCTTGGCGTGCCGTTTCAACTTGCGATTTAGCCACCGCTTTCCCAGACAACAAAAGGTCTGCTCCCTGCTGATGTCGGGCAAGTGCATCAAGCAACTTAACGCTTGGGCGAAGATATTCATCTCCTAGTAGTTCTTGCCTAGCAAAATCCAAGTTGCCGTTCATCCCTTTTATCAAAAAATAAAGAGCCAGACACGAGAGCGGCACAGCAAAAAGTGACACTAAAAAAATAATTTTTGACAAAAGGGAAATGCTGACATTTTTTTTCATTTGATTTTACCTCTTAGTTAAAGACTGCATTTGTTTCTAAAAAGTCACAATTATGACTAATTTTTTCAAATTACAAAAAATCAAATTTTTTTCAAGAACATTTTATTTTTTTTAAAGCAAACATGTTACAAATGTTTCAAAAATATAAAATGGCAATTTTTATACACTCACTTAATTGTGGTGATAAATTTAAAACAACTTGATTTTTTTAACAATGGCGCATTGCAAATTATGCCTATGTGTTGATGTTTTTAAGTCTCTTGCAAATCAAAAATCCTAAATAAACGAAGCACCCTGTCATATTTTTTCACCGATTCTTGTCATGGCAAAAAAGTTCTGAATCAACATGCAATCTTCTGGCAATCTGCCTGTTATTTTGATAACACTGTCGCGTGGCCAGCCCCAAGATTGCCCTTTTTACTTACGGCGATTTTTGTGAGATCGCTCTTCTGACGATGCGTCAGTTGGACGCCATCGTGTGCGGGCTTGTCGTGGCCGAAAACAGACCGCCTAGCGAATGGGATATCGCCCTACAAGCTGCGTCCAAATATGAGGTTCCCATTTTGATGCAGCCGCGTGCAGGTCGCTTGGCATCTTTTCTCCCAGAGTTGGCGGCGTGGCAGCCAGATTTGATTTTGATTTGGTCATACTCACTCATCCTCACCGATGCGATTATCTCCATCCCGGCGCAGGGCGTTTATAATATCCATGGTGGGCTTCTCCCCGAATACCGTGGGCCGCATGTGATGCAATGGGCTATTATCAACGGAGAACCTTTCACTGGTGTGACGCTGCACAAAGTTGATGTGGGCATAGATACCGGGCCAATCATTGGAGAGTCCCGTTTTCCTATCGAACCCGATGACGATGCTGGCACTGTCCACCTGAAACTGATCCACGCAGGCAGGGATGTGCTGGCAACACATTGGGACGCCGTTGAAAAAGGCTGCTGCCAACTGCAACCGCAGGACGGCTCGCGTGCCTGCTATTATCCCAAAATCAGACCTGACGACGGGATCATTGACTGGTATCAGCCGTGTGAAAAAATACGCAACCGTATCCGCGCTTTCGTCAAGCCGTGGTGGGGCGCATTTACATTTTGGCATCAAAACAAAATAAAGGTATGGGCTTCGGCTTGTCCTAGCGGGGTCTCATCTGGGGCAGAGCCAGGAACAATTTTGGGGCAGGAGAATGGCGGGCTTCGCGTGGCCACGGGTTCAGGAGATATTTTGCTGCTTTCTTATGAGTGGGATGTGGGCGCAACCAGCACTGGAGATGGCGTGCCGCATGGCCGTTTCGATGCTTTCAAAGGAATATAATCCTCCCGAATCATTAGCGAGTAGAGTGTGGCAAATAAAAAAGGGTGAAAACTGGGGCCGCTGGCGTCACGCCGGCTCTTCCTCTGATTTTACCGACCAGATGTCAGAGTTCCCAGGAAATAGGGGTCAGGCTGACATTTGTGACTGTTTCCATCAAATTTCTGGCGATTTCCCAAAGATGAGGCATGCTAGATGAAAATGTGGAATACAGTAACGACAATCGCAGGTGGCGAGTTGGTGCATTTAAACCTGATAAGCAGTTAGATCAATTCGGAAAAAGACATGAAAGTTATACGATGGCTCTTAGTTCCTATCTCTGCGGTGGCTGGTGCGATTTGGGCTCTGGCGGCTTATTATGTGGCTGTGGCGGCTTATTATGGGGTTTTATATTTGGTGATTAATAATAGCTACCCATGGGTAGGGCCAACTCTAAGAAACATGTCCTTTTTTGTCGCATCCGCTATCGCTGTGTTCGGCTTTGTGCTTTGCGGTAGTTTAACAGCACCAAGTAATCACAGATTTGTCGCTAAGTGGCTGCTTTTCGCTATCGGTGCTCTCGGACTTCCCTGTTTTTATGTTTTCGATATAATGTCTAGGTCTCCAAGCAGCATTAAACTTATCACCTGTATCGCCTGTGCAATAGGGGGTGGCCTTGCCGTGTTATCATGCGAAAGCAAAAAAATCAAGTATGGATTTAGCGGAATTTACACTCTCGGTGCTCTTCTTATTATTTGTGCGATTGGTCTCGATGAAAGTGCTACATACAACATTAAACATATCGCCTACGCAATAGGCGGTGGCCTTGCCGTGTTATTTTGCGAAAGCATAATAATCAACAAGAATGGCTTCGGCAAAAATGAAGAATGAGCTTACGACTACACCCCTATTTCCCGAGCGCACTCTTCACAATGGCGTTGATTTAGATCAGCCCGCTTTTCTCCGTAAAAAAATCAAGCTGAGACAAGTGGCGGGTTAGTGCGGAATGCCGTCGCTCTATCTTGGTGCTTGAATCTCAATCCTTCTTACAGGGTGAATTCTATCAAGATGATTCAATGGTGAGGGATTTTAAAGAAAGCTGATGGTGCTTGGGGTCGTGATGCCCAAGCCATTTGCTTGCTGAATACGCTGAGTGAGTGCCCAAATAAGAAAACTTGATTTTTTTGCTATCGGTGGGAATTTACGAAGAAGATCACTTTCATTGCGTAAGTTGAAAAGTCGCTTGAGGCGATGAAAGAAACGATGCAGCAATTGAAATAGATCAGTGACGAAGCTATGGTAAAAGCTGTCCATCGGTTGTTTCTTTAGTCACCGAGTGACCGTAAGATATGTCAAAATACAAACGCACGCTGGAAGAGTTAAAAAAAAATGCGGTGTTGCATTGGCCGGAAGAGATTCTGCAAAAGGCGGGGGATATCAGTGTGCTACCCAAGCTTCTGCAAACGCAAGATTCTTTTATCTCCGTTTTAAAGGTTGCAGATAAAAATCCTTTGGCTTGGAAGTCTGTGATGGAGCAGGGGAACGCTTTGACAGGACCGATTTTTCTCAAACATTTGATGGTGATGACCGATATCGGCGGGGAGGCGTTAAACAAGCTTCCTCCACTCAAAAATTATTGTCCCGGCGGAATTTTATTGTTTGATTGGGAGCATCAACAATGGGAATACCAGTTCAAGGAGATCCAAGAAAAGTGTTCTCTCACCAATTCGGCGTTGCAGGTGGATTCAAAAAAGTTGTTTGAGAGCGGAGACTTCACCGATAAAATGTTAGATGTGACCATGCTGTTGCTATTCGCATCCACTGGCTGATGGTGCTGGCAACATAAACATACGCGAAAATGCAGTTGAAACGCTTTGCAGACATAGCGATTGCACAGTTTCAATGTCTGTCGAAGAAATCAGGCACTTGGCCAACTATTTGAAAGATGTCGAACGGAAAGGTTTAGTGACATGATTCGATTTGTAGATTTATTTGCTGGGGTGGGAGGGATCAGAAAAGGATTGATGCTCGCTCTGGAAAAGCACGGGATTGAATCTCGATGCGTGTTTTCGAGCGAGATAGACAAAAAAGCCCAGGGAACTTATTCCCTGAACTATGGAGAGATTCCTGAAGGGGACATCCGATTGGTGGAGACTCTTCCCGAACACGATATTTTGCTCGCGGGTTTTCCTTGCCAAGCGTTTTCTTACGCGGGAAAGCAAAAGGGGTTTGCTGACACTCGTGGAACGCTTTTCTTTGAAATTGAGAGATTGCTTTCGAAGGTAAAAAACAAACCAAAGCTGATGCTGTTGGAAAATGTGAGGGGTTTTACCACTCACGATGGTGGTAGGACTTATGCGACTGTGCTTCAACGGTTGGAGACACTCGGATATAGTGTTGAGGCATTGTTGCTGAACAGTTCCAACTTCAATGTCCCTCAAAACAGGGTCAGGATATACCTTGTTTGCACGCTCGGACGAATCCCTATTCTGAGCATACAATCGGATTTGGGGGCATCAGATTCGCACAGTTTCAAAAGGGATTTGCTTCAAACGGACTTATTTAGAGATTCTCTCACACGCAAATGCGTGAAAGATATTTTGGAAGCGAAAGTCCCCGACCGCTACTGGTGTTCGAACGCTTTTGTGAGCCAGTTGACTCGTGTTCTGAAAGGCAAGTCTTTCGATGAGCTTCACGGTGTTCGGCTCATTGATCATCGAGGAGGAAACTCGATTCATTCTTGGGATTTGGGAATTAAGGGGCATTGCTCGGAAGAAGAACGGGCGCTCATGGATGCTATTATCGGGAATCGGAGGAAAAAACATTTTGGGGTCGAACAAGACGGCAAAGAATTGACCGTCGAACAAATCGAAACTTTTTGGCTCAAGCCTAGACTTCAACCCTTATTGGATTCTTTGGTTTCAAAAGGATATCTGCGTGTGATTTCAGAAAAATATAATCCAACATGCGGCAATATGTCTTTCGAGGTATTTAAGTTTTTAGACCCCAACAGCATTTCTATCACGGTGGTTACGAGCGATGCGCACCGTTTGGGCGTTGTTCAGCACGGAAAACCCAGACGCATCACCCCAAGAGAGTGCGCTAGACTCCAAGGGTTCCCAGATGATTTTATCCTGCATCCCAATGACGCTTGGGCTTATCGCCAGTTGGGGAATTCTGTGTCTGTTCCAGTGATTGCCGCCATCTTCGAGGATTTGATCGCACATTCAAACACCCCTTTTAGCCAGAGAAAAAAAATCAAACATCTGGTGTTCGACCCCACTCGAAACAGTCCCGTATTTGCTGCTTAGGATCCGTTCCTAAATACAGATTTCTTGACCCAGTGCCTGTGAACAAGAAACGAGAATGGCACATTTTCAATGGCAGCAAAGACCCCACAAAAGCGGTAGTGGCACGGGAAGCCATTCGTGTGTCCAGTTTCACAGGAGAAGGTAGAATTCAGCATTCAGAAGTCAGACGCGAAGCGTAAGAAAGTGGTGCAAGCATCCCTGCTTGCCTCTTCTCGACCCCTAAGGGATCCTGGGGAACATTGAAAAAAGAAAAATTTTGAAACGGGGTCACTCATTAAGTTTGATTCCGCTGAAAAAGGGTTCTTCGTCAAATGGCGTGGGATTCTTGGGAGCAGACTTCAGGCAACTGGCTTCCCAAACCCTGAAGGGGTTTTATACGATAGCCCAGGGTTGCCCGTCCTCGGGCTACCCTGGGTCACGAATTAACACCCTCAACCCTGAAAGGGTTGGATATTCTTTTTCCCATCAATAAACAATAGAGCCAGAGGAGGATTCAACTCCTTCAGAGTTGATTCGCCTGAGGGGCGGAACCCAGCGTAGCCGCTAGCGCGTCAACACTGGGCTGGATGATTAATCCCCTTCAGGGATTTAGACTCCAGCCAAAAGACTTTGTCCTTTGACCTCAATCCCACGCTTTTTCCCGAAGAGCCTGAAAAAGTCTAACGCATTACACTCTTGTTCTCGAATCATTAGCGAGTAGAGTGTGGCAAATAAAAAAGTGTGAAAACTGGGACCGCTGGCGTCACGCCGGCTCTTCCTCTGATTTTGCCGACAAGATGTCAGAGTTCCAAGTAATCAGAAGATGCCAGCGGGACGCTGGCGGTCTCAGTGTCGAGACCAGTGTCAGTCCCAGCATGATGCCGTTAATGATTCGGGAAGAAATGTGCATGAGAGGCATTCCTTATTGAAAGTTGTCTGCGAAGTCATTAGCCTATTTGCAAAAACATAAATTGGAGAGTTTTTATGGGCGATGCGGAAAATAAATTATCAGGTATGATCAGAACTTTTGAGACGGGATGCGGCGTGAAAGGCTCGTTTTATTCCCTCCCAGCACTGGAAGAAAATGGCGTGGCCAAAATTTCGCGTCTGCCAATCTCTATTAGGCTCGTGCTGGAGTCGGTGCTCAGGAACTGTGATGGCAAACGAATTTCGTGGGGCGATGTGGAGAGGCTGGCCAACTGGTGCCCGGACGACAACCGGACGGACGAAATCCCTTTTATTGTAGCCCGGATTGTCCTTCAAGATTTCACAGGTGTGCCGCTTCTGGCCGACTTAGCGGCGATGCGTTCTGCCGTGGCGCGTGCGGGCAAAAACCCTAGCATCGTAGAACCACTCGTTCCTGTTGACTTGGTGGTTGACCATTCCGTGCAGGTGGATTTTGCGGGCAGCCCGGATGCCATGGACAAAAATTCCGAACTGGAGTTCCACCGCAACCGCGAGCGCTACCAGTTTTTAAAGTGGGGGATGCAGGCTTTCAAAACTTTTAAAGTGGTGCCCCCAGGCATCGGTATCATACACCAAGTGAACCTCGAATATCTGGCCAAAGGCGTGCTTGAAAAGAACGGCATCTACTATCCTGACACGCTCGTTGGGACGGACTCTCACACGACTATGATAAACGGCATAGGCATAGTGGGCTGGGGCGTTGGCGGTATCGAAGCGGAGGCCGGGATGCTAGGACAGCCCGTCTCTTTCCTCACGCCCGATGTTGTCGGCGTCCACCTTAGCGGGGCACTGCGCGAAGGCGTGACGGCTACCGACTTGGCTTTGACCGTTACGCAGTTGCTCAGGAAGACAAAAGTGGTCGGCAAGTTCGTGGAGTTTTACGGAGAGGGCGCAGCAGCTTTGCCAGTGGTGGATCGCGCCACAGTGGCGAACATGGCACCAGAGTACGGTGCCACGATGGGCTTTTTCCCGATTGACAGCGAGTGCGTTCGCTTTTTGAGGCAGACGGGGCGCAGCGAGGAACACTGCCGCTTGTACGAGAATTACTACCAGGCGCAGGGGTTGTTCGGTATGCCTGCCCACGGGCAGATCGCCTACTCTGCAAATGTCTCCCTCGACCTTGGTAGCGTAAAGCCGTGCGTGGCTGGGCCTAAGCGCCCGCAAGACAGAATGGAACTCCCCGAAATCAAAAAAACTTTTGTGACGCTTTTTTCCAAGCCAGTGAGTGAAGGTGGCTACGGAAAGCCAGAGTCGGAAATCGGCGCAGAATGTGAGGCGGCACCCGGCGTCACAGTCGGGCACGGCAGCGTCCTTATCGCATCCATCACGAGCTGCACGAACACATCCAACCCTGGCGTGATGCTCGCAGCCGGGCTGTTGGCCAAAAAAGCTGTGGCGTGCGGCTTGCGCGTGCCAGCGCATGTGAAAACTTCGCTGGCACCAGGTTCGCGTGTCGTGACTGACTACTTAGCCAAGACTGGGCTGCAACCGTTTTTAGATCAGTTAGGATTCCATGCTGTGGGCTACGGCTGCGCCACATGTATAGGCAACAGCGGTCCGCTGGATGCAAAGATAGAAGAGTCCGTAGTGAGTCGCGACTGGGTAGCCGCCTCCGTCCTCTCTGGCAACCGCAATTTCGAGGCGCGTGTCCACCAGAATATAAAGGCTAATTTTTTGATGTCTCCGCCACTGGTAGTCGCCTTTGCCTTGGCGGGTCGAGTGGATATAGATATGGACTCCGAGCCGCTGGGTGTCGGGGCGGACGGGAGCCCAGTTTACCTGTCTGATATATGGCCTTCGCAGGACGAGATAAAGGGGTGCATGGAAGAGGCCGTTTCCGCCGAAACTTTCCGCAAACTTTACGCGAATTTTGAAACGCAAAACCCACGCTGGAGCGAAGTGCCGTCATCGTCTGGCGAAGTTTATGCGTGGGATGCAAATTCCACATACATCCAAGAGCCGCCATTTTTTGGTGGGGCTT
>Ga0316611_1000851_pt1 | contig 9965 bp, 5 predicted proteins | sample MIS2016202_MG_FD_207675 | JGI IMG/M metagenome (GOLD analysis project Ga0316611, IMG submission 207675) | Microbial mat bacterial communities from Middle Island sinkhole, Lake Huron, Michigan, United States - MIS.2016.202 | ecosystem: Environmental > Aquatic > Freshwater > Lake > Sediment | place... | reverse complement strand
CTGATTTTAAATCATTTTTAGGGATTAATTTCAGACGCGCACTGGCAGCTTTGACTCGAATTTTATCCACCATACACCAAATATTTTCCCCAACAGTCAACATGCGCGAGGTGCCTAAAAAAGCATCCACGCCCCAAGGCAACATTTCAACTTTGTAACCGCCCTTGACCGGCTCAATAATGAATACTTCCAATGGCTTATCCAGCCAAGATTGTTTGAGATGCAACATAAACCAGCGTTTTTTCGCTTCATTTTCCGCCCGCCGCGCCTCCCGAGCCGTCCGTTCTGCGGTTGCCAACACTTTGTACAATTCATCTTGATTATACGGCAATTCCTCACCCACCACATGCGCAACCAATTGTCTTTGCATCACTAAATCGGCAAACCGTCGCAAGGGTGAACTCAATTGCGTGTAAACGGAAAGTCCCAAACCGCTGTGCGCCGCCGGTTGCAATGACAATGTGGAAGCTCGGAGTAATTTGCGTATCCGATTGAAATTAATGGGATTCAAATCAACCAACATGTCCGCAGTCACGGGTTCTAACGGACCTTCTTGAGTGCGATAAATAATCGGAACTTGATGACGTTGCGCATATTTTGCCGCGACATGGTTGCTTAAAATCATCATTTCTGCCACTAACAGCCGGCTGGGGGAATTAACATCAATCAATTCAACGCTGACTACGTTATTTTTCAAATTGATTTTATATTCCGGACGTTGTAAATTAAACGCGCCTTCAAGAATACGTTGATTTTGCAAACTTTCTGCGACCGTGAGCAAATTCCGTAACTGTTGCGAAGTTTCATCCTGCCCTTGTTGCAACATCACATCGACATCTTTGTAATGCAACCGTTGCTGCACCCGAATCGCTTCACGACAAATCTCTGATTTTACAACCAAACCTCGGTCATCAATCCACACGCGAATCACAATAGACGAGCGAATTTGTTGGGCACTGAGGCTGGCAATATCGCACGATATCCGCTCTGGCAACATCAAAACGGTTTGTGTGGGTAAATACACCGTTGTACCGCGGCGCATTGCCTCTCGATCCAAAATATCGCCACGATGCACCACAGATTCGGGATCAGCAATACCGATAATGACTTTCCACAAATCCCCCTCACGTTCTATCGCCAACGCATCGTCAACTTCCCGGGTTTCCTCATCATCAATGCTGAAAAAGAGTTCAGTCACCTGTTGCGTTTCACTGGGCAACCACGGCGGAATTGCAAGGGCGGCATCGTTAATTACTTGAGAAAACTCAGGTTTCAGACCCGCGACGATCACATCTCGATCAGCATCGGCGGGCAAACGCCCAATTTTTTGTAAAATATCAAACACCAATTCCCGCGGCGGAACATTAAACGTGGTAGCTGTGGCAGTTACTAATTCTTCGCTCCATTTTTGATCATCCCCGCGCAGCCAACTTTCTAATTTATCAATAAATCCGCCGAGTTCCTCCGGATAACTGAGCACTTGAAATTCTTGGGTCGGCTCTTCAAAAAACGGCGGCAAGGGATATTTGGCGGCTTTATCCAACCATTCCTTCGCCAATCCCTGCTCTCTCAACCGAGTTTGCTCCCGTTCCCGTTGCCATTGTAATTCCTGCACTTGTTCGGCACTGCGCGCTTCCCAAACCTTGCTTTTACGCTTGAAATACAGGCGATCTTCCGATAATTTTCGCCACACCGCAGCAAGATGCTCGACGGTAACTTTACCACTAAAATAGATTTCAGCCAGATCATCTGGTTCAGACAGTTCCAATTCTGCGGCACTTTCCCATAACAAGGCAATGTCAATATCAGAACTCAGTTTGGTAATGGCAGTTTCAATTTCAGAACTTAATTCGTGCCATTCGTCCAAGTGACGCGCCGTAGTGGGATGTTTCCACAGTAATTTTTCCTCAGACAGGCGGAGTTCACGCCCCTTGGTATTGAGTGCTTGGATTTTATTTTTCAGATGTTTAACGGTACATATCAACAGCACATTGTCTTCATCTTGAGCAATCCAGATTTGACCTTCAAATTCAGTCACAAAATTTCCTTTGGGAACAGGTTTTAAGTGGCGGGCACCAAGGGAACACCGGTGGTAATCGCATGATTATTAATGTGAAAACAAATGAAACGTATTTGGGTGTGTTGGCAACTGTTGGTAGGTCACGATATTCACCCATAATGCGTTTGCTTGATGAATTGTGACATTGAGGTAGGATAACGCATTGGTCAAAGAGATTCAAGCGGTGCAAAATCATCAAATTGCCTGAATCAGAATTTTTAGAATTTCCAAGCCAAGTAACGCATTTTTACTGGCGAATGTTTTTCACAACGATATGGCTTTTCCACGTTTAACTTCATTTTTTAAGTTATACAGCGATTCAGCGGAATTGACTGTATAATTTAGAAAACTATAACTGCCGTTATTCAGTGCTATTATTTCGATGATCAACAGTTCGGACAGTTTTAAAATTTTATTTAGATTTCAATTAATTGGTAAATCGAATCAATATTTTTAATGAGAATGATTCCATGATGTTGAATTACCTACTTCAATCTGCAAATGTGTTGCAATGACGAATGTTCACTGAATATGCGATAATAACGAATGGTGAGTGCAAAATACTTTGAAACACTGAATATTCTCATTGGCAAGACGTTTTATCAATTTTATTATTTATCGGTTTTTACTCATGCGCACCTTGGCATTGCTCTTATTACTGATTAATATCGCATTTCTCGCTTGGCAACAGCAATTGTTAGCGTGGCTGCCGTGGCAACCCGAACAGTTTTTGCCCGCGCCTGCGGAACCTTATCGTTCCACCTTGCCGCAATTGGTTTTGTTGAGTGAACGAGAAGCAGCGTCCCGTGTGCCTACTCCCGCGCCAACTCAGGCTGCAACTACGCCAAAACCTAAAGAATTTGTATCGATCAAGTCGGAACCTGCGATCATCGCCCCGGCACAACCGGTTGCAGTGCCCCTGACTTCCCCGCCACCGGAAACGTTACCCTTACAAGTGCTTGAGCCGGCTCATCCTGCCAGCCCGGAAAAATTGCAATTCCTGCTGACGACTGAAAAAAAGCCAGATTCTCCAGTGACTGCTCCGATCTCAAGTCCCGCTCCGGTGACCGCCCAATTGGCTCCCGCGGTTGAAACCGTGTCGTTTAAAAGACTTGCTATGATCTTGATAAATACCGGACAAGTGACCTCGCCACTAAAAATAAGTTCGGCTGAATCTAATGCCCCTGTCAGCCCGAAAACGTCTCAGGAAAATCACGCAACTAACCAGATTACAACGCTTCCTGTCGCGCCAACAGTTACCCCAGAAGCTGCTAAAAACAGTTCCACGTCAGCAGAAAAAGTTGCGCAACCTACGGTGACAACAACGAATTCCGCCAACAAACTTGGGAAGCAGTTGCCCGCGCCCGATGCCGCAACGGATAAAACGAAAACTTTATTATCAGTTCCTCCAACAAAAACAAATAAAACTGAGGTAATATGCTATCAGATAGGTGTCTTTTCCCAACCGGCTGCGGTGAATGCAGCGGTCAATTGGTTCAAGAAAAAACAGGTTACGGCAACATCACAAGGTGGTGACACTCGGTTGGCAACAACCACTTGGATTTATTTGCCGCCGGTGCGTAGTTTGCAACTTGCCCAAGCCACCCAACAACGATTAAAACGGTTGGGCGTAAAAGACACAGTGATTATTAGTCGCGCTGGGGCGAATACGGTATCATTGGGAGTCTATCGTGACAAATTGGGAGTGACCCAGCGATTGCAAGAATTGCGTACTAAGGGATTTAACGACGTGCGCAGTGAAGAACGTTATGCAACTGAGACAAAATACTGGTTGAGTGTTAAAATAGCCGCCAATAGTGCTGCCCTGCTGTCCCAGTTTCAAAAAACATTCAAAGGGTTACAAACAGCGGCGGTTGTTTGCAAGTAAGAAGCCTTGTAAAAAATTTATATTGCCCAATCGGTCAGGTGAAATTGACAAAACACATTGATTTCAACTTTAAGTGACGACCGATGAATTACAATCTAAATTTCTGAATGCAAACTTTGCTGTGCAACACCTTATTTTATGTTAGAATAACCCCCGTTGAACTTCATCTGAGAAGTTCCTCACTGATCCAACTGAGGATGAAGCTCTGTGAATAAGTTTGACCAGCATTCATGAGTGGTATGATTATTGATGTTTGTTGCGAATTTGGTAGCGGAAACGAAACAATCCAACGATTGCAGACTTTCTATTGGATAAAGTTTTACAAATCAATGAATAGCTGAGAACAAGATTAATTACAATCATCATGCTTCTTCTCGCCGAATTGACTTAAACAGTAAATGAGCTTAATACATGACAGATCAAGTGCCAACTATTGTGGTAGTGGATGATAGCGCAACCTCCATTTCCCTCTATCAATTCAGCGTTGAACCACTGGCGGTGAATTTTATCGGCTTTAAATCACCAGCGGAAGCCTTTCCCTATTTACAAGAGCATCAACCTGAGTTATTGTTTTTAGATATAATTATGCCGGGGATGGATGGGCTCACGTTTTTGCGTCGGCTGCGGGCCCTGCCACATCAAAAAGATACTCCTGTTATTATGGTGACATCAAAAGATTATGCCCAAGATCGTTATATAGCAAAACAACTAGGTGCATTAGATTTTGTGATTAAACCATTACGCTTTAAAGAAATTCGTGATTTGGTGTGTAAACATACAAATATTAAACAACCTGAACAAAATTCTGAGCAAAACTCTAAGCCATAAATCATGAGTAGTGATACGCTAAATTATTTACGTTTTTGGGGTGTGCGTGGTTCTTATCCTGCGCCATTTGGAAGTCATCTGCGCGTTGGCGGGAATACATCGTGTGTGGAATTGCGCGTCGACAACCATATCCTGATTTGTGATGGAGGTACTGGGATTATTCCATTGGGCAACTCCTTGATGGCTCAAAAAGAAATCAAGGAAGTGACCATCATTCTCACCCACTATCATTGGGATCATATTTCCGGACTGCCCTTTTTCGTGCCTGCCTTTGTGCCTGGGTGGAAGGTCAATATTTTTGGTCCGGGCGACACCATGGAAGAAATCGAACGCCGCATTTCCGGGCAGATGATGGATCCCTATTTCCCAGTCGAAGTGGAAACTTGGCTTGCCGATATTCACTATTTGATGGCGAATAACAGTCGCTTAGATTACGGTCCCTTCAGCATTGACATGTTTAATGTTCATCATCCCGGCAGCACCTTCGGTTATCGCATTCAAGTGCATGGCAAAACCATTGTCTATGCCTCTGATAATGAATTGTCATTTATCGACAAAACGATTGAGGATCGCAAGGGAGAACTCGATTCACAAGAATGGCAATTGATCAATGCCATGCAGCAGGAAGAACGGAGCAAAGCCTTGGAATCCATTGAAAATGCTCACGTTTTCGTCCACGACGCGCAATACACCCCTGAAGATTACAGTAAAAAACGCGGTTGGGGACATTCCTGCTTTATCGACACAGTAAATTTTGCCGCCGATGCCGGAGTCAAACAACTGTATTTATTCCACGTCGATCCGAATTACAACGACATGAAAATTGAAGATTTACACCGAGCTTCGGTTAAAATCGTGCATCAACGAGATTCTTCGATGGAATGTCATATTGCTCGTGAAGGCTTGATCGTTGATATTGATAAACTTTAATTTTTTGCATCGCAATCTAATGTTACTCCAATATTTTGCTAACTTACTCATTATCTTCAGAAATAGTGAGTAAGTTTTGATGATTTCCTGCCGCCTCCCTCACCATGACTGAATTTGAATTTGCGCATCCACTTTGGCTCTGGGGTTTACTCCTGCCGCTCTTGATCTTGTTACTCGCCCGACAACGCACTGCTTTTTTCGACAGAATTCAACACTTTGCCGATGCTCATCTGCTTCCTCACTTACTCATAAATACTTTAAAACCTCGTAGCTTGTTCAAATTGTTGGGAATTTGGACACTCGTATGGACGTTAGGTATTCTCGCGTTGGCGGGCCCGCGATGGGATTATGAAGAGCAAGAAGTGTTTCGAGCGCACAACAATCTCATGATTTTACTTGATTTATCCGATTCAATGCGCGTCAAAGATTTGCCGCAAGCGCGTTTAGAACAAGCCATGCAAGAAATTGAAGATATCTTGCGACAGGCGCAGAATTTACATATCGGATTGATTGGATTTGCAGGATTGCCTCATTTAATCGCACCATTAAGTGATGATTATCAAACCTTGCGAAATTTGTTATATGAGGTCAAAATCGAAGATATTCCAGTGCAGGGTAGTCAGCTATCCTTAGCGTTGCAAGAGGCAAGTCGTTGGTTAAAAGGACAATCTGATAAAACTTCCTACGTGTTATTACTGAGCGATGGGGAATTTGATGCGGCTGAAGTGCAAAAAAGTGTCGCGCAGCTACCCCAATTAAATTTTCACTTGCACACCTTGGGAATTGGTACGGTGCAGGGCAAGGAAATTGAACTAGCCGATGGCAGTTGGAAAAAGGATGCCAAGGGCGAAGTGATTTTGTCGCGCTTGAATCCGCAGAATTTGCAACAGTTGGCAAGTGCTGGCACGGGAATTTATCAGCAAGCCAATTATCAACAGCAAGACACTCAAGCAATTTTGGCGGCAATTCAACGAGATAATGCGGAGTTGGACAAAGATAAAACGATGCAGAAATTATGGCATGAGCGGTTTTATTTGTTGGTAATTGCCATGATGATTTTATTGTTGCCCCAGTTTCGACGCACTGATTTGAATTCTAAAAGGTAATTTGCTGTTCTGAATCATAATTCGCTTAATTACCCAATTGTCATCATTAAAAATTACAGTGATGCCAACCAAGATAATCAGGGAAATTACAGTTTAGACCACATAACTTCTGCTTAGATTCAGGTGTTGAACCTATTTATCTTATTTAAAATTAATCATTTAACCAGTGCCCGAACCAATGATTGTCATCTTAATGAAAAAAAACTAGACAAGATAAATCGAGCTCTGTATAATGCGCACCTATCAGATGTAGCTGGCGGGACTGCCCTAGATACGGGGCTTTTGGCGAAGTCAGTCAGTGTTGGTGGTTCACTTCACATAGATTAAAAAATATTTTACTGCTTGACAAAAAGTTTGGAAACCAGTAAAATACACATCTCAGACGATATGCGGGAATAGCTCAGTTGGTAGAGCATAACCTTGCCAAGGTTAGGGTCGCGAGTTCGAGTCTCGTTTCCCGCTCCAAATTTGTTGTTATCTTTTGTACCTAAAAACCAGCGCGGATTGGCTAAATACTCTAGTCGTGATTAGAATTGGCTGAATGGCAGAATGGCTATGCAGCGGCCTGCAAAGCCGTGGATGTCGGTTCGATTCCGGCTTCAGCCTCCATTAGATGAGTTTTTTAGCCCGGGTGGCGAAATTGGTAGACGCAAGGGACTTAAAATCCCTCGGTGCAACACACCGTGCCGGTTCGAGTCCGGCCCCGGGCACCATGCCAGCGGGGATGACATCCTATAGCCACATCGTTTGCCGAATAATTCCTATGTACACAGCACATTTCGGACTTAAAGCTGCCCCCTTTTCACTTACGCCTGATCCCCACTATCTTTACTTGAGTGAACGTCATCGTGAAGCTTTATCCCAATTGGAATATAGCATTAACGAGAGTTCTGGGTTTGTGCTCTTGGCTGGGGAAGTTGGTACCGGAAAAACCATGCTGTGTCGTTGCTTGATGGCACGGCTGCCGGCAAATGTTGATATTGTCTTCCTCTCTAATCCCTGTGCTTCTCCACTTGAATTGCTCATTGCACTGTTTGATGAATTGCGCATCAGTCGTGACGAGTTATTTACTCCTAAAGATTTCAACGACGTACTAAAAACCTACTTGGTGACTGCCCGTTCCGTGGGACGCAATACGGTGATTGTGCTGGATGAATCGCAGAATCTAAGTGTAGCAGTGTTGGAACAAGTGCGGTTACTCAACAATTTAGAAACCGACAACCATAAGTTACTGCAAATCATTTTGGTCGGTCAGCCTGAACTCAATAATCTGTTGCGTCGTAAGAATTTACGCCAATTATCACAACGAGTTACTGCTCGCGCTAATTTAACCTCGCTGTCTTTCAAAGATACTCAAGCCTATATTGAACATCGTCTCGCAGTGGCAGGGGTGCGTAAATCTTTGTTTACTAAGCCTGCAATGCGCCAGATTTATCAATATTCCCGTGGCATTCCGCGCCTGATCAACATCATTTGTGAACGTTCCCTGCTCGATGGTTACCTAGAAAATCAAGCGATTATCAAACCAAGTACGGTCAACAAAGCCATTCGTGGTGTTGGCAATCGTTATTTCCAACAACAAACTGCATTTCGTTGGGCGACCGGGGCTTTGGTATTAACTTTATTGATCGCCGCCGGCGTTTACAAAGACATCTGGTTTCCCGCGACTTGGCAAGCGACCTTATTATCCGCATTGCAAGCCCATTCGCCTGAACCGCCCGCCATGCCAACAAATTCGCCCCCTGTTGCACCTACGCAACCCGTGGCTCAAGCAACTCCGCCTACTGTAAAAGTTGAAGCAACCCCGCCCCCTGCTCCCGCGCCACCGGCTGAATCTAATTTATTGGATTTACTGAATAATCCGACCATCCACAGCGATACTCAGGCAGCGTTTTCTACATTGTTTCAGTTATGGAATGTAAATTACGATAATTTGCAAGGCAAGACGGCATGTGAACGCGCGGCAACCCAAGGTTTGGCTTGTCTTTATCACACCGGTAGTTGGGACGATATCCGCCGATTTAACCGCCCCACAATTGTCGAATTGATTACCGATAAAAGCAAGGCGCATCATGTCACCGTGGTCAAATTAAAAGACAATATCGCCACACTGAGTTTTAATGGACAGACCTATCAATTTCCAACCAATAAAATCAGCGAATATTGGCTGGGCGCGTTCTTGATTTTGTGGAAACCACCATTGATGCCGATTCCGGTGTTGAAACAAGGTATCAGCCACGATTCCGTCAAATGGATTCGCCAGAATTTGAATACCGTGCAACATATTGTTGAAGATGAGAAAAAGCTATCGCCACGTTTTGACAATGCCCTCAAACGGCGAATTGCTGAATTTCAACAACAGCAAAATATGACCGCAGATGGCGTGGCAGGCGAACAAACTTTGCTATTGCTCAGTGCCCAAGCCAGTGGGGAACCACGATTAAATGCAGAGTGAAGATGTATCAGGGAAGCATCATACGCCCTTGTTATTGCTCTTATTACCAAGTTCAACTTGGTAACGAGAAATTCTTTATAACCCTGCGCCCATTTGTCTGCCTCAGCAATTTTCCCTTGCCAAGTATCTCCCACTTTAACAAAGGGGGCAGGGGGGATTTCCTCAAGTCCTATCGGTAATGGTCACCACGACCGAAACAGTTTTGCCTTCTATATCAACGATCAACGTCCCAGTGGCGGTAGGCGTAACCAGTGTCGCCTTCGTATTAAAGGCAATCAACCGATCTGTCCATTTAATCAAACCATACTGATTCGCCAATTGCACCGAAGTTGCAGCCCCGCCAATTTCAGTGAGCGTCACCGTCAGCGTTTCCCCCACCCTAAAATGATTCCCCTTAATTTCGACATAATTGCTATGTCCACCATTGACAGAAATAATACCATCCACCCGTTCATTCTGATACCAATCGGAAACCAAAGTAATCACAGGATTTCTCATCACCGTATCCATCCGTTCAAAAGTCACCGCTTGCCGCACCGCCTCATACAACGTACTACTGGGGCGAAAACCCACAGAAACATTCTCAGCGGTAGGTGTAGGCGATTCCGCCAATGTAAATCCCCCTTTTAAGGTAGGCATGAGGGTACCAATCGGTTGATTATCACTGCCCATGAGAATTACAGACGCACCAATTTTAAG
>Ga0316611_1000850_pt1 | contig 9966 bp, 17 predicted proteins | sample MIS2016202_MG_FD_207675 | JGI IMG/M metagenome (GOLD analysis project Ga0316611, IMG submission 207675) | Microbial mat bacterial communities from Middle Island sinkhole, Lake Huron, Michigan, United States - MIS.2016.202 | ecosystem: Environmental > Aquatic > Freshwater > Lake > Sediment... | reverse complement strand
GTTCGGATTAACATTATATATCAGGTCTAATACAGGATGGTCATAAATCTCTTCTATGATTTCTACTGGTTTCGTATTATGGATTGACTTTACAATTGATTTAAATGTCTTCTTATCAACTTCTTTCGCTGTAAAGTTCTTGATTCTCTTTTGATTTGGAGCGGTTCTTGCATATAATCTTAGTTTTTGTGATGCAACTGATTCGCCATTTAAACGAGCACAGATAAATGACCAAGATTTATACTGAGTAAGCATATCTTCTTGCGTCATTTCTTTTTTATCATTCCATGTTTCTTGTGTGATTGTTTCAATGTTGTGTTTAGTTACTGCCAATGGTGTTATTGCCTTTTCCTCAACAAGTTCTACCTTCTTCTTAAAAATATTGAACATCTTATTCTCCTCTGTTATGCAAAAAATACTTGGTTATTGTCACCAAAATCAAATGAATTATCTACTTCAACAAAATGCATTGTAAAATCATTAGCCTTTTTAGTTTCTTTTGGACATACAATTGGCGATATAAATGAGGATAAACCATTACAAGCGAGAGCCAAAGCAATAACACAGTCATCATTTACGCCAGTTCTCCCATTATATGTAATCAATCCAGTCCTTGTCTCCTGCACTTCATAACATTCCAACTCATAACGCAATATATCGGCATTCTCCATTTTACCGTTCCAACTCACTCCACCCTCCATAATAATCAACTTCAAATTATTGATTAATTTCTGTTTTGACGAGTTAGAAAAGTGGAAAGGATTAATTTTAAGCCCTTCACTAACTAAATTGTCATATACCACATCACCAACTCCAGTCGTATCCATGTATATTGTAGGAGTTTCGGTTTGTAAATATATACGTTTTATTATATCTTTCTGTATTGTCCAATCTATATTGTTAAATCTTTCTATAAACTTAACCTTTTTACATTTAGCACATAAAGCTGTTATTACCGTCCAGTCAGCATGTCGTGCAAGGTCTATCCCCAATATTGTGTTTGATTTACAAGTACAATTATCGTTAGATTGATATATACACTTATCAATATTTTGAAATACAGCACCACCAGTATCGGTGAATTCAGCTAAATATTCTCTTTGGAATATCTTCTCTGGTATTGTTTTACGTGCATCTTCAATCTCTTGTTTATCTATTAAAGGATTTACTGAAGATGGGAAGTGGAAAGATTTAATGTAATCATACTCTCCAGTTAAACCTTGTAAATATAGTTTATGAAAGAATGTACCTTTAGCTCTAGGCGTACTTATAGCAATCATAGAGCCTTTTTTATCAGCTAATGAAGGTCTTATTACAGCATCCCAAAGTAGCGGGTCCAAATAATCAGCCTCATCAATAACTATGTGGGAGAAACCGAAACCTCTCAAACTGTCAGGGTTATCAGCACTTAAAAATACAACCTTTACGCCATTTATAAAAGTCGCAGTTACTGGAGCTGACTTATACCAAGTAATTATATTTGGAGAATCTTGCACTATTAATTTAAAAGCTTCAACTCCTCTTTGTGCAACGCCATTTGTAGGTGCTATCCAAGCAATCTGGTCAAATTCTGTATATTTACCAGACAGACAACGATTTATAATATCAGCGGCACACAATAAGCTCTTTCCGAATCGGCGTCCTGCACATATAATCTTCCATCTTGCGTCTGATTCGTGTACTTCTTTTTGGCATTTATGTGGTTGATAACGCAAAACCATTACATTTTTGTTGTTATTTTCCTTGGATGTTACAATTTTGTTATCATTCATATTTAATCCTGCTTTATTTCTAAGAGTGGTTGCCACACTATTTGTATTTTATTATCCACCTTAATATCTGTTTCAGAACCTGTGTAGCCCATCATCTGATTTATAACTTTGATTATATTCACCAAATCGGCGTCCTTAGCTTTTTCCAATCGGCTTAAAAGTGTGTCAATAAGGAAAGACTTAGATGCCTTCTTTTTCAAGCCATCGTCATTATTCAGTCGTTCTATGTAATCTTTAGCCGCCTGTAAATCAAGTATTTCGTCTGCCCTTTTTTTACAATAGGCAGATTTATATCCTGCTTGCTTATAGGCGTTAGAGTAATCGGTTCCATTTATATAAATAGCATCTATAAACTTCTTAGCCATAGGAGTTAATGCAGAAGTTCCTTTTGGTCTTCCATTTTTACCATTTAAATTAGCTATCTTATCACTCATTTAAGCTCCTTTATAATCTCATTACTCTTCAATTTCGCCATAGCACTCGTTTCCAATTGAGTAAATTCCTTCCTGCTTATCTTCAACTTCTTCATAATATCTGATATAGTGTCATTATCAACATGTCTCATTATCACTAATTCCTTCTCCTTCTTGCTTAAAACATCATCCATTACATTATATATACGCTCTTGACAGTCACTTGCATAGATTTCCTCATATCCACACTTATCTATTTTATAGTACATCTCATCAATCTTATCTTGTTTCTCGTTTTTAGATACAAAAGCCTCTTCTGGCGTATCATCATTTAATATGTCGTCCATGTTTAGATATGTTCTTCTTTTGGTGCGAACGTTTGAATATCTTAACTTGTCGATAATTTTTGTGTAGCAAATTTTATAAATATACGTGAACAAGCCGCTTTTGGTTTTATCGTATTTCAGTATTGCGTTATAAACTAGCATCAATATATCTTGTTTTATATCTGGCGTATCAAGTAATTGTGTATTTCCTGATGTAGTGTTATATATAAGGGCGTTAATGCAATCGGTGTAAGATATGGCTATTTGTGCTCTATAATGGTCATCTCCTGTAAGTAGCCATTTTTCATATAGGGCGTTTTGTTCTTTTGAAGTAAGTTGTGTTGGAGTTTTAGACATTTTTATCCTTTTTGACGTTAATAAGCTCTTCTCTTACACTTTTCATTATTTCAAGCCATTTATCATCTGGCAGTTTCCTTTCAAAAAAGAGTTCCAATAGCATCATTTTCTCTTCAATAGTAAAAATTACTTTCACTTGGTTTCCTTTAATTCTTCAACTTTCTTGTTTTTATTTAATGATTCTTGTATTTTAAGTGCTAATTTATTGCCTTTTTCCTTCCTTAATCTATCTTCTTCTTCCAATTTATTAATTCTATCTGTAAGTGTTTCTATGCAAAACTCTTGCGCTACTACCAAATTAATTAATCTATCTAATGTCATTTTCGGTTCCTCCTTGCTTGTTTGTAATCCTGATATACCTGACCTATATCTATGTTCTCAATTTGCTTCAATAACTCCTCTTTTTTTGTGATATCGCTTATGTTTTTATTTATCAGTCTTGTTAATTCTGTTTTAGCTTGTTGTGTTAAGTCTATAACTGATTGGGTGTTACCTATTTTTTGAGAGAATTTAATCTTGTTAAAAATGCAGTTTAAGCACATGTTATTTCGCCTCCACTTTAGTTAGGAATTCAGTCCATAGATTGATTTGTGTTAATTCTCCATATTCATTCATGCAACGTTTTGATGGTTCAATATTATCAAAATAGTATGGTAATTTTGCTTCATAAATTGCTGTAAGGCTTTCTGCCACTTCGTCTTCTGTTACGTGACATCTTACAGAGTTATTTCCAACATAAATACTAGAGCCATTTAATAGATGGGCTTCAGGTACGTTCTGTGTTTTATAAATTAATTCTCTACTTGCACCGAAGTTAGTTACTAAAGGATAACAACCGCAAGCAATTGATTCTGTGATTGGTTTTCCGAAGCCCTCACTTTGTGCCGCTGACAAGTAAACATTTGACGCACTATATATATTAGCCATATCTTCAACGCTAAATTCATTGCATAGATATTTCATTTGCAAGGGGAATATAACCGTTGACGCTTGTTCTGCCGTATATTTTAGCATTAGCATCATTGTTTTTAAATCTGAACCACCCTGAGCCAATCCGCGAACATCAGAGTGAATATTTAGATACTTATTCTTGCAGTTTGTTTTCTCTAGGTATTTTTTCCAACCTAGAATCATTGGGTAGAATCCTTTTCGAGACCTATCATCGCCGCAATTAGCTGAAACGATTGTAGTAAGCTCTGTATCATCGTTTAATACATTGCCTTGCATAAGCTCATTAAAACGCTTTCTAGCTATGTTTCTGTCAATAATACGATATGCTGAATCAAGTCCCAATGGAACATATGTTGCTCTTTTTGATACTTCTGTTGGGATTTGATTTAAAGCCCACTCTGTTACGCATATTGGATAGTCTATTTCGTGTAGAGTTGGGATATTACACATGCCAAACGGAGAAGAATCTACCATTAACAGTGATGCTATTTTCGCTCCTGTAGCTTTTATTTTCTTAAAAAATGACGGTTCGAGTATAAAGATGTCATACGTAAATAGGACTAAATCTGGATTCCAAGTTTTACACTCAGCTAGTATTGATTCTTCTCCTATATAACCAGAGCCCCAATTAGGCAGAATCTCTATCCCGTTGTATTCTGTCTTGTATTTAGCACCATAATAAGCAATCATTTTCAGTTCAACATTTGGTATTTTTGGAAGCATCTCTAGAAGTTGCTTGGAAATCATGCCATAACCTGAGTTAACCGCCACATGTACACTTGATATTAATATCTTCATTTTGTTCTCCTTTTTTGTTGTTATATAAAACCCATAAATGTTTTGAAGTGATTGAGTGTTAATAGATTTAGTCCTAATTGGTTGAACATCTATATAATCTTTTATCTTATTGTTTGAAAATATTTCTATAAGTTTAGTGTTGATTGTTTTAATTCTCAAATTAAGATTTAGTGGTATATTTTTATTTAATCCATTAAGTAAACCTGTTTTTGTCCCAAATCCGCAAATATCAAACTCATTATCTTTTCTAGGCGTCCAATCATGACGTTTTGCTCCAACCGAATAAACAATCATTCTGCAATCAAACTCTTTTAAAAATTCTAAATATGTCACTGTTGTTCCTTATAAAGTATCCATAAAATGTTTTGAAGTGATTGAGTATTAAGAGAATATGTTATAAATGGTTGACTATATATATGTTCTATTATTTTATTACTACTTAAAATTTCTATTAACTTTTTATTAGTTGTTTTTATTCTATAGTTTGTAGCACATGTTATTCCTTTTTTTGTTATGTTATTTATTAAACCGCAATTACGACCAATCTGCCCTACATCAAATTCGTTTTCATCTCTAGTAGTCCAACTATGACTTTTTGAACCAATTGAATAAACAACCTCTCTACAACTGAACTCTTTTAAAAATTCCAAATAAGTCATGTTAACCACCCGAACTTATCTTCAGTCTTTACTTCAGTTTCTCTTTCCCACAGGCTATAAACACATTTGAATGTTCCGAAGTCAACCAAGTCCCTATATCTTCTTACATACAATATATCGCCATCTAGGACGTAATTTTCGATATACCAATAAGATAAAGGCAACACCATTCCTACCCATTTAGCCATTCTCATACTTCTCTGCACAAATTTCTTCGCTAAACATCCTGAACGCCCGAACGGTGGATTTCCTATAACCAATCTTTTGCTGCTATAATCCATCTTCAAATTATTAAAATCAATCTGAGTAATGTAATTCTTATCTGGTTTAATATCATATGCTTTTAGTTCAAATGGATAATCTTGTAAATAATCAGAGAATGCACCATCTCCAGCAGAAGGTTCAACTACTTCATTTAAATTATCTATACCTATAATATTCAATGTTTTAGTTATGAATTCTTGTGATTTATCTCTTGGGGTATACCATTTGTCTAATTCTATTCTTAATGTCTTTCTCATTCTTCCTCCTTATTGTTATATAGAATCCATAAAATATTTTGAATTGATTGAGTGCTGATACAAAATGTTTTTATTGGCTGACTATAAACATATTCAGATATTTTATTTTCTTTTAGTATTGTTAAAATTATATCGTTTTTTGTTTTAATCCTATAATTACAAGAATGTGGATTTCCTTTGTTTGTAACGGCATTTACTAAACCACATATAGAGTTTCCATATCCAAATGCCATAATGTCCCACTCATTATCTTTGCGTGGAGTCCAATCATTACGTTTATAATTAGGCATAAAAAGAACGCTTCTAATCTCAAACTCTTTTAAAAATTCTAAATAACTCATATTTGTGTTACTCTAAGTATGTATCACCAATAATTTTTAAAGCATAGTACCTATTGCCACAATTATATAAACTAGCTTCAAATTTTATACTGCAATTATTTTTTGGTAATTCAATTTTGTGCTTTTTATCATCAAATTCAATATCTTCTTTGAATATAATAGATACATGTTCAAATGGCATAACTCCTTTACAATCACAATAAAATAAACTTTTATCATCAACTTCTCTTCCATCATGAATTAATGTGTTGAAATACTTATAACTTTTAACTTCATATTCTTTGCCATCAATCTTAACTATTTTACTCATTCTTCACTCTCCTTTTTGTTTTAACTCTCTATTCTCGCCAACGTAATATGATTCTTTATTTATTATAACTTATCCTCTTTTATAGCAATAATTATTTTACACAATATGTTCTTCTTTATTCATTTTTCTCCTTTTTTGTTATTTGTTAGTATATAAAATCCATAAAATGTTTTGAAGTGATTGAGTATTAAGAGATTTAGTCCTAATTGGCTGCATATCTATATAATCTTTTATTTTATTGCTTGAAAATATTTCTATTAATTTAGTGTTAGATGTTTTAATACGCCGATTAATATTATATGGTTCGTTTTTAGTAGTTTTAGAATTTATCTTACCGTTGTTTCCACTTCCTAATCCGCAAATATCCCAATCGTTATTACCTCTAGGAGTCCAATTATGCTCTTTAGCTCCAACCGAATAAACAATCATTCTCATCTCAAACTCTTTTAAAAATTCTAAATATGTCATAATTACCTAATATATAACACTAAATTCTTATTTAGTGTATGCCAATTCATTCTTCATTCTATTATAGTTATTTGTTTTTTTGTTTACACATAACTAATTGTAAACGGTTCATTAGCATAATTTGAGATGTGCATATTAATATACTCTAATTTAAATCGTATTGTGTAAAACACTTTATCTAAATTTGTGGCAAAATCTACTTTCCAGACACTATATGATTCAACCGTTACGCCACACTTGAAACCATTATCATTATTTTCAAGTATTACATTATCACCAATATGTAAATTAAAGTCCGCTTCCGAAAAAGTTGCAATAATTAATTCGTTTATTTCCAAATCTATTTCGTAACTTATTGCTGAAACCAATTTACCATTAACCAATACCGCACCATATCTGCCGTTTGAATACATTTTATTCTCCTTTCTGTTTTTTAATGCCATTACGCACCGCATTTTCAATATCTTGTTCAATTTTTGATAAATCGCTATTTTTATCAATTACAAAAACACACATTGTATCAAAAATTCTATAACCTTCTAAAGGATTAAATTTCTCGCCTATATAAATCTCACAAATGTATCCCGTTCTAATTATGTTGCAATCATTGTGGAATAGAATTTCCACATCATATTTTTGCATTTCTTCTCCAATATCGCTGTAATTATATAATTTATCTATTTTATTAAGAAATTGAATTAAATCTTGTTTTGTATTACCTCTATTCCACATTATTCATTCTCCTTATTATTTTGTTTTACCAACTAGCCCAATCAACTAATTACGCTCAACACTTACTATATTCTCCAAAACGTTTTAAATTCCTTTATTTATTTTACTCCAATTAAAATACCATTCCTTTATTATACACTCTTTTACAATCCACATAGGTATCGTCGTACATTCAACACTCCACTCATATCCATCTCTTTTAGTTGTTTTCCAGTAAGATTTAAAAGCTCTCTGTAATCTACTTCTCTTTTTTACGCAATATTCCTTTAACTTTTTAAAATCCAATAAAATAATTGAGTTATTGCTTACCCACATAACATGCGTACATATGCTATCTTCCTTCAACAACCATCCTCTATCCCACTCTATAACTATATTTGTATCATTGTAAATTGGTCTATTTGCTTTAACATCTATATTAGCTTTTCCATTAGTTAAGTCGCTTCCTTTTTTATCTTGTTCCAATTTAGTTCTTTTAAACTCTTTTTTTGAATGTTTATTGAGTAATTCAATGCAATATGGCATGCACAATTCGCTCCATTTTATATCATCATCCCAATCACATAACTCTTTTTTCTCGCTCATGTACTATTAGTTCTGTATTTTCCACCGATTCTCCTTTATTTATTTTCAATTATTTTTAAAATTGTTGTATTGCGTTGTTGGTATGAATATATTGTTGACGCTCTGTATGCTTAATAACGAACTCTCTAAACTCAGCTACTTGTTTTGGTTGTGCCATTTCAACCCATCTCCATATAGCGTTTTTAACAGATACCTCTTCTTTTGTCTCTCTATCTCCACCTATAATTATCTTCGTCAATAGAGATTTTATATCTTCTTTTTTGCGGAATTTGTCAATGTTTCCGAATGTATAAATCTTATCAACTATCTTATCAAGACCGCTATCATCAAAAGAGTAATCTATATCTTTGGAAACAACCATATCTTCATAAGTTATAGTTGAGTGTTGCGATTCTATTACAGTCTGGTCCAAAGAGAATATACCTTCGTTCTTCCTTCTTTTGGCAAAACAAGCTGAATTGATGTTTCGGATATAATTCTCTATGTAAGTGTAAACCAAGGTATTAAAGTCACGCAAATCAGGTTTAAATTGATTTATAGCATTTATCAATGGAACTTTAAGGGCAGAAGCTAAATCTGATTTATCGCCAACGTAGATACGGATTCCATCATGATATTTAAGATTTGCAAAATATTCAAGTGTTGGTAATCTATTTTGAATTATTGTGTTTAATAGTTCTTCGGATTTAGTTTTTTGGTATTCAAGAACTTGCTGGTTTTCTAATTTACGGTCTAATTGTGGTTCTTTTGATTTCGACATGGTTTTGGTGCTCCTTTAATATATTATACTACAGGAACAAGTGGAATGTCAATAATTATTCGTGTACATTGATATATTCGTGTACATTGAATTATTACAGTTTAGTAATAATGGATAATTTAGTAATAATGTGAATCAACTAACTCCTATAAATTGATATATTAGGAGTTAGTTGATTTGTAAAAAGTTACACCATTATTGACACGGAGTTCTATATACTCTATTACTCAGCCTTTGTACAAATTTAGAGTGGTTGTTTTTTAGCTATAAATGCCTTTGTAATAACTATTTAATATTGTTTTTGTTGCTCTGTTTAGTTCCCTCTATGGAGAGATTAATACTTCTACCTGTATTTGCAAAAGTCACATCATTAGTTATGACTGGTAAAACGATGATAAGAATTGGTTATTCTAAAAGCACATTGAATCTAGATTTAATCGGTACTTTTTTAATTACTTCAATCTGTTCTTCCGTTAAATATGCATACTTCACCATATTCTCGTAAGGAAAATATATTATTGTACCATCAACATTACTCTCTGGACTAGGATAAGTTTTACCATTTACAATCTTCATCTCCTTCAATTTATCAAGTGTATTTCCATATATCTCGCCTTTTACACAATCTACGAACCATATCTCAACAGTTATAGCTTTGTTTATATCTCTATACACTTTGAAATTACTAAAAGGAAAACCAGTATCAGGATATTTATCCCTCAACTGCTTACACTTAACATCAATAACTTTTATATCGTGCGTTTTACGATGTATGTAAATTCTATCAATTGGATGCGAACAATTATCGTTGTTTTTAAACGAAGAATACCCCATATTGGAGAGGATACAATCAACTATATCCTCTCCAATATCTCCCTTTTTAACTTCTGGTTTATCTTGCCAACTCAAATTAACCTCTCGTTTATGATTGTAACAAACTCTTCTTCCAACTCAATGCCGATATAATTACGAT
>Ga0316611_1000848_pt1 | contig 9968 bp, 11 predicted proteins | sample MIS2016202_MG_FD_207675 | JGI IMG/M metagenome (GOLD analysis project Ga0316611, IMG submission 207675) | Microbial mat bacterial communities from Middle Island sinkhole, Lake Huron, Michigan, United States - MIS.2016.202 | ecosystem: Environmental > Aquatic > Freshwater > Lake > Sediment... | reverse complement strand
CATCCCCGTCACGCTCTTTGAAGCGACAGAAAAAGTAGACAGTGGAGACATTTACCTGCAAGAATGGCTAGAGTTTGAGGGGCATGAACTGATTGACGAGCTAAGGCAAGCCCAAGCAGCAGCAACCCTGCACCTGTGTCGAGCGTTTGTCAACCGTTATCCAGAGGTGTTACAGTCTGCCAAGCCTCAAGTTGGCAAGGAGTCATTTTATCCTCGCCGTAAGCCTAAAGATAGTCGATTAGACGTGAACTGTTCTCTCGCACAGCAGTTCAATCTACTCCGGGTAGTAGACAACGAAAAATACCCAGCACTTTTAAGTTATCATAACGAGCAATATTTATTACAAATAAAGCGAAGTTGTTAAAACTTTTGTTTACGGGAGATAGAAAGTTTGAAAATTTTATTTACCGGTGGTGGTGGAGCGGGGAATGAAGCAATCTGGAAACTCCTTTGTAATCGCTATGATTTACACTTCGGAGATGCCGATCAAGATGCTATTAGTTTAAGTATTCCTAGTAAACATCGACATACCTTACCTTATGCGTGTGATGATAATTTTATCTCAAAAATAGCTGAAATATGTGGTGAACTCAAAATAGATCTTCTGGTTCCTGGTGTTGATGAAGAACTGTTACAACTATGTCTTAATCGAGAAGAGAAAAATGTACCTAAAATTTTCGCTCCTTCAGCAAATTTTATAGCTTTGATGCTAGATAAGCTGAGGTGTTTTGAATTTCTTATGCAGTCTGAGCTTAGTGTGCCAGAAACATTCCTCGTGGATCAAGCTGAACGGCTACATTTTCCTATGATTGTCAAGCCACGATGGGGGCGTGGTTCTAGGGGTGTTTGTATTGTAAGAAGTATTACAGAAATCGAAGCATATAAAATTCTTTACAAACCCGCTCCAGAGTCTCTAATAGTACAGGAATTAGTAAATGGGATTGAGTATACTGTTCTTGTGGCTGGAGATAAAGAGGGAAGACTGAAAGCTGTTGTTCCAGTAAAGGTGATATGTAAAAAAGGTATAACTATTCGTGCAAAAACGGAAGGAAATCTCGCTATATTTGACTATGCAAAAAAATTCCAAGATATATTTAAAGTCTCTGGAGTTTATAATATCCAATGTATAGTCAATTCAAGAGGCAAAGTTTTGCCGTTTGAAGTCAATCCCAGAATCTCTACCACTCTTTGCCTAAGTATTGCATCTGGATTCGATCCATTTAAGGAGGAAGAATACACTCAAAGTGTATTCTTCCCAACAAGCGATCTGCATTTAAAGCGAAATTGGCTTAACGATATTTACAGAATCTAAAGGTGTTCTGCTATGCAAATCAAAATCGGAAACCAGCCTGTAGGCGATGGTTGTCCCACATTTATAATCGCGGAAATAGGGTCTAATCACAACCAAGAATTCAATTTGGCATTAGAGCACATTGACGCTGCGGCTGAAGCCAAAGCTGATGCCGTAAAGTTTCAAACATTTAAAGCAAATAAACACATTTCTAAATATGCGGAAATGCCAAAGTATCTAAAAGGCTATAGCAGTATTTATGAATTAATACACTCTCTTGAAATAGAACGCGACTGGCACAAACCCTTAAAAGAATATGCAGAAAGCAAAGGCATTTTATTTTTTTCTTCCCCATGCGACTATGAAGCGGTAGATCTTCTTGAGGGAATACATGTTCCTGCACACAAAGTCGCATCTTTTGACATACCTGATTTAGATCTGCTTCGCTATATTGCCAAGACAGGCAAGCCTATTTTGTTGTCAACAGGTTTGGCAGATTGGATGGACATCCAAAGAGCAGTTGACGTATGCTGCGAAGAAGGTAATAGCCAAATTGCTTTGTTACAGTGCACTTCTCTTTACCCGGCCCCACCTAACCTTTCAAATCTAAAAGCAATGAATACTATGCGTGAATGTTTCGGTCTTATTACAGGCTATTCCGATCATACTGTTGGTGATACTATTGCAATTGCTGCGGTTGCGATGGGTGCAAGCATTATTGAAAAACACTTTACTATCAGTCGTGATTTGCCAGGGCCAGACCACTCATTTGCTATTGAGCCTATTGAGTTAAAATTAATGGTTCAGAAAATCAAAGAAGTTGAGCATGCAAGAGGAGATGGTATCAAGAAAGGACCACGAACTGAATTAGAAGCTGATATGTATAGGAAAGGACGTAGATCATTGCATGCTAAAGTGGATATTGCGTTGGGTACAACTATAACAGAGGAGATGTTGGAAACTAAACGTCCTGGTCTTGGTATTCCACCTTATCAAAAAGAATATGTCTTAGGTAAAGTAGCCAAAGAAAACATCAAAGCTGATCAGTGGATTGAGTGGAGTATGCTCTAATGAAGGTTATGCTTACTGGTATTAACGGATATTTGGGTAAATCTCTAGATAGGATGCTAAACATTAGTAGCTTGGAGGTTTTAGGGGTCGTGCGGCAGAGCCATCAACGTAACAGTGAAAAGAATCATATTGTTTGCGATTTAGTAGATATAAGTGCTGTTGCTGAAATTGGCTGGAAGTTCAACCCCGATATTATTATTCACTGTGCCGCATTTGTACCTAAAAGGTTAGAGGACTATCAAAATAGTAATCTATACCCACAAAATATCCAAATGCTTAAAAATCTGGTTTCTGTATTTAATTGCCCAATTGTTTATATTTCATCAATGACAGTATATGGCGAATCTTTCAATGTAATTCGTAAAGAAAGTGATGCGGGCAACCCTCAATCTGACTATGGTAAAAGTAAATACGAATGTGAAAAGGTACTTCAAGAAAGTAAAAAAGATTCTATCGCAATTAGAATACCAGGGCTTTTTGGCAAAGGACGAGATACGGGCTTAGTTGCTAATATTTTGAAAGCTATATTGTTCAATCATGATTTAAGGCTCCCAGACTCCCCTTTAATATGGGCTGCAATAGATGTTAAAGATGCAAGCAATTATATTTTTCAACTGGCTTTAAGCCAATACTCTGGATTTCATGCAATCAATGTAGGATATGATGAAATTTATTCCATAAATCGACTTCTTGCAATCTGTGAAGAGATTTGCAGGAACAAAATAGCTTATGATTATGATATAGTTCATCCTAACTTTTCTTATGATCTATCTGTTTTAAGGTCATTCAACATTCAGCCTAAAGAGGGACTTAAACGTGCATTAACAAACTACAGAAACTACCTTTTATGCAAGCACAAATAAAAAAAATTAAGGGTATTGAGAGAGGATTGATTGCGATTGGCAACAAAATTGACTTGTGGCGACATGATATTGACATGAAAAAAGTTATTGATCTAGATTCTTTTAAAACAAGAGCAGACGTAGAAGCACATAACTGCTTGGTTAATTTGATTAGAAGTTACTTCTCGGAAACCATTGTCCTTTCCGAAGAAGATCACATTTTCCCAACTCAAAGACCTGAAAAATACTGGCTAATTGATCCAATAGACGGGACAGGAAGCTGGTTCAACGGTTTTGATGGATTTGTTACACAAATTGCATATATTGAAAATGATATTCCTGTCTATGGAGCAATTTATTCACCCAGACTAAGCAAGTTATGGACTGCATACAGAGATATGGGTGCTTACCTGAACAATGAGCCGTTATTACCACTTGCAAAAAGAGATAGATTAAATTTAATAGACAACTACCCTACTCCTCGACGAATTTCAAAAAAAATTAGTGATTTAATGGAAATTACTAGATATATAGAATGTGGTTCGCTAGGTCTCAAATTATGTATGGTGGCGGATGGCACAGCAGATCTTTTTGTGAAAGATGTGATAATTCGAGATTGGGATATTGCTCCGAGTTCCGTTCTTATCAAAGAATTGGGTGGTATTATATGGGATCTAAACGGTCGCAAGATAAATTTTACAGGTTCGGTTGAAAAAAAAGACGGTTTACTTGTTGCACGAGATTTGAGTTTGGCAAGTGCAGTTTTAAGCAAGCTACAGGGAGATTAAGTTATCATGACAAAACGATTTGACGCAGAAGATCAGATATATTTTAGTTTCAGGAAAAAACTCTCAGAAACGGAATTTAATGTAGATGACCTCGATCATTTCACACTGTATACAGGTATACACAATTTTGCAAGAAAAAAGTTTGTTATTGATCAATTTGAAGAGACACTTGACATAACTGGAAATATCTACGAGTTTGGCACATGGAAAGGTGCGACTCTCATTTTACTGGCAAGTTGGTACCGATTGATGAGACCGCAAGGACACAAAACTATATATGTGTTTGACACGTTTGAAGGTTTAGGTGAGGGTACTCCAGATGATGGACATGCATTTAAAATGCATCAAGGTTCTTACAAATCTGATTTTCAGTTTTTAAAAGATGTGGTTGAATCGAAAGGCTTAGACTATTACATCAATTTTGTGACTGGAGATGCCTGCACTACTGTTGTTAATCATTTCAAAAACATTCCCTTAAAAAAAGTAAGCTTTGCATTGCTGGATATGGATTTATATCAACCCACTAAGTTTGCTATTGATGAAATTCTTCCCAATCTTACCCCAGGGGGAAAAATAATCTTAGACGAAGGCACTTGCGAAGAATGGCAAGGTGAACAGAAGGCGTTAAACTATTTAATAGATGAGGCAGATAGAAGGAAAATGAAATTTACAGTGAGAGAAAATTCCTATACACGACAGCCAACTTCTGTGTTTACTAGAATTGCATAACCATTGTCTGGAAAGTTGGATGCAAGATCCTAACCCTGATTATCGGTAGAAGTATTTACCCCGCCACACCCGAAAATAGCAACCTACTAACCATCCCCCACCTCCGCGATCTCTTTAATGTCCAAGTCGGCCTCTCAGACCACACCATGGGAATTGGTGCGGCCGTCGCCAGCGTTGCCCTGGGCGCAACCGTCATCGAAAAACACTTCACCCTCTCCCGTGCCGACGGCGGCGTAGACTCCACCTTTTCCATGGAACCCGCCGAAATGGCGCAACTCGTCGTAGAATCAGAGCGAGCTTGGCAAGCCCTTGGCAAGATTACCTACGGCGCTACGCAGGCCGAGACAAAATCGCGCATCTTTCGACGCAGCCTATACGTGACTCAGGATATGTCTCCGGGCGATCGTTTTACCCCAAACAATCTCCGCTGCATCCGTCCCGACTTGGGTCTGCCCCCCAAGTACTATGATGTTTTGTTGGAACAGCAAGTTGGGCGATCGGTCAAAGCCGGGACACCTGTATCTTGGGATTTACTCAAGTAGTTGAAAGTGCAAAACACGACATACTTATAGTTTTATGAAAATTGTTGCAACGATCGAAGCTCGAATGACTTCCTCGCGCTTACCAGGCAAAGTACTTTTGCCAGCCCAGGGGAAACCTATGCTTTATCATTTGGTAAACAGATTAAAGGCTGTTCCTTCGATTAATGAAATTGTTTTGGCAACTACAATTAATTCAACAGATGATGTCTTGATTGACTTTGCCAAACAAGAAAGCATCTTGTCCTATAGAGGTAGCGAAGAGGACGTGATGTCTCGGGTCATTGGAGCGGCCGAAACTGCTGATGCCGATGTGATTGTAGAAATTACAGGAGACTGCCCAATAATTGACCCAGGCCTAGTTGAGCAAACCATTCAAATGTATTTGCATCATGAAGCAGCCTACGTCAGCAATACCCACATATCCAGTTACCCAGACGGCATGGATACCCAAGTTTTTTCACTAGAGTCCCTCAAGCGTTCTGCTGCAATGACTGATGATCCATTGGATCATGAACATGTATCTCTACATATGAGAAATCATCCAGAAATCTTTCCCCATGTACACCTTATCGCACCTCCATCCTTACATTGGCCTAGTTTAGGTTTAACCTTAGACGAACAGGCTGATTACCTTTTGCTGAAAAAAATTATTGAGACATTAAATCCGAAAAATCCTCTATTTAGTTGTCTGGACGCGATCCAATTACTCAAACAAAACCCTGATTGGCTAGAGATTAATAATCATGTAGTTCGGAAAGGCAACACATGAGTTTTCGGACATTGGTTGTAGGATTAGGGCAAATTGGTATGGGTTACGATCTCAATCACGATCCAAATCGTTTCGTTTTGACTCATACGCGCTCCTTCCAAATTCATCCTGGTTTTGAACTTGCTGGTGGTGTCGATTCCAATCCAGAACGCATTAGCTTGTTTCAATCAGAATACTTATGTCCCGGTTATACCAGTTTAGAAGCAGCCTTGATTGATGTTGAACCAGATATAGTTGCAATTTCAACCCCCACAGCCCAGCACCATCAAACAGTTAGAAAAGTTCTCAAGATAATTAAACCAAAAGCCATACTCTGTGAAAAACCTCTTGCTTATAATTTAGACGAAGCAAAAGCGATCGTCGCCGATTGTGAAGCTCAAGGTGTAAAGCTCTATGTCAATTATATGCGTCGTTCAGACCAAGCAGTATTTGATATCAAAAACCGTATTCATAATGGTTATATTTCTCAACCCATCAAAGGATTAAGTTGGTACTCGAAGGGTCTACTTAATAACGGCTCACATTTCTTTAACTTGTTACAGTATTGGTTAGGAAAAGCCATCGACTTTAAGGTTATCAATCGAGGAAGATTATGGGACGATATTGACCCAGAGCCAGACGTACAAGTAAATTTTGAGTTAGGAACCGTTGTTTTTCTAGCTGCACGAGAGGAAAATTACTCGCACTACAACATTGAGTTAATTGCTGGGAACGGACGCTTACGTTACGAACAAGGTGGTTCTCAGGTTTTTTGGCAAGAAGTTATTGCCGATTCAACCCATGAGGGCTATCGAATTCTCAACCCAGTGCCTGAAACGATAAACTCGAATTTAAACCAAATTCAGTGGTATATTGCTGACCAATTGTCAGTTAGTCTTATGGGGCAAGAAGCTCAGATTTGTTCTGGGAAAGATGCTCTAGAAACTCAAGAAACGATTAATCGGATTGTAACAAACTTATGAAAAACAATAGTTTTACAGATAAGCTGGCTCTTTTAGGTGGTTCTAAAACTATCGATTACCCGTTCAAACGCTATAACCCGATTGGCTCTGAAGAGGTTGCCGCTGCTATGCAGGTGGTAGAAAGCGGTGTTCTATCAAAGTTTCTAGGATGTTGGGCTCCAGATTTCTATGGTGGTCCTAAAGTACAGGAATTTGAGCGTACTTGCGAGAGGTATTTTGAGGTTAAGCACGCGATTACGGTTAACTCTTGGACTTCCGGTCTGATTGCAGCCGTGGGAGCAATTGGAATTGAGCCTGGTGATGAAGTAATTGTTAGTCCGTGGACAATGTGTGCAAGTGCAACAGCAATTCTACATTGGAATGCTATTCCCGTTTTTGCTGATATTGAGCCAGAAACTTTTAATTTAGACCCAAAATCAGTTGAGGCTAACATCAGCCCTTACACGAAAGCAATCATGGCTGTTGATATCTTCGGTCACTCAGCGAATCTGGATACATTAATGGAGATCGCGGCCAGATATCATTTGAAGGTTATTTCAGATACCGCCCAAGCTCCTGGTGCTTACTATAAAGGGAAGTATGCTGGCACGGTGGCTCATGTTGGTGGCTATAGCCTCAACTACCATAAGCATATCCACACGGGTGAAGGAGGGATTCTTGTCACTGATGACGACGATATTGCTGAGCGTCTACAGCTTATCCGCAATCATGCTGAGGCAGTGGTGGGTGATAAGGGAACTAAGAACCTTGCTAATATGATCGGATATAACTTCCGACTAGGGGAAATTGAGTGTGCGATCGGTATCGAACAGCTCAAAAAGTTAAAAAGTTTTGTGGCTACGCGACAGCGTGCCGCAGAGCGTTTAAGTCTGGGTCTACAGGGATTAAAAGGATTGCGGACTCCTATCGTTAAGCCTGACTGTACCCATGCCTATTACGTCTATCCAATGGTGCTGGACGTAGATTTTCTAGGTGTAAGTCGTGATCGAATTTATGAAGCTTTGGTGGCTGAAGGAATTGAAGGGCTTGCGCCGGGTTATACTAATCTACATCTGTTGCCCATGTATCAACAAAAGATAGCCTATGGTTCTCAAGGTTTCCCTTGGACATCTGATATTTGCCATCGCGACGTGGATTACAGTCAAGGCATTTGTCCCGTAGCCGAAGAATTACAGACGAATCAATATCTCGGATATGAGATGTGTTTAAGTGATTTGAGCGATGATGATGTAGACTTAATTGTTCAATCTTTTATAAAAGTATGGGAGCAGATGGAGTTATTGCGATGATCTATACACTTAACGATCAATATTATGTTCGCCCTCTTAGGCTAAGTGATCTAGAGGGTGACTATCCACTTTGGTTTGAGGATCAGGAGGTTTGCCAATTTAATTCTCATGGAAAATTCTTTAAAACCATCGACTATTTTCGTCAGTATATAGAGACAATTAATTTAGAAAATAAAGTCGTGTGGGCTATTTGCCATCAAGCAGACGGGCACATTGGTAACATCTCCTTGCAAGAAATATCAATGATCAATAGAAATGCCGAGTTTGCCATCATTATCGGCAACAAAAAGCATTGGGGACAAGGTATAGGAAAGTTGGCTGGGTTAAAATTGATTCAACATGGGCTATACAAGTTGAATCTTGAGCGTATTTATTGTAATACTGCCGACACGAATCAAGCCATGAAAGCATTAGCTATTTCACTAGGAATGATCCAAGAAGGATGCCGTCGAAAACACCTATTTATAGATGGTGAATGGGTGGACTTGGTGGAATATGGCTTGCTTCGTGAAGATGCTAAGGGTGAAAAAATTGTCTATTAAAAACGCAATGCAAAAATCAAAAGTATGTATTATTAGTCATGATGCTGGAGGAGCAGAAATTCTAGCAAGTTATGTTGCCCAAAATAAGTTAGACAGTTTATTTGTCTTAGCCGGCCCGGCGATCGCGGTTTTCGAGCGGCGAATCGGGAAGATTGATATTGTTGAGCTTGAGGAAGCTCTATCATCCTGCGATTGGTGTCTCTGTGGTACAAGTTGGCAGTCTGATTTAGAATGGCGGGCAATTCGTCAAGCTAGGGATACCCAGAAACGTGTTGTTGTTTTTCTAGATCATTGGGTTAACTATCGTGAGCGTTTCATTCGCCAGAGAATCGAGCATCTTCCTGATGAAATCTGGGTTGGTGATATCTATGCACAAAATATTGCATCTCAAATATTTTTAGATATTCCCATTAAAGCAGTCAAAAATCCTTATTTTAAGGATATTCAAGATCGTCTAATATCCCCTCCTCATAAAGAATTAGTTATGGCTACTGAAGTTACTATACTTTATGTCTGTGAACCTATTGCCGATCATGCGCTGAAAGCATATGGTGACAGACGCTATTGGGGATATACAGAACACGATGCACTAGAGTATTTTTTTGAAAATATTTCCGTTTTAAACGAGTCAGTCAAAAAGGTAATTGTTCGACCTCATCCATCTGAACCTCTAGACAAATATAGCTATGTTCGGGAACAATTTTGTAATCTACCAATCGATTTAGGGGGAAGGCAAACTTTATTTGAGGAAATCAGCCAAAGTCAAGTTGTTGTTGGCTGTGAAACTATGGCAATGGTTGTTGGGCTATTGGCACAGAAAAGAGTTATTAGTTGCATTCCACCCAAAGGAAGACGGTGTAGTCTTCCTCAAATAGAGATAGAACATCTTGGCGAACTTATCAAAATTCACGAGCTTACCCGTTAAAAAATCATGCCAGAATGAAAGTCAGTTTTATTTTTCCCCCCCTACGGACAGTAGAGAATTCACAACCAAGTGAATGCGATCATTTCTAAAGCCTTAGAGTTACGCAGCTACCAAAGCGAGATCTCAAGCTTCAAACCTACGCCGCCGATATATAGCGTTTCTCATATTCATAAGGTACAGCCCTCACCCCAAACCCCTCTCCCAGGACGGGAGAGGGG
>Ga0316611_1000847_pt1 | contig 9971 bp, 6 predicted proteins | sample MIS2016202_MG_FD_207675 | JGI IMG/M metagenome (GOLD analysis project Ga0316611, IMG submission 207675) | Microbial mat bacterial communities from Middle Island sinkhole, Lake Huron, Michigan, United States - MIS.2016.202 | ecosystem: Environmental > Aquatic > Freshwater > Lake > Sediment | place... | reverse complement strand
AAATACAATCCCCAACCAAATGCTTGCCGACCTTCTCCTGTGCCTATTTTATCTGTTTTAAATCCGTCTTTTATATCGTGTGGGCTTCCGTGCCAACCATCTACTTGTTTCTTTAATCCTTTATCCAACTGCTCGCTACTCACGCTACTCACTTTTTTTCCACTCAATAAATCTGCTGTAACATTGTTTACTATATCTTCTAATGTAGCATTTTGAAACTGCTCTGCACTCCAATTTTTGATGTTCGGACTTTCTTTTGTGAATAGTTTTTTTAGTTTATTCCAGTAATTCTTTATGGTATCAACTATCTTTTCTCTTATCGTTCTTTGTTCTTTGGTTTTGGCTTCGTTTATGTAGTTCTCAAATACTTTTTCTCCTTTGTTTCCTGCCAACTTTCCAAGTACTTCATCTGCTATATCATTATCTGATAGGTGCGAGTAGTTTTTATCCTTTCGCATTTTATCCATTTCGGATATGTCTTGCTTAATTCTTTCAATTAAGTTGTTGTACACCGTTGGAAACTGTGCTTTTAACACTTGTACCCAAACGTGAGAAAATTCGTGTATAGGTGTGTTTGCGTTTACTTCATTTTCATTCAAATAAACTTTACCGTCTTTTACAAAACCGTATATTGTGCCTTGTGGAGTGCGGAGGAATTTGATAGGTGCAATAGAATTTAAAAAATCTTTTCTTTCATTTAAACTTATCTCTGATAATTTTTCTTTAAAAGTAACGGCATCTACTTTTGCCTTTTCATAAACTTCTCTTAATTCTTGTTCTGTTGGTTGATTGCTTTTAAATCCTCCATAAACTGCAAAACTTTCTCTTCCATTTTTATACAAGGTTGCAGCATAAGGATTTATTACTACCATTTCTTGTTCTCCACCGCCTATCCAAACCGCATCTACGCCTTGTTCATATAGTTCTACTATTATATCTTCTACTTCTGATGCATCTTTTAAATCTTCTCTAACAATTATGTTTGCACCCTTTCTCATTAACACAGGATAAATGGTAACACTACTGCTCTGTCCACTAAAAGATTCCGCTGTTCGTTTACTTTTTGATAATGAAACACCAAAATACCTTTCTCCATATCCACCGCCACCATATCTATCAATATCTTTTTCAGACATTGTAATAGATGGTTTTAATCCTTTATCTATTGTATTAGTTGTGCCATGATAATAAATACTTTCTTTAAACTGTTCAAAAGAATCGTATTCACTAATCGCTTTAATGATGCCATAATTACCTTGAAAATCAGACCCTTTACTTTTTAGATATTTTATTATCTTTTCTTTAGTCCAACCACCTCTAATTTTCGGTATATAATCCCTAATTCCTATCTGAAATCTTGATTGTACATTCTCCCAACTTATCCCTAAAATTTCCTGTACATTATCGTTATTAAAAAATTGAACTTTAATATTTGGAAACGCTTTTTTAAGTTGAATTAATAATTTTGTTTGTACTTCTTTAGCAATTTTTTTAAATGGGGCTTCGCTTTTTTTGAATAAAGTACCTGTAACTCCTGTTTTTTCTATATTCGCTTTCTTATCATTAAGTTTTTTTAGTTCGTCTTTAGCGTTTTGTAACTCTGCTTTTAATGGTGCTAATACTTTTTCACGTTGGCTTACATCAACTCTTTCATTAAATAATGACACTTGATTACCTTGTGTTGACTTTCGTTCTCCAAATAAGTCCTCTTGGTCGTTTTGTATGGTTTTATCAACTTCTTTAATATTTGCTTTTAGTTTTGCATCTGCGTTGGCTACTCTTTTTTGTGCTTCATCTATTTGTTTATTTATGGTTTGGAGTTCGGGACTTGAATTGCTTTCTTGTATCCCATTATCTACTTCTCCTTGCTCTCCTATTATTTGAAATTTAATTTGGTTGTCATTTTCATCAAACTTGCTATTGCTTGGGCTGTTTTGTTGCTCTTTTGTTTGGCTATCTATATATGCTTGTGCATCTTTTTTTGATGAGTATTTAGCAACAAAAGTCCATCCCCCATTTATTTTTTCATCAACTGCCCATCCGCCTGTGGTTTTGCGAATATCAAAGTCTATGGCTTTTTTAGATTGTTTCTTATTTACTTGCGTTTCTTCATTAACATCCGTAGCTCCTTTATTTTCGGTGGGATTGGTTTCAGTTTTTAGTGTTCCTTGTTTTTCATTGTACTCTTTAGCGTATTGCTCAATTTCAGCTTTTAAGTTTTGTAATTGTGCCACTGCATTTTCTCCTTTGCTTTGTGCTACACCATTTAAAAATATTCTTACAGTAGAATATAATTCATCTATACCCTTTAAATCTTTTTCAGTTTTTAGCTTTTCAAATTGATTAGGTAATTCATCTGTTAAATTACCATTTTCGTCAATTATAGTTTTACCTCCTTGATTTACTGGCGTTACTTTGTCTGTGTTTTCTGTTGGTTTAGTGGTTGGCTTTGTATTAGATTCTTTAAGATTTTGTAAATATTTAGAATATTCATACTCCGTTTTAGTAACATAATACCCGTTTAGCGTATATATAACTTTTTCAACATCACGTAAATAACCGCTCGAAGTAAAATAAGCATCAGGGTGGTCTTCTTTCGTTCTTACTCTTTCATTTTCGATGCCAGTCTCTGCAAATATGCCTTTTTCGGCAAACTCCTCTATATAGTTCGCCTTTGTTTGAATTTTTCCATCTGGAAGTCTTCCTTTTGTTTCTAAAGTTTTTCTTGTTGATGGACTTTTGCTTTTACTTATAAAACTCTCGAGATTTGATATTGGCTCATTATCACTTTCACTACTCGGTTTTACTCCCTCCGTTCCTTGTCCTGTTTCGGTAGTGGGTTTTGTTTTTCCTCCCTCGCCAGTCTTTCCGCTTTCTGTTGGTTTAGTTGTTACTCTTGGTTGAGTGTTTTCTAATTCCTTTAAAACCTCTTTACTTTTTACCTCTCTCCATTGTTTGTTTTTGTCCGTACCATACCATTTTCCATCTTCAGCAGACTTTATATATCTATTACCATTAGGCAAAACTTTATCCTCTGTAAACGAAGGACTTCCATCTACACTTTCTGTAACTTCTATTTCGGGAAGTTCTATTCCTCTTTCTGTGGGTTGTTGGGTGCTTTTTTCTTGAGTTGTATCACCTCTCCGCTGAGTAGTGTCATTGTTCCTTTCTCCAAGTCCACTCGACCCTCTGTCACTGCCTTGTGGAACATTATTCTGCCCTTCTCTTGGTCGGTTAGTTTCGGAGTTGATAAATTCTGTTTCTTCGGTTGCTCGTTGTTGGTAGTACTCATTTGGTATATCATCTATTAATTGTCCGTAAAAATTAACCTGTTCATCATTTAATTATTTAGTAGTTTTAAAACCTGCAATCTTTCTAAAGAAATACAATATAGAAGTTAATAACAAACCTACAATGGCAAACATTCCAGATAATGAAAAAATTTTATTTTCTTCGGAAAGTAAATTGTCATTAAAATTTAGTTGAGAAATATTAAAAATTAATAAACCAACAAATAAAATAATTGCTATATTTAAAAACCATTTCATATCTTTATTTTTTTTACAAAATTAGAATTAAAATATTTAGTAACAAAATCAAAATAAATTGAAATATATATGAAACTTTATCCCATTGAAGCAGGAAATTTTAAATTAGACGGTGGTGCCATGTTTGGCGTAGTTCCAAAATCTATATGGCAGAAAACAAATCCCGCTGATAGTAATAATTTAATCGATATGGCAACTCGTTGTTTGTTAGTTGAAGACGGAAAAAAACTTATTTTAATAGATTGTGGGTTAGGCAATAAGCAAGATGAAAAATTCTTTAGTCATTACCACTTATTTGGAAATTTTTCATTGGAAAAATCATTAGCTAAGTTTGGTTTTGTACCAGACGATATTACGGATGTTTTCTTAACACATTTGCATTTTGATCATTGTGGAGGCGCTATTATTCGAACAAAAGATAATAGTATGGTTCCCTATTTCAAGAATGCAAAATTTTGGTCGAATGAAAACCATTGGAAATGGGCAATAGAACCTAATGCTAGAGAAAAGGCTTCATTTTTAAAAGAAAATATTTTTCCGATTCAAGAAACAGGTCAATTACATTTTGTTGAAATTCCTCAAGATAATTATTCGATGGGAAGTGTTTTACCATTTGATATTCAATTTGTTGATGGACATACTGACAAAATGATGCTTCCTATCATAAAATATCAAAACAAAACGGTAGTTTTTGCGGCTGATTTGTTGCCCACTTATGGTCATATTCCAATTCCGTATGTTATGGGATATGATACAAGGCCTTTAATTACGATGGATGAAAAAGCTCGTTTTTTAAAAAAAGCGGTTGATAATAATTACCTCATTTTCTTTGAACACGATGCTCAAAATCATTTAGCAAGTTTAGAAAATACAGAAAAAGGAGTTAGAATTCAACAAACATATTCTTTTGATGAAGTTTTTGGATATTGATTTTTATTATTGAAATATTTAACTCTTAATTTTTATTTCTTATTATTAAAATATAAATATAAAGTGCTTTGATATAAACCCTTGGTTAATGAATCAATGGTCGATTTTTGAGAATTTTCAATTTTTAAATAAGGTTTTGCATAATTATTTTTACTGTAATCATATAAAATATTTTGAGCATTTCCTTTTTTAGGCGCATAATAAAAAAAGTTATCCCATAAAGTTCCAGGAGAAGGTTTACCTTTGAAATCTTGGTACAAAAAAGCTGTATTTATATCTTTCGCAGTTCTTCGAAGTACGCTTCTTCCTAATGTATAATTTATATAAGGTTTATTCAAAATATCGGCCACAGTTGGGTATAAATCAATTAATTGTGTAATAGTATGGTCACGTTTTTTAGGAATATTTTTCCCATGTATAATAAAAGGTACATGATTTTGACCAAATTCTGTTTCATATTCTGGTTTATCCATGTGTTTATAAGCTCCTACATGTCCATTATGATCACCCCACAGTATGAAAACTGTATCATCATAAAATCCTAATTTTTTTGTTTTATTAAAGAATTGTTTTAAATTATAATCAAAATAACGAAGGGAATTAAATTCTTCGAAATTTTCAAATCCAGATGCTAAAATTTTCTTTTCATCTACTTCTTTTTTGGTTAAAGGCCTCCAATTTCCTCTTTTTTCTGGCACAGTATAAGGAGGATGGTAGGAAGAAGTTTGAATAAATGAAATAAATGGTTTCCCCTTCTTATGTAAATCACCTAATATTTTAGAAGAATTTTCAAACAAATCATAGTCATCAATTCCCCAAACATCAGCTCTATTTTCATTTTCATAACTGCCTTCTTCATAAATTTTTATACCCTCTATATTGTTGGTAAACAAAGCACGTATATTTGCCCAATTAGCACTTCCTCCTAAAAAATATAATTTTTCATACCCATTCATTTGATTTAAAATTACTTTTTGATCCACTGCTTTTGGATCTCTGCTTGCAGTTTTTACATCAAACACATCGGGAAGACCTGTTAATGAAGAATAAACTGAATGGGCAGTTCCAAATCGAGTTACATAAAAATTATCAAAAAACCAAGAATTTTGTGCTAATGAATCGATAAAAGGGGAAGCATTTGCTGGGTTATTAAAAACACCTAAGGGTTGAGCTCCTAAAGATTCCATCATTATTATTATAATATTCTTAGGATTGGCAATACTGTCATTTAAAGGTGTAAAACTTCTTTTAAAATCTAAAGGTTTGTTATGGGGAATTCCTAAATATTTTGCCACAACAGGAAAATATTTTTTAGTTTCATTTTCATCTGCTTTTATTGAATTGAATTTTACACTACTTATAAAATTTAATATAGGATTTAAAGTTAGTTGTGAAATATCTTTATCAGTTGAAAAATAAGCTTCGCTCCAACGCAAAGGATAATAACCAAATTTACCATAAATTCCAGCAGAAATCATAACAAATGAACCCAAAATAAAGGCATACTTTTTCCATTTATTCGTTTCAAAAATTTTATTGGAAAAATGGTTGTATATAATATGAATCATATATTTTATAATCAGAAAAACAACAATCAAACCTATTAAAATCCATATAATAGGATATGTTTCCCACATCATTTGACCTGAAATTAAAGGATTTTTTAAAAATTCTAAAATCCCTACAGTCACTCTTTCATTTAAATATAAATAATTTCCAATATCAATGCTATAAATAAATAATAATAATCCAATTATAATTGAAAAATAAACGCTATTAAACCGCTTCCATGATTTTGATGTAAAATAGTTTTTGCTAAAAATCATCGATAATAAAAAAACAGGAACTATTATACATAAAACTACCCTCATATCGAATTTGGAACCGATATAAAAAGATAATAACGTTTCATCTGTAATAATTCTTATTTGTTTTGGAAAAACCAAAAACCACGTTAGTAATCTAAATATCAATAAGGAAAACCATATAAATAGAAAGTTGTAAAATGTAAATAAAAAATAATTTGGAAATTTGCCTTTATTCATCAATCATTTATTTTAAAAAATTAATAGCGTATCATAACTTTCAAAAATCGTGCAAAATTAAAGTAATTTTTAATTTAATGTATCTAAAGTTTAAGTTAATTTTATTTTGATGTGCTAACTTATAAAATAAGATTTAATCAAAAGTGAAAAAAGTCAGTATCTCGTGAGCCTTTATTTTGGCTTGTAGCGTTTTTTATTTTTGCATTTATTGATTCAGCCATTGGATTGGTTTTATATTCAAAAACATAAAATAAGATTTGTTAAATTAAATTCAATAACTTATTTTTGTGCGTTATTTCCAAATTAATAATCAAAGTGTTTTTAATAGCACAAACTATATTGTAAAAAGTAATGAAAAAGTTTGATAAAGAAGTTTATTTGCAATGGTATGCTGATATGCAAATGTGGAGAAAATTTGAAGACAAATGCCGTTCTCTCTATTTAAAACAAAAAATACGAGGTTTTCTTCATTTATATAATGGGCAAGAAGCAATAGCAGCAGGTTTTACTCATGCAATGGATTTATCAAAAGACAGTATGATAACTGCATATCGTTGCCATGTACATCCCATGGCAATGGGTGTAGATCCAAAACATATAATGGCTGAATTATGTGGAAAAGCTACAGGAACATCAAAAGGAATGGGCGGTTCGATGCATATTTTTAGCAAAGAACATCGTTTTTATGGAGGTCATGGAATAGTTGGAGGACAAATTCCATTAGGAGCAGGTATTGCTTTTGCAGATAAATATTTCGATAGAAAAGCAGTAAATATTTGTTTTATGGGTGACGGTGCAGTACGACAAGGATCATTACACGAAACTTTCAACATGGCAATGAATTGGAAATTACCCGTAGTTTTTGTTTGCGAAAACAATCAATATGCAATGGGGACTTCAGTGGAAAGAACTGCCAATCATGAAGATATATACAAATTAGGCTTGGGGTATGAAATGCCATGTTTGCCGGTAGATGCTATGAATCCTGAAGCAGTAGCTGAAGCTGCATTTGAAGCTATTGAAAGAGCAAGACGAGGAGATGGACCTACTTTCATAGAAGCAAGAACCTACAGATACAGAGGACATTCTATGAGTGATGCAGAACCTTATAGAACAAAAGAAGAAGTTGAAATGCACAAAAAAGATGATCCCATATATCAAATAGAACAAAACATTTTAAAGAAAAAATGGGCAACAAAATCTGAACTGGAAGTTTTGGAAGAAAAAGCAAAAGCAATTGTAGAAGAAGCTGTTGAATTTGCTGAAAATTCACCATTTCCAGAACAAAGTCAAATATTTGATTTTGTATATTCAGAACCAAATTATCCTTTTATTAAGGATTAAAATTTTCAAAATAGACTATAATATTAAAAATTAAAATATCAAATTAAAACATAAAGATGGCTGAAGTTATTACAATGCCGCGATTAAGCGACACAATGGAAGAAGGAAGAGTTGCCAAATGGTTGAAGAATGTAGGTGATTCTGTAAAAGAAGGAGATATTTTAGCAGAAATTGAAACCGATAAAGCAGTACAAGATTTTGAAACTGAATTTTCCGGAATATTATTATATATTGGTGTTGAAGAAGGAAATGCTGCGAAAGTTGATACTATTTTAGCTATTGTAGGACAAAAAGGAGAAGATATTAGTTCATTAATTGATAATGGAGAATTAAAAATTGAAAATAATTCAAATGCAGTTGAAGAAACAGTTAAAGTAACTACACAGTCTCAAATTTCCAATCTCACATCTCAAATCTCGGCAGAAATAATTACCATGCCAAGATTAAGTGATACAATGGAAGAAGGAAAAGTTGCAAAATGGCTAAAAAATGTTGGGGATACAATAAAAGAAGGAGATCTATTAGCAGAGATTGAAACCGATAAGGCAGTACAAGATTTTGAAAGTGAATTTAATGGAACACTATTATATCAGGGTGTTTCTGAAGGATCTGCTGCAAAAGTAGATACAATTTTAGCAATAATTGGTGAAAAAGGAACTGATATAAGTGGTGTAATTGAAAATGGACAGTTGAAAAGTGAAAATATTTCAATTCCTAATGAAGTGATAACAGAATCTAACAACCAAACCAAAAACCAAGAACAAAAAAGCAACAACAATAGAATATTTATTTCGCCCTTAGCCAAGCAATTAGCTAAGGATAAAGGAATTGATATTGCCATTATATCGGGAAGTGGAGAAAACGGAAGAATAATTAAAAAAGATGTTGAAAACTTCAAAGGTGGTTCTATTGCATCAACTTCAACCCAAAAAACACCTCCAATTTCAGTGCCAATAATTTCAGGAGTTGATAGTGAAACACCAAATTCACAAGTACGAAATATAATTGCTAAAAGACTTTCAGAAAGCAAAAACACAGCACCGCACTATTATTTAACTATTGAATTGGATATGGATAATGCCATAAAATCAAGAGAAATTATAAATTCAGTTCCTAATACAAAAGTTTCTTTTAATGATTTGGTTGTAAAATCTGTAGCAGTTGCATTACGCAGTCACTTACAAGTAAATAGCAGTTGGGCAGGAGATAAAATAGTACATCATGGAAATATAAATATTGGTGTAGCAGTTGCTATTGAAGACGGTTTGGTAGTTCCTGTTTTAAAAAATACGGATTTTATGTCATTAAGTCAAATTTCTGCTACCGTAAAAGATATGGCAGGAAGAGCAAAAGAAAGAAAATTGAAAGCGGATGAAATGGATGGAAGCACATTTTCTATATCAAATTTAGGAATGTTTGGAATTGAAAGTTTTACTTCGATTATCAATCAGCCCAATTCTTGTATTTTATCTGTTGGTGCTATTATTCAAAAACCAATAGTGAAAAATGGAGAAATAGTAGTAGGAAATGTAATGAAGGTAACTTTAGCAGCCGATCATAGAGTAGTAGATGGAGCAACCGGAGCACAATTTTTACAAACATTTAAGAAATATATGGAAAATCCTATTACTTTATTAGCCTAAGTATTTTTTAAATAAAAAGTATTAAGATATTTTGGCAAAGTAATTGATAATAAATCAATGTTTAACAAATAAAAAATTAAAAAAATGAAAAATGTATTCACCTTGTTATTAGCTTTGTTTTTAGGATTTGGAATCGTAAATGGACAAGAAAAAACAACAAGTAAACCCAAAAAAGAAAAAGTAGCTAAAGAGAAAAAGGAGAAAGCTACAAAGAAAGAAAAAGCTCCAAAGAAAGAGAAAGCTTCAAAAGATACGAAAGCCGACAAAAAAGAAGCCAAAGCAAAAAAAGGCGAAAATAAAGATGGTTCACCTGATATGCGTTTGAAAGAAAACAAAGAAAAAGCAGCAAAAGCAGCAAAAGCAGCTGAAACAAAAGCGAAAGCTAAAAAAGCTACTGAAACAGCAAAAGTAGAAAAAGCAAAGGAAAAAATTTCTAAAAAGGCTGATAAAAAAATAAAAGA
>Ga0316611_1000846_pt1 | contig 9989 bp, 10 predicted proteins | sample MIS2016202_MG_FD_207675 | JGI IMG/M metagenome (GOLD analysis project Ga0316611, IMG submission 207675) | Microbial mat bacterial communities from Middle Island sinkhole, Lake Huron, Michigan, United States - MIS.2016.202 | ecosystem: Environmental > Aquatic > Freshwater > Lake > Sediment... | reverse complement strand
AGTTCAATATCATCGCTTTTACTGCTTGTCCCGCACTCACTTTCTCCTGTGGATGCTTTCCTAATTCCCGATCTATAATTTCCACGATCCCTATATCATCTACTATTCCTGCGATTATGCCTAGATGATCTAAATCTTGCACATCTATCTGACTTTCTGGTGACATTTGACTGCTTCTTTGACGCATTGTTTAAATATTATATTTGACTTTTGACCTGCTGAATGTAGGATAGAAGGTAATTCTGCTAGATTTAAAGCTACCAAAAATTAACGGTTTAGGAGAGAAGCATTTTGATTCCACCCGCAGGGGCAAGCGTGACACCACGTCTCTGGGGTTTGACAGGGCGGCGATCGCTTAGTTCCAAATTGTAATGAGACAAAACTGTAGCCAGTACAATCTTCATTTCAAATTGAGCTAAAGCCTCACCCACACAGCGACGCACCCCACCACCAAAGGGCATAAACTCATAGGCAGAAAACTGGCGATCGAGAAAACGTTCTGGTTGAAACTGGGTCGCATTAGGATACAAATCTTCACGATGATGTAACAGATAGATACAACCAAGCACAATGGTTTTTGGTTCTAATTTATATCCCAATAGTTCCACAGGCTCCTCTACAACTCTGGGGAAAGTCAACATTGCCACAGGATGGATTCGCATCGTTTCATTGCAAACCGCCGTTAGATAGGGCAGCTTGAAAATACTCATCCAATCGGTGCGATCGCTGACTGTATTTAGCTCTGCTAATAACTTCTTCTTGACCTCTGGCAAGCGGTGAATCCAATACAAAGCCCAAGACATCACAGTTGCCGTAGTTTCATGCCCCGCAATCAACAGAGCCAGCAGTTCATCCCGCAATTCTACATCGGTCATGCCTTTCCCTTCTTCATCCGTAGCCGACATGAGCATCGATAAAATATCAGTGCGATCGGGATCATGATTAGCGCGACGTTCCGCTATTTCCATATAAATCAATTTATCAATTTGTTCCCGTTGGCGCAAAAAATTGCCCCAAGGACTCCAATCACCAAGATCTTTTTGGAGAGATGGGAAAAAGAGAAATGCTGAGGTTAATGGAGAAACAAATAGCTCCGTCATTTTCGTCATCAGCGATTGGAGCTCCCGACAGCGATCGCCCGCATTTAAACCAAATACCACCTGCAAAATGATTTGCAAAGAAATGTCCTGCATCACATCTCTAGCTAAAAAGGTTTGCTGTGGCTTTAAGCGACTCAATGCTTCATTGGTCAAATCAAAAATAATCTGACCATAATTCTGCATTCGCGATCCGTGAAAGGCAGGCATTACCAGTTGCCTACGTTTTCTGTGGCGATCGCTTTCTAAGGTAAATACTGAGGAATCACCGACAATCGGTCTTAAAATTCCATTCAATTCCCCTGGGGCGCTAAACTGCTTGCGATCGTTAGTCAAAATCTGCTGGATCGCTTGAGGTTGATTCACAAAAATGAGAGAAACGTCAAAGCCAACTATTTGGGCGGAAAAAATATCTGGATATTTTTTCGCCGCCGTTTCCATATAGCTAACTGGATCAGCTACCCATTGAATTTGCTGCAAAAACTTGATCGTCTTGATGGGATTAATGGGATTGATGAGATTGAGCATATTTATGTATGGGTGATTTTTATCGCTATTTTAGCTTTTGAAAAAAGACTTGGCTTGATATTCCCATGTCATTATGATGGCAGTACCGATGAAATAAGCGAGGATATCTTTCCAATCAAAGGTAGTTCCTAAAATAATAGCTAGAAGCTTGTATTGTCTTAGCCCCAGTCGGTCAATCAGGTTCAGATATTGCAATCCTTCGATCGCACAGGCGAAGATAAAAACCGATAAAGCCGCTATATTTGCGCTAACTTTCCAAAAGGATTTGATAAAACAATAAAGAAGAATGACAACTAAAACATCGCCAACAAAGGGACGAATAAATTGATCATCAAAAAAAACTGCGATCGCAACTTCTATAAAAAATAGAAAAATAGTTAAAAAGAAGTATTTTCGATTGAAAGTGAGTTTATTGACAACCATAGGGCAGGCTCTATTAAGTAGTGCAGCATAGTTATAAACAAAATCCAAATTGTTGTGCTGCCCGCATAGCGGGCAGCACAACAATTTGGATTTTAAGTTGACTTAACCTCCAGTGACAGATGAACCGATGCCTTGGAAGAAAGCCCATGATAGAAAGAAGTTGCTGATAAATATCGAGAGTAATGCAGTGACGACGGCAGTAGTGGTGGACTCGCCCACACCCTTTGCGCCGCCTGTGGTCGTTAAGCCCCATGTTGTGCCGATCGCCGCAATTAGCAAGCCAAAGATGCTAGATTTCAGTAAAGCGGCAATTAGATCCCAAGGTTTAAGTAAGTCCTGCACGGAATTGAGAAACATATTGTAGGGAATGGCATACATCGCTTGCGAAAGAAATAAGCCTCCCGCCATCCCTGTTAAAAATCCTAAAATCGTCAGGATTGGCAACATAAAAATACAGGCGATCGCGCGAGGGGTTGCCAGATAATCGATGGGATTAGTGCGTAACATATAGAGCGCATCAATTTGCTCCGTGACTTGCATTGTGCCAATTTCGGCGGCAAAGGCGGAACCAACACGCCCCGCAATAATTACGGCGGTTAATACAGGGATTAACTCTCGGCTAAGGGCGATCGCCAAAATTCCACCGATCGCCTGTTGAGCGCCAAAGTTAATAAATTCTCGCGCCACTTGAATCGTAAATACAGCACCAACAAAGGAAGCCGTAATCAAAGTAATCAGCAGTGAGTCTGTACCAACCTTAGACATTTGTTCGATGGTATTGCGCCAATGGAAACGCCGATAGATCAAAATATGGGTGATGATCTGTCCGATCAGAAGACAACTCTGTCCCACTTTAATTAGCCAAATACCAAAATTTCCCATGCCCTCAAGTTCCTGTGTTACAGACTGTTGATAGTTTAATCGATTCGGATAATTATTAGAAAAGATTGCTTCGCAATCTTTTCTAATGAACAAGGGCTTAAGCCCTTGTTAGGCTGATGTTATGGGGTTTTAAGCAAAAATATGAAGTGTCCAGTTGCAGGGCTGCTGAAGATCGCCAAATTTGCCACTTATCCAGTACCACAGAGCCATCCGAGTCCGAAAGAAACCAATCAGGAGAAAATGACCTTCGGGAGTTGTCACGCCATATTTCTGTCCATCGGTAAGCGTCACATACCAAGGCGTATCACTGCCTTTAACCAACATTCGGGAACGCTCATAATTTTTTTTGTATTGCAAAGGTACGGTAAATATTGCGTAGACATGATGCTCGCCACGCCAAGGCTCAGCCACTATTTTAATAGGATGAAACTGGAGACTGGTGTTGTTTATTTCCGTCATGGCGGGACATACAGAAGAAATTAGATTTGATGAATTCTGCAAAGAACTTGTTGTCAAAATCAATGAAGTACCTAAAGTTAAGGCTCCAATCGTGACGACTAATAATTTACGGTGGGGAAGATGCCATTTTTTCATTGGCAATTACTGGCAATTACTGGCAATTACTGACAATTTTCGAGGCGCGGTAATAGCAAAGCGATCGCATCGGTATATTGCTGTAACTCTCTAGAGGAGAGATTACTGTTATTCAGGATGATGCTAAAAATTACTTCACGATATTTTGGAGGACTGGCATAGCCCGATAAAGCGATCGCCCCTGAAAATGTCCCAGTTTTGGCTTGGATTAACCCCTGAGCAGAAGTATTTTTAAAGCGATTGGTTAAGGAGCCATCGACACCCGCGATCGGTAATGATTTGCGAAAGTCGCGATCGCTGGCAACGGTTTGCAATATCTGGGCGATCGCCCTCGGTGTCGTCAAATTACGGCGCGATAGTCCTGAGCCATCGGCTAGGAACACCGTGTCAGGAGAGATCTTCACCGATTCTAAATATTCTCTGATCGCGTAAAGTCCGCCACTGACCGTATTCAGGGTGACGACCTCGGAGAAGCGATCGCCTACGGATTTTTGTAATAATTTGGCATAAAACTTCTCACCTAACGCCCTTAATAATAATTCTGCGTAGAGATTATTACTAGATTTATTGGTGATGGCGATGAGCGTCGATATTGTCTCTGAAGATGCGATCGCCAGATCTTGAGTTGGTGGTAACTTTTTAGAAATATCGGTCGAAACCACAATTCCTTGAGCAGTTAGCTCTTGACGTAATAACTGCAAAAAATTAGCTTCAGGATCAGGAACCGCAACACCACCATCCTCTGGCTCCGTATTTTCAGGAATCTCGCCGCTAATGATCATCACTTTCTGTCCATAGGGACGCACAATTTTTAAAGCCTTGTCAGGCAAACTATATTCAGAATTTGCCGAAACTGTCATCGATTGATTATCTACGCGCCAATCCCTCGCTAATGCAGGATTTTCCCACTCAAAGATTGCAGATTGCCCAATTTTATTAGGACGGATTTGCCAATTTAGGGAATTTTCGTCAATGGTGAAGGGGGAAACTCTAGCCGCATAATATTCTTGCAGATCTTGCCATTCCCAGCTTCCGACAATATCTTCGCCCCTGCGAAGGGTCTTTGTCCAAATCCCGCCATTAATGCGTTTTACCCCCTTATTTTTAAGTTGAGTAACCAGAGATTTTAAGCCTGTCGCGGAGCTAAAACTGGGATCGCCCGATCCTACTAGCCATAATCCATTTTCGAGAAGCCCTTGAGCATTGGGTAAATTTCTAGACATCAATCGCGTAGTAAAGCGATAGTCTGCTCCCAAAACCTTCAGCGCGATCGCCGTTGTAAACAGCTTGGCATTGGAAGCGGGCATAAAGAGGCGATCGCCATCGAGATTTGCCAATACTTGAGGATTAGCGCCAGTGGTTTGGACAAACACACCAACCCGCGATGGTTGCAACTTAGAAGACTTAGCGATCGCGTCTACTTCCTGTTGTAATTGAGCAGGGCAGAGACGTGGGTTTGCTTGAGCAATTGCTTGAGCGATTGATTGGGCAGGGATTGTAACTAAGGCGATCGCGCTAACTATGGCAGCTTGAAAATAACGAACCGAACTGGACAAAAATTGCATTCCTCAACAGACCTAATCTAAAAACCACAGATAAATCATATATTCCTTATCACCAATTTTAATCTTTTCCGTTTGAATAGGTGATAAATTCCCCAAATTATACCGATAAGATACAACCCGCGTTCCTGACTTTAACTTAGGCAAAATATCGGAGATTACGCGTAGATTAGCTTTTTCACTGAGATATAACGTAATTACCGTGGCATTGGCTAAATCAGTTTTAAATAAATCCTGTTTAACAAATTTAAGGCGATCGCCAAGGTTCGGTGTTTTAGAGATTACCGATTTCGCTTCCTTGCCCGAATCTCTAATTAACTCAGGATCGATCTCAATACCGATCGCCTTTGCCCCAAAGTCACGCGCCGCCGCAATCACGATTCTGCCATCGCCACTACCCAAATCGTAAACAACATCGGTCGGTGTGACCTTTGCCATTTCCAACATTTTCGTCACCGCCTGAGACGGTGTTTGCAAATAGGGTGCATCGGGGGTACGCACTGGATCAAAGTTTTTGGGATCAATATTTGGGACTAACGGCAGTGCTGTCGGTTCTAAGGACTGGTTAGGCAAATAGGAAGGCGCATTACCCACCCAAAAGTTACAAGCCACTAGGGTCGAGGCCGTAATGATTGCGATCGCCAAAAACCTGAATAAAGCTGCCATAGGGGGATTCATCTAAATCCTAATTTTTGTAAAACTGCGGTCTGAGCCTCTGGCTGTTGGCTATAGGCAAAACCCCAAGGCATGAGAGGAGGTAGTAATGGGAATAGGCGATCTAGGGCGTAGGGGCTACCGTAAAGGGCGATCGCTTGTAACTTATTTTCTAATACCAATTCCGTTACTAAAATCTGAATCCTCTCATGGAGATTAGTATTGCCGCGAAATGGATTGCCTCGACTAAAAATTTGCAGGAATATATGGGAGAAATGTTCACCTTTAAGATTGGCTAGGGTCAAGCTATCAGCGATGATTCGTTGATAGCCCTTGCTTTTGGGCAATGACACCGCAGGCGATCGCACATTTAGAAACTCTTCGCAGGTGAGGGGATCGTCAACAATGATCAGGTTGAGATAGTTTGCTTCTAAACGCTCTTGGATATTACCAGATTGTAGCTCTGGGAGCGACGAATAGACATTAATCGATTTCATGGCGATCGCATGGGCAACGCCTAGATTTTTAGGATTACCTAATAATTTTAGATTAGGAAGAATCCCGCAAACTTTTTGTTTGGCTTTCCAAATCCTTTGCACCGAAGCACGAATGCGATCGCGATCGATTTCTTGGTTTTCCACGGCTTTGCAAACAGCGTCAATGGTGGCGATCGCATCAACGGGCATCAACAAAATATCTGCGCCAGCCTTGACCGCTTGCACCGCAATATCTGCGGGGCTGCCCAAATTTGCCACTCCTGACATAATCAGCGCATCCGTGATGATCAGTCCCTCAAAGCCCATTTCCTTTCGCAAAATATCCGTCAGAATATGATGGGATAAAGTCGCAATATGGTGACGGTCAAAGGCGGGAACCGAAATATGGGCGCTCATGATTGCGTCAACACCTGCGGCGATCGCATTGATGAAAGGCGGAAATTCGACCTCCTCAAATCTTTGGCGATCGTGGGGAATCATCGGCGTTTGCAAATGGGAATCCACCGCAGTATCGCCATGTCCGGGAAAATGCTTGGCAGTTGTCAGCACAGGATATTGTTTTGCTCCCGCAATAAAGCCCCGCGTTGCCCCCATCACTTCACCCACCGTAATCCCAAAGGCACGCACATTAATCACAGGATTTTCAGGATTATTGTTCACATCCACAATCGGCGCAAGCAGCCAATTGATGCCGATCGCTAAGGCTTCCTCCGCCGTGATTTTGCCCATCGCTTCGGCATATTTCATGGACACCGCCTGCAAAGCCATCGGTGGCGGAAACCATGTCGCCCCACTAAATCGCTGCCCCACGCCTTCTTCAATATCCGCCGCAATTAATAGTGGCACTTTTGCCCAAGACTGCATCTGCTGAGTTTTAAAGGCAACTTCCGCCGCACTACCACCCATTAAAATTATGCCGCCAACTCCATACTCACTGATCAGGGCTTGCAATTTTGTGTGTGGCAACTCCCACTGTGGATATTGGATTTGATGGTCGTATAACATTCCACAAGTACGCACAACCACCATTTGCGAGACTTGCTCAATCAGGCTCAGGCTATCAATATCAGGCAAGTTGATCGACATAGTTTGTTAATACAATAAATAACGATGTAGCGCAAAATAACGATGTAGCGCAAAGCTCCGCCTTAAAAAATTTCTTGAATGATACAGCGCTTCGCGCTTTCTTAAAACCCAGATAAATTTTGAAAAAGCTTGCTTCGCAAGCTTTTTCAAAATTTATCTGGAATATACAAAACCTAAATAGGCTGTATGCGGTGCTTTGCACCGCATATCATGCACTTAAAACTCTAGCGCAAAGTCTTTGCGTGTCATCGGTTGTGGTACTTCTAAACCTTCGCCACCAATATATTGTAAAGGCTTACCTTCAACGGATAAATAAACCTTAGCCTCAGGTTCTACGCTAGTTGCCGTGTACAAGATCTGAATAATCCTGCCTTGCATTGACGCAGATCCACCGCCTTTAGTAAAGTCCTTAGATAAATTAATCCGAATTTCTTTAGCTTTACCCGCCACGCTCAACACCTTTGTATTGGCAGGAATAGCGCTATAAAGGCTAGATTCAGGTGGTTGTTCTGATATTAAAGTATTGATCACTGAGGCGATCGCTTCGTCGTTAGTTTTAGCTTTAACGGCGATCGGTACAGCGATTAATTTATTTTTAGTAGACTCGATCCAATAAACCGCTAATTGTCCATCAACGGCTCGCGTTGCGGGTGGAGACTGGCTAATTTGGTTAGCCGTAGTGGGGACTGTTTGAGGATTTGGCTGACTCGTTGGCGGTTTAAAGTCTCCATTACCATTGAGTAATATTGCCGTAGCCGAGCCACCAACCAATGCGGCGGCAACTAGTCCAAACCAAGCACCCTTATTTAAAACTGGAATTTTCACAATTTAGCTCCTCAACGCTGTTGATTAAGTTTGCATTGTCTTTCATGCGATCTTTTTGATGCGATCGGCGATCGCTTTGATGTAATCATGTGACGCAAACGAACGTGAATTAGCTCCTTAATCTATCTTAGATCTAAATAGATCCGACATGTCACATATACAAATTAAGGCGGCGCAGAGCGCCGCCTTAATTTATTTAGGTCTACAAATCTCTAAAAAATTCCTAACTTTAGATAGATCTTTGTCCCCTGCGGAACGTTCTACCCCACTGGATACGTCTAAACCATTTGGGCATACTAGCGCGATCGCCTGTTCTATATTGCCTGGGGATAGCCCTCCCGCTAACCACCAGTCACAATGGGGACGAAAATCGCGCAACATTTGCCAATCTAAGGTTTTGCCAGTGCCTCCCGCCATTTGCGGATCGTAGGCATCGAGCAGAACCACATCAACCAGATCGCTAAAAAGTTGAGCTTGCGCTAAACCTGAAGGATCTTTAACCCTGAGGGCTTTGATAAGCTTAATTTGCGGATTGATTTGATCTAGATGCGATCGCAACCCACGACAAAACTCTGGTGATTCATCGCCATGTAGTTGCACCCCATTTAGTTTGCCTTGCTCGATGGTTTGGCAAATTTCCTCGACCCTTGCGTTGAGAAACACACCAATTAAATCGAGCTTAGAATAATTAGAGATTAGGTTAGTAGTAATTAGGGCAATCTCTGAGACTGTGACATATCGTGGTGATGAAGCAACACAAATAAATCCAAGGGCTTCGGCTCCCATCTGAGCGATCGCTTGGGCTTGATCAAGTTTCGTAATGCCACAAATTTTGATATACATACACAGGAACCAGCAAAATATTTCATGACAAAGTACTCATCCTATCCAAATTCCATGCAGTCCCCTCAAAAATCAGCCTCAAAATTAATGAATAAATTTTCTACAGGCTCGGCTGTGGTGATGGCGATCGCGATCGCTTGTTGCACGCCTGCTCTGCCCGCCCGCGCCTCACTTTTTGATGGCCCTGTCGATCGCTTGCCTTCGATGGAGCGTGATTCTTTGCGGAGTGGGCAAACTGTGGTGACAGGAGATAAGGGGAAATATGTAGCACGGGTGCTAATCGATGCTTCTCCCGATCAGGTTTGGCAAGTTTTGACTGACTATGCCAATCTCTCGAAATTTATCCCTAATATGGCTTCGAGCCAAATCCTTGAGAGTCGCAACAATCGCAAGGTGATCGAGCAGGTGGATTCTCGTCAAGTATTTGTGGTGACGATCACTTCACGCACCAAGCTCGCAATTCAGGAAACCGATCGCAAGCAAATTGATTTCCGTCTCATTGATGGCGATCTCTCGCAAATGGAAGGCTATTGGAAAATGGAACCTGTATCTTCTGTGCCACGTCGTTCTCCCAATCAAATTTTGATCACTTATACTGTTAATGCTCAACCCAGTGGTTCGACACCTCTTGACGCATTTTATAGTATTTTCAAGGAGGCTCTAGGGGACACTTTGCAAGCAATTAAAAAGGAAGTCAAAAGAAGAGGCTAAAAATTTCGCCTTGATCCCAAAAACTACCATGTACACACAAGTCTAAATCCTCTAAATACCCTGCAATAAATTGTGGGCTGAAAGCTAAAACCCGTTGAAACGGGTTGAATTTTAGGAATTAGTCAGTTTTAACTGACTTTAGCTTTGAGCCAAGAACTTTAGTTCTTGGTTTTCGTGACTTGTGTTTACACCGTAGACGTAACATCAGTGACTGAAGTTAAAGATCTGCTTTACATACATTGCGATTTCAATCAATATATCAGGATTCTTTTACCCAAAAATTTAAC
>Ga0316611_1000843_pt1 | contig 10008 bp, 3 predicted proteins | sample MIS2016202_MG_FD_207675 | JGI IMG/M metagenome (GOLD analysis project Ga0316611, IMG submission 207675) | Microbial mat bacterial communities from Middle Island sinkhole, Lake Huron, Michigan, United States - MIS.2016.202 | ecosystem: Environmental > Aquatic > Freshwater > Lake > Sediment... | reverse complement strand
ATGGCAACCAAAAAAACGATAAAGCCCACCCCTTAACCATCTTAATTGTTAGTCTCGTGCTTCTAAAATCTCACTAATTTCACTTAATTTAGCTGTCAGCATAGTGCGTAACTCCTCAAGTTGATTAGCCTCTAATTTTTGCAAAAGCGGAGTAGAAAGTTTCTGTATTCCTTTAGTAGCAGAATTAGCGATTTTTAGGGATTCACTTTCTTTCTCTGTACCCTGATATTCTTTGAGAGTTTCTTTAACTAGTTTCCTCACTGCTTTTACCGATAATTGTTCAGTTAAAACCTGAGTAATAGTTTCTTGGCGGATTTTCTCAGCTTTTTTAACTGATATGTCTAAATTTTTCGCTGATAATTGATTAATCAGCATTGCTTGTGAACCCTTCAAGCCTTGCTCTCGCATTGCTGTTTTGATATCCGGTGCTAAGTCAAGCATCGGAAAAACATTAGCGTCAATGGAAGCAGGATTGAGTTGTAATCCTAGCAAAATTGTTAATAATGCTTGTTCTTGCTCATTTAAGCCTAAATTTGATAAAGTTTCCTGTTGTACCTTATCTTCAGCTAAAATTACCTCTGAAAGCGATTTTAATTGTTTTTGTTTGGTTAAGCGTCTGATGGCAGCAGAAAGTAAACGGGGGATGTTGTCTGCCTCTAAGGAAGTAGTTTGAGTGATTTCTAAAACTATGGCTTCGGCTTTATCAAGAGGATTAAGGTCTTCTCGATGGAGGGATGTTAATAAGCTTTGACGGTGTAAAACTTCAGGAAGGGGAATAATGACGGATTTTAAGCTATTCCAGCCTAATTCTTTCGCACCACGCCAACGCCTTTCGCCATCAAAGAGTAAATATTCTTGATTTTTCTTAATTAAGACCACTGGTTGTAATTGTCCCTCTCTTTTTAGAGAATGTGCCATAGATTTGACGCTTTCTTCTAAAAATGTCTGTCTGGGTTGTTCTGGATTAGGATTAATCGCATCGAGAGCAATTTCTATGATTCCTGTTTGGGAAGAGAGTTGTTGTCTTAACTGTTCTAGTTCATTTTCCAGTTCTTGTGTACCATTGGCTCTTAAGGTTTCGATTTCTTCCTTAAGCCTGATGATTTCGGCTTCGGCTGGAGAAACTTGATGGACTTGGGTTGCTCCATCGGAAAAGTTATCTAAGTTAATTGGATTTTTGGGAGACATAATTGATGATTAGTATTTTTTGATTAATTTTTGAACAGAGGGTGCGATCGCTTTAAATTTTTTAGTAGCAAGATGCCTAGTACAAATACCACCTGCGTTACTGAGAATGGATAGAGATATGGACATGAGGAGGTTTGGTTTGAGTTCGGGTTGGGGGTGATCGGATAACGTTATCCGATCTGCTTTTAGTTTACCTGTTTTTTTGTTGATTGGTGTTAGTGAAGAACAAAAAAATTAGAGCCAAATTAAGCATTCCTAAAGTATCAATCCTAAATTAAAAGGTTGTTAATTCGTTGGCAAGATACACTAAGATACTTATATATACTTTATTGCCAGCAGTCCCAGTCCTGTTTTCAGGTGATCGCTTTTAATCTTTAGAACACAATAGTAATTTGGTAAAAATTTATGGCAAATTTTAAAACAAGACCTTCTGCATTTATTAATCAACTTAAGCATTTACTAAAGGAAAGATATCAAGAAGGTTTTCCGATCATTAAAGAAATTATCCAAAATGCTAATGACGGTAAAGCTGCCAAATTAGATTTTGGAGTTGTTGGCGGATTGGGAGACAAAGTTGAGCATCCCTTATTAAAATCTCCTGCACTATTTTTTGTTAATGATGGAGAATTTACCTCAGAGGATTATAAAGCCATTCAATATTTTGGCGTAGATTTTAATGCAGGCAATAAGGAAAAAATTGGCAAATTTGGTTTAGGACAAAAGAGTATTTTTCATTTTTGTGAAGCTTTTTTCTTTATAGCTAATTCCCCAAGTCTTTCTAAAGATCAACGAGGCCTATTTTTAAATCCTTGGGCAGAATCAGATGGAAAAGATAAGAAGAAGCCAGAATGGACAGAACTTAGTGATTCAGATCGAAAATCTTTAGAGGAGTTTTTAGTACAGACAAAACTTATTGAGCAAGAGAAATATTTTGTTTTATGGATACCTATTAGACAAACAGAAAATCAGAAAAGTGAGGAGCGTTGCATATTAGCGAATTTTTATACGTTAGAGTCAATCAACAAACAATTTCCAGATGATATGGAACAAAAAATTGCTTCTTTATTACCTATGTTAAGGTATTTAAAAGAGGTTAGATATTGGCGGATTAATACGGATGATGAGCCAGAAAAACAATTTGAAATAATAGTTTCTGACAAGCAATTAAAACGTTTTTTATATCCTACTAAAGATGACGGCTTTAATTATAAAGAAAATACTCATGAATTAAGAGGAACTATTTTAGTTAATCAGAAAAAACGGTTAATATTTGCTGGTCAGGAATCTATTTTAAGTGTTTTAAGGGTAGATTCATTTAAAAATTTAATTACAAGTAGTAACAATACATTTTGGACTGATTTACAACAATCAGAATTTTGGTCTAAACGTTCAGCTATTGATGAAGAAAATGGCGAAGATATAATAGTTCCTGATAAGTCTATTCCGCACTGTGCTGTTATTTTTTCTAAGAATAAATCCCAAAACAAAGAAGCAAAATTGACTATTCAATGGGCTGTATTTTTACCAATGGCTGAAAGTTCTAATCAAAAAAATCAACAAATAGAGGAGTTTGAGGTTATTGATTGTAAAGGTGATCAAGATTATTTAATAACATTACACGGTTATTTGTTTCTTGATTCTGGAAGAAAACACATAGATGCTTTGGGTGATATTAGGCAAGGAAAACTTCAGGATAAAATTCCTGAAAAAGAAGAAGAAATGATCCAGCAATGGAATAAAATATTAGTTACGCAAGGAACTTTAAAGCAATTCATTTTTTCTCTTAATAAATTGGTCGAGATTCATAAATTATCTGATATACAGGTAAATAATTTATGTGAATCAATTACTCACTCTAAACTATGGGAAAGTTGTGTTTATAGGGAAAACATTCTTGAAACACACCAATTTATATATTGTGTTCATCCTAAAAAAAATAAAACAGGTTGGCAATTATTAGAGGTTAATCACAACACAGTTTTAACACTTCCTAGTGTTCCTGATTGGAATGTATTTTTACATCTAAGGCAACTTGCAGAGAGTGAGGATGAGAAATATTTTTTTACATTATCTGATAGCCCTAATCTTTGTCATAAAAATAAACCAGATAAATGGAATGAGAAACATATTTTAGATGTTCTGGATGTCTTAAAATCTGAAAATATTTTTACTAAAACGGAACATATTGATTATTTAATATCTTTTTTAAAATCATCTAAAAATGAGTTATCTCCAAAAATCCAAGATAATCTTAGGAAATTACTAAAAGAAGGTTTATCTATGGGAATAGCAAAAAAGTTAGAACTAAAGATGCGATCGCTTATTTCTATGATAAATCCAGATAGACGTTTTAAGATAAACGGCGACTCGTATATTTTTAAACTAATTTGTGACTTAGATTTATCTATTTTGCTCATTTATCAAAATTTTGAACCTAAGACAAACCAAAGCAAAGGAAAATTATCATCTGAGGATACAAAAAAACTTCTCAATTGTATTCTTGATAAATTTGAGGAAGCCAATGATGATAAAATAAAAAGGGACATTTATAAATTTATTCAAGAAATTTTTAATTCATCCAGCAACAAAAAGGAGTTAAGATCAAATTTTGAAAAATCTAATTTCATTCTAGTTTATAACTACAAAGAACAAAAAGATCAATGGTATTCTCCAGAGTCTTTAAGGCAGCTTCAAGAACAAAAATCGTTATTTAAAAAAGGAAAAGATAAACAGATAGTTAAATTGTTACAAAAGACTTTTCCTGATATTAAACTTATTCTAACTGCGCCCGACACTGCTGAGTCTATTTTTGATAAAGGTGAATTACCAGAATGCAGTTTAGACGAGTGCTTAGATATTGTCAAAACAAAACCTAATTTAGTTGAACAACCCGAACAAAGACTTGATTTACTCAAATATTTACTTAAGGAGTTAATAAAATGAACACTAAAATAAAAGGTTTTTCGGAGATTAGATATTTGTTACATGGTCGAAAAGATGATGATGGGAGTGATCTTTTCATAACATCAGACTCAAATAACTTGTGGCAAAATATTGCTCAACAACTCTTACAAGAGAATAATCAATCATGGCGTTTAATTGCACAAAGTTGTTTATCAAAAGAGATTTTATCTTATAAAGATCAGCTTAAAATTAAAGAAATTACACCTAAAGATGTTGTAGAATTAATTAGAAAAAAACCTTCCTCTGTTAATGCTTCTCAATTAGAAGAAGACGAAAGAAATGTATTACTAAGTTATTTGGTAAGTTCAGAAGATTATAAAACTTTATGGAGAAAATTACCGCTACATAAAGATATCAACGGTAATTTTGTTAGCATTAATGAGACTACCTATTTAGAAAATGAAAATTTTACTTTATGTAATAATCTGACAGATTTAACCTTAATTAAACTTTCTAATAAGGGTCAGCGTAAAGACTGGATTGATCAATGGACTCCTAAAAAAGCTCTTGAATTTATTTTATCCAAATACCCAACTCCTCATGAAGACTATGCAATTATTTTACAGTGTCTTGATGAACTGAGGAAAACTTCTGAGCAAATTGATCATATAATCACAAGTCAATTAAGAGAGAAGCCTTGGCTGACTGATCAAGAAACCAGCAAGGGAATAAATCCATGTGATGTTGTTCTTCTCCCTCAAGACATTTCATTAGAAGATACAAAAAGAGTTATAAATATTTGCAGTAATCAGAAATATGGAAAATTTAGCTTACATCAGGATATTTGTGATTCAGTTATTTTTGACTATTTAAGAGAGTTAAATCTATTTGATGAATGGGATTATCAAAAAGTTCTTACAACTGTTCTTGAGCCGAATAATTGTTATGATTACTGGGACATTATTTTAGATACAGCACGTCATTTAGATACAGATACTTTTAATAGTTGTTTCAAAAAAGACTTACAAGACAAAGCATGGCTATTACTTGAGAATAGACAAGCAATTAAACCACAAAATATTATTCAAGTTAATAAAAAATTAACAACATATTTAGATGGATTTCTGGGAATCGGTAAGGAAAAATATGCACAAGATTCAGAATTGATAAAAGATATTCAAGACCATATTTCTTGGTTAAAGGAAAAACGCTTATTTTCTTATTGGAATGAAAATAAAATTATTAGTTTTATTATTAAAAATACTACTGAGTATCATCTTTACAGTGACATTATTATAGATTGCTTAGAACATTTAAACTTACAAGGTAAACCTATAGACAATTACAGAATTAAGGAAGTACCTTGGTTAACTACTAAAGAAGGAAAGTATTGTTCTCCTCAGCAAGTTCTTGATATTCCCAAAGACGTAGAGGATGATATTGAGAAGATTTTAACGTTATCGCAAAGTGAATATGTCACCTTTTCCATGTTGTCTGATGATATAAGCAACAAAAGAAAGTATTTTAAAGATCATAAACTTTTAAAAACTGGTGAGTCTGTCTGGGAAATTATTGGTAAAGAATTATCAAAACTTGAACAATATTATCTAGGTGAATTTCCAATTGAGCAATTTTCTATAGAAAAATGGTTAGAAGTTTTGACAGATATTGACTTTGAGATTCTACCTATCTGGCATCTGCTCAAAACAATAGAATCCAAAACTGATATTATTACAAAATTGTTGCCTTATGTAATAGGTAAAATTGAGAAAAACAGATTAATAAAAATATTAAATTGGATAAACTCTAATCACAAAAAAGCCAAAGAAGATGTTAGAAAACTTTATAACGAATATTTAAAACTGGCTTATAAATACCCTGAGTTTAAAACAGAAATTCTAAGAAAAATTAAGTTTTTAAATCGTGATAACTCTTGGCAAACTCCTAATCAGCTTTGTTGGGATTGGGGAAATGAAGAACAAGATATTGGTATTAATTTCCAATATGTACTCAATAATCAACAAAGAGATATTCTCAAAAATTATTTAAAAGGTTTAGAAGAATCAGGTGTAAATACTCAAGCTTCAGGGAATGAAAAATTTCAAGAAGATAATCAAAGCAATGCTCAATTTCTTCAAGAATATTTTAGAGAATGGAAAAAATATTTACCTTCATCAGTTTTAATTGGAGCTTTTTTATCGCTAATAACAGGTAAAGAAAAACCAATTAATGAATTAGCTAGAAGCTATCTTTTAAAAGAAGATTTTAATCAAACAAGACAGAGTTTTATTAAAAGTCGTCCACCGAAAAATTTTACAATTATTGCTGATAATAATTCAGAAGATTCTATTAGGCAAGTTTCGTTAACAGGTGAACCATTTGATGCCCCTAAAAGTGAAAATACACTAGGTAGTATTTTTAGAGGCAACTTAAATCCTAATATTTCTGAATTAAGATTTAGAACTATTGATATTAAACAATTTAGTTCAGATCAGTTATCTGAGGTTTTATTAAGGTCTGTTCGAGATTTAATCGAAAAAGTCTATCTATGTGAAATAGAAAACCTAGATGATATTTGGGAAAGATTATCAAAATCAGAACAACTTAATATTGAAGTTGCTAGGTATTTTATTCTTAATTCAACTCCTTATGTGTTGCAAATGTTAGGGGTGCAAAATAAAAATCCAATAATTCAAAAATTAATCAAAAAATGGAATGATGAAAACCATCAACGTTCTAATTGGAAAAGGCAAAACCGAAAAGAAGATATTGATACTACAGATAAACGAATAGATAGTATTCTTCAAGAATTATCTGATTTATTAAAAGATCCTAATATTCAAAAAGATATATTATCAGCAGTAAGAAATAAAATTAAACAACATGGATATTCTCCAGAGAGTATTCCCTTTGAGTTATTTCAGAATGCTGATGATGCACTGGTCGAATTGGAGAAACTTTCAGGAGAATCTCAACTGGATCAAGCACGATTACAATTTATTTTATTATCAAGTGAAAATGAATTAAATATTTTGCACTGGGGAAGACCTATTAACTATTTTATTGATCCTAATTCTCGTCTAGATTATAGTCGTTATGGTTTTGATCGTGATTTAGAAAAGATGCTATCTTTTTATATTTCAGATAAATCTTTTACTCCTACACCTTCCGTCACAGGTAAGTTTGGATTGGGCTTTAAAAGTGTTCATTTGATTTGTCAGTACCCTACTGTTTTAAGTGGTCAAATATCTTTTAAGATTTTAGGCGGGTTATTGCCTTATGAATTAGAGGATAAACAAAAAAAAGAACATCTTGAAAACTTACTTAAAAAATATAATCAAGATATTGAAGATGGGACGATTATCAATTTACCCATAGATAAATTTCAAGTTGATTCTAATATTTTCAATAATTGTGTTATTCCTTATTTTACAAAAATGGTAGGATTTCTTTTGATTTGTGCCAAACGAATAAAAAGATGTTGGATTAATAACCATGAATTCTATTGTATAGAGCAAACTATTTCTGGCATTCAAGGGATTAAAATAATTACTATTAATGAAAATTTACAAATAAATAAAACGAGAACATTATGTATTGATGCTGATAATAAATTATCTATTCTTATGTGTTTTTCTGAAAGTCGTGGTGGTTTATATTCTTGTTTATCTTCAGAAATTCCTAATATTTGGGTAACAGCACCTACACAAGAAACTTTAGGTATTGACTTTATTATTAATAGTCAATTTGAAGTAACAACCGGTCGGGAAAAGTTGGGTCATTATGATTCTAACAGAGATTTTCTTCAAACATATAGAATTGGTGAAAAAATTGGTGAAAAACTCTGTGAATTGTTTGATCTAGGAAAAGATAATTGGCAACAATTAAAAGATGTTTTTAATTTCACAGCAATAGAGGAATATGATTTTTGGTATTTTATTTGGAAAACCTTAGCAGAGAGTTGGTTAGATAAATTTGATAAAGAAGATTCTACTCTCAAATTGGTTCGTTTAATTTTAGGTGGTAATTGTGGTATGGGTTATTTTATTACTCACTGTCCTAGTTTACCTAATGATTTATGGGGAGATTATCAAAAACTTATTTCTCCAGAGAAAACTTGTTATATTGTGACAGGGATTTTAGCAACTCAAAACTGTTTTGAGAAAGTTTCAACTTGGACTGAGTTTACTGAAAGATGTCTTGATAATATTGTTAATGCATCAGTGTGGAATAATGTTAAATTATTGCTAGGTGATTATTTTAACTTTCAACAAACAGAAGAATTAAAACTTATAGATGTTCTGAAATGGCAATTAGGAGAGCAATTTAGAGCTATTCCTACTGTAGCAAAAAGTTTAGGTCAATTAATTACAAGAAAATTTTTTGCTGAACTTTATCAAGAATCTTCAGATATATCGGAAGTATTAAAAACCATTAAATTTCAAGCAGAAGATGGAAAATTTTATGCTAGTTACAAGTTACTATCTAAATATTATCTTCGTCCTAATTTATCTTCAAATAACTATTATGAAATCTTAGGCATTCCTTATAACTCTGAGATACATGATATTAAAAAAGCTTACCGTAGCCTTGCTAGAAAATATCACCCTGATGTTAATAAAGAAGCGAATGCCGATGAACAATTTAAGAAAATAAATTCGGCTTATGAAACATTGTCAGATACAGAAAAGCGTCACATCTATGATCGACAACATCAACTTATATCTAAAATAGCAAAAACAGAAGAACAATTATTGGCAAATTTTGCTCCTCAAAGCCGACTTATAAACAATGATTATGTAGATATAGATATAGCTTTAGATTTTTTCTTTATTTGTAGAGATAAATTAGACGATATATCTGTTCAAGAATTAGCTCAATGGGTATGGGAAGCTAATACCGAATCTCAAAGACAAGCTGTAATCACTTATTTAGAAAGAGGAAAAAAGGCTAGTACATTAGCTGAGTATTTACAAAAAGTAAATCGTAATTCATGGCTAAAAGAAGATTCAAAAATTCAAAAGATTTTAGATGACATTGTAGAGGTTGAAGAAATTAAAGAATTTAATTTTAGAGAATATCGAAAAACCCAAAATTATAATAACCATTTCTCTCAATTTCAAACTTCAACAACAAATACACCAAATTCTTATTCATCAATTAATACGCCAGTAAGCTCCAAACCCATAATAACATTGAAACACATTTACGAATGGTGGAAAAATATTGACAGAGATCAATACATTAAAGAATATTATGAAGATTCTATTTATCCAATTAAAACCAGTGATTTTAGTAAAAAACTAAAGCTAGAAAAAATAAACCGTAAGTGCTGGATGATTTTATTTTTCTTAGGTTTAACTCATCGAATAGGTAGAACTAAATATGAACAACATCGGGATTTTATTAATTTTTGTTGGGAAAATAAAAACTGGTGGAGTAGTTTTTCAAGTCCTCAACCTAAACAAAAATCAGAACAATGGATGAAGGTTTTAGATGAATATTTTGATAATCCTAATTCAGTTCAAGAAATAAAATGGCTTTATTGGATGGAAAAGTTTCCTGTTATCTATCAAATTAGCTGTTATTTAGATGAATATATCCAAGTTTTTACCGATGTAGATAAAATTAATCATGTTTTTAATCTTGGACAAATAACCGCCGTTAGAGGGAGTTATATTTTTAATGGTACTGGAATAGATGCTCCACCGTTAATGTTAGGGATGGGTGCTAATTTTATTGTTAGAGAATTAGTGCGTTTAGAAGTTATTAAATTAACCCCTTATATTAGAGAACATTGTTTGGGTGCATCTCAATTTGGCGAATAGTCGATATGTACTTACCTAGTTTTGGGCATCAGCGGTTAAGCTACCTCCCATAGCTACTCCCTCATTCAGATGACCCCAGAACAAAAGC
>Ga0316611_1000842_pt1 | contig 10011 bp, 11 predicted proteins | sample MIS2016202_MG_FD_207675 | JGI IMG/M metagenome (GOLD analysis project Ga0316611, IMG submission 207675) | Microbial mat bacterial communities from Middle Island sinkhole, Lake Huron, Michigan, United States - MIS.2016.202 | ecosystem: Environmental > Aquatic > Freshwater > Lake > Sediment... | reverse complement strand
TAGAACTAATCCTCCTCCTGCCTCTGCTTCTATTGCTAAACGTGAAAAGTTAGATTTTCGTATCGAATTTGCTCGTATTACCATTGTCTCATCTTGAGACTCGGTTGAGTTTTCTGCACCACTAAGGTTTGGAGAGTCAGGATGGTATGGACCAATTAGAGAAGCCTCAAGCTGTAAAGTTTGGTATATCTACACTTGTCGTGTAGAACACTACATTCCTAGAGAATACGTTGACAAAGAAGGTAACACGAAAACCTTTGACATTGCTTATATCCGTTGGCCAGTTATAGCTGAAGTTGGTGAAAAATATATTGGGCTTAGCTGGGATGGATTCTCTAATACAAGTGAAGAGAAAAAGGATTCTAGAAGCCAATTCCCTTTTTGGCTACATATCCAAGGAGTATTTAAAGATCTTGAAACAATTCTTGGAGCTAAATGGGAGCATCCAGCACTTGATGATCTACTTCTCTACAAACTATGGGACAAATTCCTTGATAAGCCTCAATATAGATGGAGTCATAAAAGAGTTAGAGCTAAATCATCAGGTATAGCTTTAAATGCTCATAGTGGTGAGGATGAGGAAGTTGATATCGATGATTCAGGATTGAAAGCACTTTCGCGGACTTTAGCTGAAGCTACGCTAGATTCATTAGACTATTCTTTTCCATATGATTCGCAAAAACTTTTTCAAGTTGAGAGAGCTATTTTACATACTCTTATCAGAGAATGGGGGACTAAATCCTATGAATTTAGCCTTAAAAAAATTTCAGATTCACTCGGCTCTTCTTCAGATACGATTGATGTTGACAAGGATGTTGAGAACACAGTAAAAGTTGAAACTCTTTTTCGTGTACATTGCTACTTTGGGCTAAATCCACTTTCTAACAACCAAGACTCTTTGCAACACCTAAAGTGTTATCAAGAGTGTGGAAGTAGTACTGGAGTGCTAAAGTTTTTATTAGCGGAACTCAATTTAGAGTAGCTTGTATGAACCAATTTACTTGTGATGTTAGACTAAATTTCTTAGACGCTAGTCAAAAGACAAAGCTGAGTAAAAAGTTTAGAAATCCCAATTCCAAAGTAATGCCTCATGAGCTTGTTGTAAGTCTCCGAGTAAAACTACCTCAAGCTTATGCAGTTGTTATTGCGCTTGGATCGTCGGGGCTATGCAGTAATCGTCTTCTTATCTATCACAATTGCAGCGAAGCATCTGTAGGTTCAATACCATTTGGTATAGGTTTCCCTACCTTGCCTTGGATATGTCGTGAATGTGGAGAAAGTATTGAAGACTATAATGAAATGTCTTTTGATGTAATTGCCGTTGCCAAAGAACCTATTGAGTTTGTTTAATATATGTTAGATTCTTTAGACCAAGGAGCTTTGATTGTAAATTTGCTCAGAGCTTTGGAAATTTTAGACCCAAAAGATGAAACTTCGATAAATAATATAGCATCTTTTCTATATACTCCAGACACTAGACTTTCAGAACACTTAGAGAATCTCAAAACTTATATAGAAATTAAATCGCCCACGGACTTACAGCGTAAAAATGCTGGTAATTTACTAGAGACGATAGTAGCTCTCACATTCTGTGGATTGAAAGGTCTTACTAGCATAAAAAGTTTTCGTTCTGCTAGTTCTCAGTATGATCTTTTGGTAAGTGGTGATAATTTACATTGGTTTCCTCTTTATAGACTTCTTTATATGAAAGATAATCAAAGAGATATTGTTGTTGAAGCTAAGTGTACTAAGGCAAAAGTAAATGATCAGCAGTTTGCGAGATTATGTAGTCTTATGGAAGTTAATCTTTTTAGCACTACTGGATTAGGAATATTTTTTACTTTGAAAGGTGCAACAGGTTTTCCCAAAAGAGATCAGACTGAAAGACAACAAAAGCTTAGTGAAGCAAGGCTGAGACAAGCTCTTTTTCATGCCAGAACTGGTAAGACAGTAATTGTCCTAGATGCACAGGATATATTTGAACTAGATAAACCCGCGTCTTTAATTCATATACTTACAAGAAAAATTCGAGATGTAGAGCATCTTAGTGGGCTTGTAACAGAACCTTGTAGTGATACTTTGACTGCCGATTTGCCAAGTCATTTAGCGCTTATAATTAGCCATTTACAAGATTCTTAACTCAATATTTTCTGGGGGAAAAGCTCAAGCTTCGGGACATAAGGCTTTAAAAGCAGATGTAGTTAAACAATCGTCTGATGTGGCGATCGCTAATTTATACCATTACTTCCAATAAGCCGAATAAAGCGATCGCTTTTTACTCAATAGTGATATCTACATTGCAAAAATTTAATGTAATTTTGTTCAACTAGATAAACCAGTCGATGCTCTTGAGTAATACGACGCGACCAAATACCAGAGCCAAGATATTTTAAAGGTTCAGGCTTCCCAATTCCGTTAAAAGGATCGCGCATGACTGCATCAACTAAATCCATTACCCTCAAAGCAACCTTACGATCAACAGAAATCCAATGGGTTAAATCTGTACGAAAATCTTGATCGAAAATAGATTCTCTACTTAATGGAGCATTACTCTTTGACAAGTCCTAACTCCTTTCGCAAATCATCAGGTGTTTGAGAAGTTTCAACATGTGTTCTAGCTCGACTAATAGCATTTAGCAAACGTTCCGCATTTCTAGGCGATCGCAAAAGATGCATAGTTTCTAACAAACTTTGTAACTCATCCGCAGCAATCAAGGCAACATTTTCACCACTTTGACTTTTGATATAGATAATCTCGCGATCGTTGACAACGCGATCAAGTAATACATTCAAATTGGGCGTTGTCTGTGCATAGCTGGTTTCAATAATCATGATGACTTTCTTAAATCTTATTAAGATTTAAGATTATAGTGGATTCTCTAAAATTATTGCATAAAGCTTTAAAACGCAGATGTAGTTAAAAAATCGTCTTATGTGGCGATCGCTAATCTATACCATTACTTTCAAGAAGCATAAGTCAAATTTCATTATCTTGACTTAGACGTAGTAACAACTCGCGTAGACTTCTCTTGAAGAAATTCATATAATTGACTCCAACATTTCCTGCCTAATTTGCAATAAATCGACAAATTGTTTAATGGATTTATGTAATGTTGTTTGCATATACTCCCATTCCCTATGTTCTTTTTTATTTTCAGAATCCAGAGTAAGATCCTGTAACCTTTGACTAACCGCAAGCGCTTGCTCCTTAGCCGCAGGAATTAACGATGGAGCTATATATTTCGCAGCATCGCGAATAAATTCACTGATACCCCAATAATTACTTATTAATTGAGAAGTTGTGATAAATCGATCCAGAGTGGTGATAATTACTTCAAGAACGATCGCACTTACTTCTTCATTCCAGATCGTTTTATGCCTAAAGAGAAGCGACTTAAAAAGATTACTAAAGGCTAAATCAGGATTTTTGAGCAGATGGATTTCTGCTGCTTGTTGTTGAAAATCTAAAATGAGACTATCGGCTAAAGGCTGACCAGCAATGCGATTGACCGACTCCTCTTGACTAAACTCAGCCAAGGCTTGCAACCAAACTAAATTCCCTGTTTTTTGAGCCGCCGCAATCCATCCTTGGAGGAGTAAGCGATCGCTTTGTGAATGATTAGCAGCCTTAACTAAATCCTCAGTAGACATCACCAGATGCTGATTCCAAAAAGATAACGGCGTTGATGTCAGCATCTTCAATAACCACGAAGCGCGATCGCCAATTTGATTATTATTTTGATGATCGTTACTTTTCGCCTCAATTCCATCCCTCAGCATCTCAAGCGTATGCGCTTCAGGCAAATCAACCGTAAAATATGGCTGATTCCCATCACGCTGTAATTTGATCAAATCCTGAACTCTGGCGATCGCTCTTTGGCAAAATCTCGACTCAGGCAAACAGGTCAGCAAATCAACGGTAATGCGCCGCACTTCCTTACTGCGATCGTCAAGTAATGCTTCCAAAAAAGGCTCATCTGCCATACTCAAATTATCGCTAAACGATTCCAAAAAAGCGGTGCGATCGCTGGCACTTTCCTGTTTCCATGTTGACTCTAACAGTTGTCTTGCTTGATTAGGTTCTTGACGACGTGATTGCGAAAGCCACATTAACCGTGCCGCCTTACTTCCCGTCTCCCATACCGATTCATCCTCACTCGCCACATAGTTCCATTCAGGATTTTGCGCCGCTAACCATTGCCCACGCTTACCCAATACCTTAGCGATCGCTTCTCGCAAATCCGATTGTCTTTTACCCAAGTCCAGTAAGCTCGGTAAGCTAGTTTCATGAACCCTTTGACCGAGAGCAGCTAAGCGATCAAGTAGTTCGGGCAGCAGTTGCGTTTGTTCACCATTCATCATCAGCGATAGATAGTAATTAATGCGATCGCCACAACGAGGTAAATCCTCTAATTCACAGGGTTGGGGAATTGGTAATTGGTGATTGGTGATTGGTAATTGTCCTGCTTGTTGGTACATGGTTGCGATCGCCACGGTACTTAGCAAGGCGGATTCTTGATTGGTGGTATCAACACTCGCTAGTAGCTGACCCAACTTTCCATCGGTACTAATGGGAGTAAATGCTTGCCTCTGGGTTCCAATCAGGGCAGTGGCGGTGATAGTTTGGAAGATTGATGACTCATTCATATAGTTTGCGAAACCTTTATGTGTGATTAAGTAGCTCAACATAATTAAACCCTAAAACCAGAGGTAGTTCCGCCCGCGTAGCGGGCGGAACTACCTTTTTGGTTTACTTATGCCTAGCTACTTAGTTGCAGCCCATTGTTGAATATCTTGACGGTTAATCGCCGCCGCCATTAAATCTGGGAAGAGGTCTGGAGTACAGGCAAAGGAAGGCACGCCAAAACTGGCGATCGCCGCCGTATTGTTGTGATCATAGGAAGGCGCACCATCATCATTTAAAGCTAATAGCGCAATCACCTGTACCCCAGAAGCCACTAGAGCCGCCATTCTCTTTAACATTTCTTGATTGTTGCCACCCTCATATAAATCGCTAATCAATACCAAAATCGTTTCATGAGGCTGACGAATTAGGCTCTGACAATAGGCGATCGCCTGATTAATATCCGTGCCGCCGCCTAATTGCGTGCCAAAGAGAACTTCCACTGGATCTTGCAGCAACTCCGTCAAATCCACAACCGCCGTATCAAAGACCACCATACTGGTTTTGACCGCAGGCAAAGTGGCTAAAACCGCACTAAAAATTCCTGCATAGACCACAGAAGTCGCCATTGAGCCGCTTTGATCAACACAGAGAATGATATCCCTAAGAGAAGAACGCTTGCGCCCATAGCCAATGCGTGTTTCAGGAATAATAGTTCGATATTTGGGTTGATAGTTTTTAAGATTGGCGCGAATGGTGCGATGCCAATCAATTTCATGATGTCGAGGACGACGATTGCGAGTGGCTCGATTGAGACTGCCTAAGATCGCCTGTCTGGTGGGATTTTCTAATTTGCGTTGCAGTTCCTCAACTACTCGCCGCACCACTAACCTTGCAGTTTCCTTAGTCTTGCTTGGCATGATGCCGCTAAGAGACAATAGATTTGAGACAAGATGCACATCAGGCTCGATCGCTTCCAGCATTTCTGGCTCTAGGAGCATTCTCTGCAAGTTCAATCTTTCCAAAGCGTCCTGCTGCATAATTCGCACAACCGAAGTCGGGAAGAAAGTGCGAATATCCCCTAACCAACGCGCTACCTTGGGCGATGAACTTCCCAATCCTCCTTTTCGATCTTCAGAGCCATCAAGATGATCCTCTCCATACAAAGCTGCCAAGGCTCCATCCATCGCTAAATCGCGATCGCTCAGGCAACTGCCACCAATGCCATCGGCGGCTCCGCCCCCAAGGATCAATCGCCATTTTCGTAGGCGATCGGCTTGTTGCTCTCTAACTATCATTTATTTATCCTTAAAGATTCAGTGGTTATATTCTCTTTTACTTAACGGAACTACACAATTGATGTTAGGTGGAACCCTCTCTCCCATCAAGGGAGAGGGGGTGTACACACAAGTTGTCAGCTATAGCGCGAGTTACTAATGATCCCCCTCAATCCCCCTTAAAAAGGGGGAAGAAGAAAATTTAATTTATTCTCCCCCTTTTTAAGGGGGGCTGGGGGGATCTAAACCCTGAAACGTAGATAGAGAGACTTGTGTGTACACGGTAGATCAAGGGAGAGGGTGTGTAAGACTAATTTCTTGTTCCCCTCTCCCCTTTTGGGAGAGGGGCTAGGGGTGAGGGTCTTGGAAACTTCCACGTAACATCAGTTAATAAAGTAATGTACCATGAAAACTAAGCTAGGATAATTGTCATAGTTTTGCTTGCATCACTACCAAATTATCATCATAAGCAAATGGTCTTCACAAATCATGAATCTCCCCATATAGAAATCGGTGATTGGACAATAGAACAAGTCATCGCCTTAGCCCCAGATTCTGCCTCTGCAAAGAATGGAAAAGGTTTAGCGTCACTCAATAAATGGGCTAACTTGGGCAAAGATCAACAGGTTGTTTGGGGTGAATGTCAAGGTAGTGGCAAAGATCCCTATCGCACACAGATAGACCTATCTGAACCAGCATTCCGTTGTAGTTGTCCCAGTCGCAAATTTCCCTGCAAACATGGCTTAGGACTTATGTTTCTGATGGTCAATCAACCTACAGCTTTAGCCCAAGCCAATCCGCCTGATTGGGTGGCTGATTGGGTGACATCACGGGCAGAACGCGAAGAGAAACAAAAGCAAAAAACAAGCCAACCTGAAAAGGCTGTTGATCCAGAGGCACAGGCAAAACGGACTAAAGCCAGATTGCAGAAAGTCACAGCAGGAGTACAGGAGTTGCAAGTTTGGCTCCATGATTTAGTCCGTCAAGGGATTACAGCCATCAGCACTGAGTCCTATAGCTTTTGGGAACAACCCGCCGCTAGGATGGTGGATGCTCAGGCTCCTAGTTTGGCTAGACAATTACGAGATATTCCCAGCATTATCTTGTCTGGTTCAGGGTGGCAAGAACGGCTCTTATATAGTTTGGGGAAGTTACATTTACTATTGGAAGGATTTCAGCGTTTAGATGATTTGCCTAAAGGCATACAGGCAGATATTCGCACACAAATTGGTTGGACGCAAAGTCAAGCAGAACTAACGGAACTAGCAAGTAATCAAGCTACCAGTAACCATATTCAGGATTTCTGGTTAGTAATCGGACAGCAAGTAGAAACAGAAGATCGCCTGCGGATAAGTCGGACTTGGCTATGGGGCAAAAAGAGCGATCGCTATGCTTTATATTTACAGTTTGCCCACGGCACACAAGCTTTTGAGCATAGTTTTGTACTAGGGCAAATGTTAACCGCAGAACTTGTTTTTTTTGAAAGCGCTTATCCTTTGAGGGCAGTTATTACCAATAGACAAAGTTCTCCAAGTCCTGCATCGGGGCTTGATCGCTTAGGGTTTGCAACTATTGATCTCGCGATCGCCTCTTATAGCAAAGCTCTAGCCCAAAATCCTTGGTTAGAAAGATTCCCACTCACGCTTCAGCAGGTGATCCCAATTTATCAAGAGGGAAAATGGTTTATCCGCGATCGCCAAGCCAACCTGTTACCCATATCATCTCGTTTTGAACGTGGCTGGACAATGCTCGCCTTGAGTGGCGGACATCCTATCGTCATATTTGGTGAATGGAATGGCAATAACATTTATCCACTGAGTATTTGGGTTGAAAATAAGTTTTATGTCGCCTAGGGCTTTGTTGGCAGATTAAGCTCTGGTATCGTATGTTAGGAAATCAAATGTGTTATGAATACATAGCATTCAGATATTATTTATTGGGTATATATTACAAATATGGCAACACAAGGCAAACTAGAATTAACGATCAAAATTAATGAGCTTCCTGTTGATGTGTCCGTTGATAAAAACGGTTGGAAGTCATTTGAATTAGACTGTGACGGTCAATTCTTTAGGGTGATGGTCAAGCCTAAAGTATTTAAAAAATTAGAAGATGCACAGGCTAATTTCCCGATGTGGGTGGCGGCGATCGCGGGGAAAATGGGTGAAGCTACTGAGACAGGATTTGTCTTGCTGGAGCCAAATATCCAAGTGTTTGAGAAAAAGCCTAAAGAAGCCAAACCTGCTGATGAGGTATAGCTGTATATCGCGTGAAGTATACAGCAATTGCCGATCAAACAAACCACAAGAAAAAATCTAAAAATGTTGCTAAGCAACATTTTTAGATTTTTTCTTGGTTTGGATTTGAGCGCAAAGCACTGTAGCCCTTACCCATCTACTTTATTTTTATGAGCTTGACACGGCTCAGCCTAAAGGCATGAAGATTCTTGGACTCAAAGAATGCCTGTAGGACTTGTCCTAGCATGGTCTTATTCAGTGATACCTAGTCTTGCAACTAGCTTCTCAAGCGTGAATTCCCGTATGCCCTACGGTACTTAATGTATTCTAATAAAACCCCGTCCTTCTAAGACGGGGTTTTAAACCCATTTTCCCGATAATTCCGATGAGTAAATTTATTGGTTGGCTTGGTGCTTTAATACTGATATTTTTGGCAGGATTTGGATTGACTAAATGGCTCAATTTGCCCTTTGGAAATTTTATTGATTGGATAATTGGGGCAAGTATTTTTGTATGGCTAATCATCATTGTCACTGTGCCTTGGAATCTTTACTTCCAGTCCAAATCAGTGTTGAACCAAGCCCAAATTTCTCAAGAACGAGGCATTAATGTTGATCAACAACAACTCCCCTATGTCCGATCGCTGCAAACGCGATCGCTTGCTTTAGCAATTGGTTTGCATGGGATATCCGCGATCGCCTTATACATTTTGGCATCGAGTGGCGTGGGGACGGTGGGTTATGTCGGCGCGATCGCCGCCCTATTACTAACAATATTACGCCCTGCTATCAGTGCCTACGAGTACATATCCCAGCGTTTACGATCTATTTCCCAGCAAATCGATTATCCCCGCGAAGACATCGCAGAACTGCGGCAACGCTTTGCAACTTTAGAAGAATCGGTTCGCCAAATTAATGAGCAATTACTCAGCACTGACAATCCCTATTCATGGGTATCCAAATATGATCAGTTCTCAGACGAAACCCGCAAGGAACTATCCAAACTAGTTGCAAATATCGAGGATTTGCGGGCTACTAATGCTCGCGATCATGAGCGCTTGTTGCGGGAATCTCGACAGGCGATCGCGCAACTCAGCAGTGACAGCCAATTTTTAGAACATGTGCGTGAAATTATTCGGTTTTTCAAGAGTGCTTAGGCTTTGTTATCGCGTTTCCCAGCCTAGTCAAGTACGCGATTATTTCCCCATCTGCGGCGGGGAAATAATCATCCATACCGCGCTTGCTTGAAAATCGCTATATTTTTTCTTGCAAATTTTGGAATCTTAGATTAATTTTAAGCAATGTAATAATTTTGCTTAAGTATGTAGGCTTAATTAAATATAAAACCCTAAAACCTGCGGCGATCGCGCAGCGTGCGCCGCAGGTTTTAGATCTGGTTTTTAATTATGCCGATGTACTTATTACACTATTTCATGATTAGTGATACTGGTTACTTTATGGCTTATCAGCGAATGATCCCACAAGACGCAACTGTAGTAGAAGGTAGTCAGTTCGAGCATTCTCTAGTTGTGAAAGATCCTGAAGGTGTACAGAGCATACTGCTGGATGATCGATTTTATAAAATTGGTAGATCACCTAAAAATAATATTGTGCTGCGATCGCAATTGATATCACGCGAACATGCAACCTTAACAGGTATATTGGCGGAGCCTCCATTATTCCAATTATTTCGATTGACCGATGGCGATCCCGAAGTAGGCAAAAGTACCAACGGTTTGCAAATTAATGGGCTCAATCGCCTAGACTATGCTAACGTAACATAAAGCACAAAACAACAAATATGCAGCCACTCTTAAGCAAAATACTAAATCTGCCAGGAATCGAAGTAGAAAACTACGCAAACGTAGAAGATC
>Ga0316611_1000841_pt1 | contig 10015 bp, 4 predicted proteins | sample MIS2016202_MG_FD_207675 | JGI IMG/M metagenome (GOLD analysis project Ga0316611, IMG submission 207675) | Microbial mat bacterial communities from Middle Island sinkhole, Lake Huron, Michigan, United States - MIS.2016.202 | ecosystem: Environmental > Aquatic > Freshwater > Lake > Sediment... | reverse complement strand
TAATACATTCACCTCCGTGCTACGGCTTGAACTACCACCGCAACTTGCCAACATCAGCAAACAAATGACATATAGCGAAACCCATTTCATGACAACACCCCCCATGGTTACACCTGCAAATAATAGAATATCAACATAATTTCTGACTATGTTTATTTTATAACCAAATTACAATTTTCCCAAATCGTAAAGGTACATTGCCAAGCGAATTTTCCTCTTTTCACCACTCCCTCTTACCGTTCACTCACCCGCACCGTAAAGCTAACCGTCGTCCCCTGCCCAACCTCACTCTCCACCCAAATGAGGCCACCATTCAATTCCACCATTTCCTTACACATAATTAAGCCCAAGCCTGTCCCTCTCTCCTTCGCCGTCCCCATGGTGCTTTGATTATGTCCAACCTTAAACAAATTAGCCACACTCGCGGCACTCATGCCCACGCCATTGTCTTTAATGCTGACGGTTAACTCCCTCTCCTGCTGGGAGAGGGCTGGGGTAAGGGTACGCGCCGCTAACACCACCTCACCCCCAAACGACGTAAATTTCAGGGCATTACTAATCAAATTACGCACTACGGTATTTAACATATTAACATCGGCATAAACTTTTACATTAGGCTCAATTTCACTCCGTAATGTAATCCCTTTCGCCTCAGCATTGGCTTGAAGTAGCTCCATATTTTTCGCCACCAATCGCGTCAAATCCACCACTTCTGGCTCATACTCCATGCGCCCCATTTGCAGCCGCGCCCACGTCAGTAAATTCTCTAGCAAATCAAACACCCGTTTGGCCGAACGATGGCTAGAGGCACTCATCTCCTTCACATCTTTAGGCTGCAACGACTCGGCCAAATCAGCCATCAATTCCAAATTACCCAATAACGGCAAAAATGGCCCTTTGAGGTCATGCGCCACAATGGAGAAAAATTTATCCTTACTGGCGTTCAGGGCGCGCAAAGCCTCGGCTTGTGCTTGGAGCAATTGCGCCTGCGCGCTAATCTGCAAATGAGCATTCACCCGCGCCAAAACCTCCTCTTGATGTAACGGTTTCGTTACATAATCCACCGCCCCCGCCGCAAACGCCTTGACCTTATGCTCAGGTTCACTCAAAGCTGTCATAAAAATAACGGGAATCTCTGCTGTCAGCACATTTGCTTTTAACAATTGACAAGTTTCAAACCCATCAATGCCAGGCATCATCACATCCAGCAAAATAATATCAGGAATGATACCCTCCGCTTTTTCCAACCCACTCATCCCATCTTGAGCCACCAACACATCTAGCCCATAATCGGCCAGATAATCCGCCAATACCCCAATATTAGCGGGGGTATCATCAATAATTAACACTTTTTGACCATGCAAATCAAATCTGTCACTCATAGCAATGCTCCTTTATAAGTTTTGTTCCAACAACGCCCGTAACTTCTTTTCCTCATAGCCTCGCGCCAACTCTAACACCTGCTTAATAAAGGGGTGATATTCCGCCCCCAATTGCGTAAGTAAGGCTTCCCCTTTCAGCCGCACCTTCCGCATGTTCCCCTCTCTCGTATATTGATATAACTCCGTCAACTCCGCTTGGGGTAACATGGCCTCAATCACCACCTCAGCTTTAGCCATTTCAGCCTTATAATCCCACGTTAAACCCAACGCTTGACCAATTAACTCTAACAATTTATCCACATTAATCGGCTTGCTCAAATAACCATCATAACCCGCCGCCACTATCCCTCGCTCTCGCAAATCAAAAGAACTCGCCGAAACCACAATAATATGGGTAGTCTCTAAATCAGGCATGGCCCGAATTTTCTCAATCAATTGAAAGCCCGTTAGCTCTGGCATCACCACATCCGTAATAATTAAATGAGGCCGAAATCGCAGCGTCATATCAAACGCCACCGCCCCATTCTCCGCTTCCGCCATTTCAAACCCTAACGGCTCTAACAGGGCTTGCAACACATAACGATTACTGGCCTTATCATCCACCAACAACACCCGCCGCCGTTCCCCTTCATAACCTAAAATTTGGCTACTCCCTTGCACCACCTTAACCACACTCTCCGACACCACCCCCAACGGCAAATTCAACTCAAACCAAAACAAACTCCCCCGCCCCAACTCACTCTTCACCTGAATTGTCCCACCCATCAATTCTATCAACTGACGGCTAATGGTCAAACCCAGCCCCGTCCCCTCAGCCCGTTGCTTAATTCCGCCCGTCTGCTCAAAAGGCTGAAAGATTTTTTCTAGCTCATGCGGGGCAATCCCCATGCCGCTATCCTCCACCTCAAACCGTAATAATGACCGTTGCCCCTGTATTACAATCTGACTCACTCGTAATGTTACCCCGCCCTGCATCGTAAATTTAACGGCATTACCCAACAAATTCAGCAAAACTTGGCGCAACCGTTTCTCATCTACCAGCACCCCTGACGGCAATGAATTAAACTCCTGCAGAAACTCCAGCCCCTTCTCCCGCGCCCGCATATAAATAATACCCACCACGCTCGCCAAGAAAGAGCCTAAATCAATCGCCTCTGGATGCAGTTCCATCTTACGCGCCTCCACTTTGGAGAGGTCTAAAATATCATTGATGAGCGTCAGCAAATGGTTGCCACTTTGATAAATCACATTCAAGCCGCTTGCCATGTCCTGGTTTAAATCGGGTTTCCGCCGCAAAATCTGAGCATAACCTAAAATCCCATTCAACGGCGTGCGTAATTCATGGCTCATGGCCGAGAGGAAATCACTCTTGGCTTGATTTGCCACCTCCGCCCGCACGCGTGCTTGGTCGGCCTCCTCCTTCGCCAGAATCGTTTGCTGTAATAATTGTTGATTTTCCACCGCAATGGACAGCTGCCCTAACATCGCCCGATAAGGCCGAATTTCCTGTTCCGTAAAGGCATGTGGCTCTTCACCTTGCAACAATAATATCCCCAACTGCCGCCCCTGACTCCATAACGGCAACACGGCCATCGCCCGAATATTTTGCTGTTTCGCAGCGGCTAAGGTCGCCGCGTCAGTTATCTCACCCTGTTGATAATCGGTATACAGAATAGGCGTTTCAGCCACAAAAGCATTCAAAATCGGCATATTGTGCCGCAAATAGCGCGTGCCAATGGGAATTGGCTTCGTCCCCTGCCCGCTATACCAATTGGCTTGGCAAATTATCGCCAACATTTCAGTCGTTTGGTCAAATTCAAAGGTAAGTAACACCACTCGATTAATCACCTCAATCTTCGCTTCTTCCACCAAAGCCGTAATCAACCCCATCAAATCATGAGCCAGTAACATGCGTTGGCTGATAGTATAAAGCGTTTCCGTTTCCCGTAAGGTGGCCTGATTTTCAGCAAACAAGCGGGTATTATTAATGGCTGTAGCCGCTTGGTCAGCAAAACTTTGTAACAAATGAGTATCTTCCTCCCGATAAGCCGCAACTTTGAAATTATCCAGCGTCAACACCCCCAAAACCGTATTTCCCAACAACAACGGCGCGCCCATCCAAGTCCGAATCAAGTCGCCATCTTTCCACACCTGCCAACGCGCATCTTGCTGCACATCCGTAATCAACATGGGCTGTTGCTCGCGAAACACTTGTGATGTCGGGTCAATGCCACTAATAGGCACACGATAACCAACATAACTGGCTGAATAATCCGTCCCGCGCGTCAACACCAATTCACTCCCCTCTTGCAAAAAGACACTCGCCCCATCATATTGAATAACTTGCCGCAACTGATTCATCAGTTCGACCAAAACCTTATCCCTATCCAAACTGCTATTAAGGATAATTGCAACCTGACGCAAACTTTCGGCCACGCGGCGTTGATGTTGCTCTGAGCTAAACAAGCGCGCATTGGTTAAGGCCACCCCCACTTGATTAGCTAAAGAACGTAACAAATTACTATCACCCTCATCAAACCCATGCACCCTATTGGCCTGCACATCTAACACCCCCACCACATCATCGGCCATAATAATCGGCACCGCGATTTCTGAGCGCGTCTCAGGCAATAAAACATTAGGCAACCAATCGGGTGAAGCCATCACCTCATCAACATTAATCACCTCCTGAGATTGCCAAGCCCGCACCACAATACTTTTATCCGCCGTTAAAGGAATGGCATGCCCCTGGTTTTTCATCACTTCACCCGCCTCACCCGACCCCGCCGCCAGAATTAAGGCCGTTTTAGGCTCATTCAGCAAATAAACATGAGCATGATAATAGCCAAATTGCGTTTTTATCTGATTAACAATTTCAAATAAAAGTAAATCCACCTCCAAAATCGCATTAAACCGTTCCCCCAAAATCGCCACTAATTCCAACCGTTGGGTTCGCTGCCACACCCGCTGCTCCAGCGTATCCACCAACTGGTTCATCTTCGCGGCCATGCTATTAAAGGTATCCGCCAATTGCCCCATTTCATCAGGGCTATCAATCTGCACCGCCACCGCCAAATTACCGGCTTGCAACTCACTCGCCGCCGCCGTCAATTTAATGATATTTTGCGTAATACTGTAATTTAACAACCGCCCAATGCCCGTTGCCAAAGCCAATCCCACAAGAGCAATAATCACCAAAATAGTCGTCACCAAACGATTGGTTTGGTCAATTTGCTCACGGGCATGGTCAACTTCAAGATTAGATAAATCAATTAACTGCTTAGAAATGGGGTCAATCGATTGCGCCTGTAAATCAAAATCATTCAATTTAGCCCGAATATCGTTATTAAGCTGTAAAATTTGGTTGGCCGCCACTCGATAGGCTTGAATATTGGCTAAAAGCGGGGCTTTAACGGTATTCGTAATTTGCTCATCCACCTCAACCGCCTGTTCTATATCAACCAACGCATTTAAGGCCGATTGCATAAAGGGTCGCTTTTTGGTCTCAAAATAATCCTTCTCATTAAAATCCAACTCACGTTGCAAATCTATGAGGTTATGATTGCCTATACGAAAAATGGTAGCGCGTAAACTCTGTGAAAATTGTAATAATTGCGGCTGCGCCCCCGTTTCATCCGCCGCCAACTTGGAGGCCAATTCAATCGTTTCCAGAAATATATCGCTATATCGTCGGGTGGAGGCCAAATAAAGGTTCAATTTAATTTGAGTTTCTTTCTGTGACAGGGTGTCAGATTGACTCAAAAGTTGGCTAAGTTCACTATTCAGCGTGACCACTTTGGCAATCTCCGCCACAGTGGATTGAGCATACTGCTCCCGCGCCGCCGTCAGCCCAATTTCAGGATAACGCAAGAAGAAATCCCGTTGTAATACGCGGGCTTTCTGCAAACGGTTATCCATCTCGAACACGATTCGTTGGAATTCGGTACTGGTCGTAATCGCCGTCTCCGCCTGCTGACGCACCACCACCAACGCAATAAAACTGGTCATGGCAATCAGCAAAATTAAGACCAATAACGCCCCGAAAGCAACCCTAAATTTAGCAGAAATACCTAACTTGCGCCACCAATTAAACATAAAATTCCTTCCTTTCATCATTAACTCCTACGATGATACCAGGTCTCAGTATTAGGAGTTACGCACTTGACGGTGTAGTTCGCATTCTCTAATGCGAAAACTCACCCTAAATCGGCACTAGAGAGTGCCTAACTACTCTCAACTGCGTAACTCCTGTCAGTATATCAAGATTTAGCACCCTCACCCCCACCCCTCTCCTTGTGGGAGAGGGGAGACAAGAGACTCCCTCGCCCTTTGGGAGAGGGCTGGGGTGAGGGTGATTTAGTAGTTGCACCCAAATCTTGAAATACCAGGTCTAACTCCCCTGCAAAAAGGAGTGCAACGCTTCAGCTTTGCTCATTCTTGGTGGCGCAAAGCTAAAGCGTTGCACTCCAAAATATCCTTTTTGCAAAGGAGTCATTATTTACTTTTCTCAAGAGTGGAACTGAAAATGACATTGTCGTTCAGGCCATCCAGCCCAGTAGCGGGGTCATTGAGTTGTAATACACTCACTGAACCAATATTACAATCACCAAATTTATTACAATGTATTTCTCCTGTGGCCCCTTGAAAATCCGTCACGGTATAGAGTGCATCCCGTAAGGCTTGGCGACCCAAATGCAAGGTATTGTCATCATCCTTCAGCACAACTTGTTCAATCGCCTTCAATAACAAATTGGTCGCATCATATGTATAAGGTACCGTAAAGTGCGGTACATTAGTGTTATATTTAGCCTTAAAATCAGCCCTAAATTTATCAAAAGCCACCCCACTCGGTTTAGCCGTTACCACCACATACATCCCAATCCCTTTAGCCTCCACCGACTTAATAAACTTATCGGTAGCTACAGAGCCAGCAACCATCCGTTGAATTTTTTCCAGCCCAACCACATCCTTCGTTTGAATGGTCAAATAATCCGCTTCGGGCTGAAAAATCGGATAAAAGATAAACTGAGACTCAGATTTAGCTACGGCAGCCAAAATCGGCAGCATGTCCTTATCGCCTCGATTAATCGAGGTAGCTAAAACCACTTCACCCCCCAATGCGGTAAATTTTTGGCTAAAAAGTTCCGTCAGTGCCTCAGCATAAGCATCATTATCATGAATGGTCGCGGCTTTGGTCACACCCAATTTTTGGGAAACAAAGGTCGCGGCAATATCGCCCCAATAGGCCGCATTTTGGATAGTGCGAAAATAACCCGCCTGCCAATTAGCCCCCTTTTCATCGCCCACGCCCGTTAAAGCAGGCACCGTATTCGCCCCCGAAATCATCACCAACCCCGCCTCCGACATGATTTTAGCCGCATTGATGGCTGAACTAGAGCAAATTGTGCCAATAATACCCACAATTTGTGGGTCGGCCACAAGTTTCAAAGCTGCGTTAGCCCCACCTTCAGGAGTACACCCTTCATCTTCATTTTGTAATACAATGGGATGACCCAGCAAACGATTATCCCGTTCCGTTAAAGCCAACCCAATCGCCTGAAGACCAAACTCACCCAAATTAGCCTGGCCACCGCTAACCACCTGCAATGACCCAATTTTTATGGGCGCATCTGGGGCAATCGTCACACAGCCTAACGCATCCTTACATTCAAACGGCGGCTTGGCAGGTTGACATGCGGCTACCATAACCATGAACATAAAACTGACCACCACTTTATAACGTAACATTTTTATCTCCTTTGATATTACAGCTAATTAAAAAATATAATAACTTTTTGTTATAAATACTGCTCCAACAAAGCACGTAACTTTTCTTCCTCATAGCCCCGCGCTAACGTTAAGACCTGATGGATAAAAGGATGATATTCCGCCCCCAATTCAGTGAGTAAAACTTCCGCTTTTAGCCGAATTTCCCGCATGTAGCCATCTTTCACATATTGATGTAACTCCATTAATTCAGCCTGTGGTAAACTAACCATACTTTCTATTGCTTCTGTAATCGCCTCTGTCTCATACAGCCATTCTAAATTCAATGCTTGTCCCATTAACTCTAACAATTTATTTACGTCAATCGGTTTACTTAAATAACCATCACATTCCCGAATAAGTTCCATATTATAGCCTACAGCAAAGGAACTAGCCGAAACCACAATGATGTGAGTGGTCACTAAATCGGGCATGGCATAAATTTTCTCAATAAACTCGAAACCGCTGGTCTCAGGCATAATTAAATCAGTGATGATTAAATCAGGCCGAAATTGCAACGTTAAATCAAAAGCCACCGCCCCATTCTCAGCCTCCGAGATTTCAAAGCCTAACGGTTCTAACAACGCCCGCAGTAAATAACGATTGCTAGAAGCATCATCCACCACCAACAACCGTTGTCGTACCCCTTGATACCCCACGACTTGCCGAGAAATGGTTTTTGGCCTTAACAAAGTATCGTTGGTTACGCCCAGGGGCAAAGCCAACTCAAACCAAAATAAACTTCCTTGCTCCAACTCACTCTTCACCTGAATTGTCCCGCCCATCAATTCCACCAATTGACAGCTAATGGCTAACCCCAAGCCCGTTCCCTCAGCCCGTTGCTTAATATTCCCCGTCTGCTCAAAAGGTTGAAAGATTTTTTCTATATCCTGGGCCGCAATCCCCACGCCGCTATCTTCTACCTCAAAGCGAATAAGCGAATACCCCCCTTTCATTCCCCCTGAATCAGGGGAAACAGAGGGGGGTAGGGGCTGCACCACCATCTGACTAACCCGTAATGTCACAGCTCCATGTGCGGTAAATTTAACGGCGTTGCCTAATAAATTGAGCAATATTTGGCGCAGCCGTTTCTCATCCATCATCACCACCAAAGGCAATGAGTTAAATTCTTGCTTAAATTCTAGCCCCTTCTCCCGCGCCCGCATGTAGATAATCCCAACGACACTTTCCAAAAAAGCAGGCAAATTGACCGCTTCAGGATGCAGTTCCATCTTACGCGCCTCCACTTTAGAGAGGTCTAAAATATCATTGATGAGGGTCAGCAAATGGCTGCCACTCTGATAAATAATATTCAAGCCATTTATCATATCGGCGTTTAAGTCATGCCTACGCCGCAAAATCTGGGCATAGCCCAAAATTCCATTCAGCGGCGTGCGTAATTCATGACTCATGGCCGAGAGAAATTCGCTCTTAGCTTGATTAGCCGAGTCCGCTTTAGCCCGCGCCTCCTCAGCCTCAATTAAGGCCGCTTGGGTGGCATCGCGGGCCTGGCGTAGTTCAATGGTTTGTGCCTCTAACAACTCATTCGTTTTCTTAATAATTTGTTGGCTGGCAAAAAGTTCATCCCCACGATGTCGAGTTTTATCTTGGGATTGCACCGCCCAATGGAAAGAACTTAATAAATTACTAATACTCACCCAAACGGTCAGCGCGGTCGCCAATGAAAAAACAGTCGGCACAATAAAATAGCTTAAAACCTCCCAATTGAAGCCCATGAGCGTGATAATGGTCATTAAATTGGTACAAACAGCTATCAGGGCAACCCCAAAAGGTATCTCAGGAATAATTAATAAACCAGAAGCAACAATAATAGGGATAGATATATAAGGCACGAACAACTGCCACGCGTTGGGTAAAAAGAGCGCAATATTAGAAATGAGAATGAGGCTAGCCAAGGTGAGCATGGCAGCATGTTCAATCTTTTTGGCTTGATAAAGTTGCCAAGCAATCCAGTTAAATCCTACCAGCAGCAGCCCTATCACCAAATAAATCGGGCCACCCAATTGCCCCAAAGAAAAGGCCCGCCCACCATATAAAACCACCATGATTCCCAAACTTATGCTAGTGACAATTAGCCCTTGAATGGGGCCAACTCGCAACCCATGTAAATTATTTTGTTCGGAAATAATTTGTTCTTCTAATTTAGGGGGTACCCCTTCGTTTTGTGCTGATGGTTCAGGTTGCTGTTTGCTTAATTCATCATGATTTAATTGCATATTATTTTCCCTTAATAATTCACTGGCTAAAATTAGCCTTTTAATTCACCGCCCGTTAAACCAGTAACAATATATTTTTCAGCAAAGAAGTAAAAAACCAGTGTTGGGATAATCAAAATTGTAACATACGCCATAATTTTAACCCAATCACTACTATAAAGCTGTCCAGAAAAGTTTTTTGCCAAAACCTCACAGGTCTTTGAGACCTGTGAGGTTTAAACATAGTCAAAATTTAGCTGGATTGCTATAAGATTAAGTTATTGTTTCTTTAACTCCGCAGCAGCACTCGCTTCGATTTGATTGGCTAGCTCTTCAGGGGTGAGATTGCCCGCAAACAATGCTTCGGTTAAGTCAGTCACATCTTACCCCAGTGCGGGGGTTATGAACTATACACATAAAAATTAGTCAAATCATATCATTTTATGTCTGATATAACACACGATATTAACACCTGATTTGCTTAAACCCACCATATGTGTTATACTTAGCTTAAGTTCTTTAATAAGTGAATATATGGGGTTCGTTTGACAAAACGTTCAAACGGTAAAATATTCAGCGTCACTCGTGGCGAAAACCAAGCCAATACGAGTTTTAGAACGATGTTGTTTTTACGAGAGTAAACTACCGCCA
>Ga0316611_1000838_pt1 | contig 10042 bp, 12 predicted proteins | sample MIS2016202_MG_FD_207675 | JGI IMG/M metagenome (GOLD analysis project Ga0316611, IMG submission 207675) | Microbial mat bacterial communities from Middle Island sinkhole, Lake Huron, Michigan, United States - MIS.2016.202 | ecosystem: Environmental > Aquatic > Freshwater > Lake > Sediment... | reverse complement strand
TCCTATTTTGTAAATGTAATAACAAAATAGTATAAATTAAATCCAAACACCATGAAAATCCGTAACTTTCTATTTTTACACTGCATCATCATGACCGATGCACACAAAGAAATCATCACTCCGGAAGTGGAAGTGAGTTTGTACAAATACATCAAACAAATAGCAAGAAAACACAAGTGCAAAATTTTGGAAATCGGTGGTACTGAGAATCATGTACATTTCATCTTGCACCCCAATCCCGATTTAAGTTTAGATGAAACCTTAAAGCGATTAAAACATTATACTCAGTTCAAAATCAGCAAAACAGTGCCGGATTTTTACTGGGCAGAAGGTTATTATGTATATTCAATCAGCATGGAAGATATTGAAAACGAATCTATTGCAATTTTAGAAGAAAAAAACAAACACAAAACCCTATCTTTGGACGAGGAATTGAAAAAATTGCGTGAAGATTTGGAAATGAATGCTACCGATTCTGTTCTCTCAGTCAATGAAACACGTTTGAATTGAAATAACAAAAAACGCACAAAATGGAAACCCAAACAATTAAACAAACTGTCTCAAAATCTATTGATTATCAGAAAATTATACTTTTCGGTTCTCGTGCCAGAGGCGACCACCAAGAGGATAGTGATTGGGATATTTTGGTACTTATAAACGAAGAACTTACACCCAGAGAAAAACTACCTTACAGAACAAATATTCGCAAGGATTTGTTGAAATATAATATTTTTTCTGATATTTTAATTCAGTCGTTATCTGAGTTTAATAGGAATAAAACACTCACAAGTCATATTTGTCAAACCATTGATAAAGAAGGAGTTGAAATATGAATAATGAATTGAATGAATATCTTTCGAAGTGGATTGCTAAAGCAAATGAAGACGTTTTTACAGTAAAACAATGTTGAAATTAAAAATATTGTAGAAAGCAATTTATAAAAGTTGTCACAGAGGTACACCCCAAAATCAAACGTGTAGAAAAAACAAGTAAGGCAAACAATTTTTGGACATGAATTTATTTCTTTGATTTCAAGAAAATAATTGTTGTTTTTGTATGAAATTCAAGAAACAATTGACAATCATAAAAAATAACAAGTACTATAATATTGATAATCAAAAGATTTCACGAATTATGAAAAAACACCACCTTACACTCGTAGGAGCGCAAGTAATGCCTGTGTACAACGGCATCATGTATGCGAAGCCTGATAAAGTTTATCTATTGCATAGCAAAGAAACTTTGGAACAAGCCAAAAACATTAAAAATTCCGTTACTACGCTGTATGAATTCGTGAAAATTGAAGATGCAAATTCATATTTCCCATAAAGAAACGAAATTTTTCTGTATCTTGTTTTATCCAAACCAAAACCAACATAGAAACCAAAGTACTGATTGACTTGTGTTTGAGGTAAAAAATATAATTTTAAAAATGTAGAATACAATGAACATAGAGCAACCCATATACCCAACCTTTCTTTCGGATATAAAGCAACGCATACGCGATGCTCAATATGCTGCATTGAAGGCAGTCAACAAAGAACAAATACAACTCTATTGGGACTTAGGACGAATGATTGTAGAGAAACAAGAACAACTCGGTTGGGGAAAATCGGTAGTTGAGCAATTGTCGAAAGATTTGCAGACTGAATTTCCCGGACAAAGCGGTTGGTCGTCTCGTAACTTGTGGAGAATGAAACTATTCTATCAAGAATATCACCAAAGTGAAATTCTGCCACCATTGGTGGCAGAAATAGGATGGACACACAATTGTCTTATCCTTGAGAAATGCAAAGACGATTTGGAACGAGAGTTTTACATACGCATGACCCGAAAATACGGCTGGACTAAAGACGTTTTGATACATCAAATAGAGGGTAACTCTTATGCTTTGTATTTAACCAATCAAACAAATTTTGAGCAAACATTGCCGGAAAAATATCGAAACCAAGCCATTTTGTCTGTAAAAGATGAGTATCAATTTGATTTCCTCAATTTGGCAGACAAACACTCTGAGTATGAATTGGAACAGGCATTGATAAACAATATCCGCAAGTTTTTGATTGAAATGGGGGGAGAATTCAGTTTTATCGGAAATCAATATAAACTAACCGAAAACGGAGATGAATATTTTATAGATTTACTATTGTTTCACCGTCGGTTAAAATCATTGGTCGCTCTTGAATTGAAAATTGGCGAGTTTATACCGGAATACGTCGGCAAAATGCAGTTTTATTTGAATTTGCTCAACGACAAAGTAAAGCTTCCCGACGAAAATCCGAGCATAGGTATAATCATTTGCAAATCGAAAAAACGAACTCGAGTAGAATATGCCTTACGCAATGCCAATCAGCCCATTGGAGTGTCCACCTACACCATGTACCACACCTTGCCCGATACGTGGAAAGACCTTTTGCCATCGCCCGAACAAATTGAAAAAAGTATAAAATTAATAGGTAAAGAACATGAATAAAACCGAAAAATATGATTTGTACATTAGTGTTTTTATGGCAAAAGAGACAACTAACCACTAACACACAAATGCTCAAAATTTTCAATAAAAGTGATGTATAATTGAAATAAAGTCAGAATTAATCAAAAGTTTTAAAAAGAAATTATTTATGCAACGGTATATTGAACAAATAATTGAAGATTTGCAAAATGCAAAAAAAAATGTAAAAGTCGAACCCGATTTTGCCAAAATGGATTATCCGGAATTTGAAGAAAAAATGTTGGAAATAGAAGAGTCTCCAAATATTCCTTGCAAAAAAATATTTGGTGTTAGTTATGAAGAATTGCCACCACCCGATAAACTCACAGATAATCAAATGAATCAACTGATTGATGCAATTGCAGATATGTGGGCAGAATTTGGAATTGATGCAATATATCCTAAGGGAATTTCTTTAAAATTAAAATATGACCTTGTAAAAGATACATTTGTTGATGATTTTCATTATATGCCGGGTTGGCAATTGACTCACGATTTTTGTATCGGTTATTGTCCTGATTGTAAAATCTTTGACTTATGCGAAAATAGAATTGATGATTGGGATAATTTTGACCCCGAATTTGATGTTAAAATTAAAGATGATGATGAATTGCCATTTTAATAAATATTTCATTTAAATCCCCATGACCAATCCACCATTACACTCGTGTGAAAGCAAGTAATGCCAGTATTAAAAATGATAAATAATTTTGTTTCTTTAATATCAAGAAAATATTTGTATTTTTCGTATGATAATCAAGAAACAATTGACAATCATAAAAAATAAAAAAGTACTATAATATTGATAATCAAGATATTTCACTAATTATGAAAAAATACCACCTCACACTCGTAGGAGCGCAAGTAATGCCCGTGTACAATGGCATCATGTATTTTGAAAGCTTGATAAAGTTGTTGTATTAATAAAAATAGACAGTAATGAATAAAAAAAAACTGATGATAGGTGTTGCAACAGCACAAAATACGACAAATATAATTCCGGCTATCCAATTCGATGTTAATGATATTGTTTTGATACAAACAAGCTTTGCAAAAACAAAAAAATGGAGTCAAGGAAGTGTTTATGTTTTAAACAAATATAATATAAAATCGTCGTTTATTGATTTAGATAAAAGTGAAGATTCTGATATTTCAAAAATTATCACCAAACTCGAAAACAAATTACAAAAATTCATAGATTATGAAATATATTGGAATATCGGAGGCGGTCAAAAACCACATCAAATGGCTATTTGGCAATTATTCACTAATAGAAATAACAATGGATTTAAAGACAAAGCTTGTTACGCTAATGCTCATTCTGAACAAAATGAATTGTGGTACTACGAAAACCAAGAATTGAAGTATAAAACCAAATTCATAGAATCCATTTTGAATGTTGAAGATTTACTAAATATTTATGGTTTTAACATCTGCACAACAAAAGATGTATATCCTATTTTGGATCTAGATATTGAAAAAACAGAAAATTATTTTGATTTTTCAGAGTTCAGAGAAATATTTTTTCTCTTACCTACAACTAGTTTCCTTGCAAAAGATGAAACAACTTTGCTTACTGTTGCAAAATTTAAGGAATTATTGAATCATACCAAAAAAGATGTAAGTTTACGTTTTGCTGATTTTCTTATAGAAAATATAAATTTATTACAAAATAAAAACTTCATAAAACAAAATATTTCCAGTACTTTATCAAAAATTGCATCTATTACTGTTCAAAACAAAATTACCCCTACCTCTGATAATATAAAAGTTCATATAAAAAATGAGAAATTCAAAAGAATATATAGTTCTAAATTTCAATCGAATGATAATAATTTTGATATTACAAAGCCAAATTTTTATCAACTTACAGAAATTGAGAAATCATCCTTATATTTCGAAAATGTTGTTGCCAAACTAGTTTATGAATTAGTAAAAGAAACAAAAATTAATTCCGTTGTTGAAATGTGTGCCAACCTTACTATAAAGGGATTTGATTCTATAAACAACAGATGGGACGCTGAATATGATTTATTAATTGCTACAAAATCGGGAAAGCTAATTGCAATAGATGCAAAAACATTTGACTTTGAAAAAAAGGACATTGATGCACGATTACACAATCTTCAACAAGCTGGTGGGAATTACATTGATTTTATCACAATTCTTCCTCTTTTTGAATCCGATATACATTCCGGCTTTATTCCGGACAAATTACTGCAATTGCCCGAACGACTTTCGACTTTCAAAAGAAAATATTATAGCATTTCTGAAAAAGATTTTTATTTTCAATACCAAAATAAACAAATTGAAGTCAAATCGTACAAAAGTTTAATTGAGAATTTCTAAATCCCTATAAAAACCAACTCGAAATGATAATACTTTTAATCATAATAAGTTTTTTAATCATAATTTCAAAGTTTTTTGATTGTTACACAACGCTTGTTCGTATTACGCATTACACGCAAGAGAAAAACCTGTTGGCGCGCAGGTTGATGAAAAAATACGGAATTAAACAAGTTATAATAAGTATTTTTATCATTAACCTGATAATTGTTGGTATTAGTTTATATCTGATGTTGTTTATATACAATACGTTATTTTGGCAAATTATTTACATAATTATTTCTTTAGTTATTAGTATTTTGCAATTTGCTGTTTCTCACACTAATCATACAAGAAAACTCAATATTTTTACAAAATGGATAATGAAATTTTCACTTTATAAATAATACAAAAAAACATGGGACAATTTCTCGCTACCGGACTGATAATCAATTGCTATACTTCTAAAATGGAGTTGCAAAAAAACAATATCACAAAAGAAGTATTGTTTGCAGAAATGCAAAGCAAATTGTATTTTGATACTTCAATTTTTGATTTATCCGAAAAAGATGATTATTACATTTTTACGCTTAAATCTGATGTTTTAGAGAATCAATTGATTCCGTTTCTTCAAAAATATTATCCATACTTTTACAACGATTCAGAATATTACGACGATGTTATTGCAGAATTAAAAGAAACACCGGCTTCAGAATGGTTGGAATATGCTGACGGAAAACCCGAAGAAGCGTTTCAAACCGATAAATACGGAACATTGGAAAACTTATTCATAGGCAAACCGGAGGTGAGAATAAAACTTGGATTCAAAACCATATTGTTGTCAATGGAAGGGAAAATTGCTATGGAATGTTACGGAAAACACTTCCGATTTTTCCAATATGCCATTCAACAAATGTTTTTTGAGTTCTCTATCGCAAAAGCAATGAGAGTGTATATAACAGGATAAAGTTTCAGTACACTGCAAACAAATTGATATTTTCAAAATAGTTTCAGTATAGTGAAACTATTTTGTATTTTTGCAAAAACATTTCAGTACAATGAAAATAATAAATAGAACAAAATACATAGATTTCATCAGACCCTTTGTGAACAAGGATTTGATTAAGGTTTTGGTGGGTAGTCGCAGAACAGGGAAAACTTGTGTTTTGTTGCAATTGATTGAAGAACTAAAAAACATTGACACAAAAGCTAACATCATCAATATCAACAAAGAAGATGCAGATTTTAGACACATTGCAAACAATATTCAACTGTACGATTATGTAAAAAGCAAATCCAAACAAAACGCACAGAATTTTGTATTGATAGACGAAGTGCAAGAAATTAAAAACTTTGAAATAGCTTTGCGCGAATTGTTGGTCAAAAAATACGATATTTATTGCACCGGAAGCAATGCACGTATGCTGTCGTCCGACTTGGCTACACACTTGAGTGGCAGGTATATAGAAATTCCGATTTATGGACTTTCGTTTCAAGAGTTTATGTCGTTTCATGGTCTTGACAAAAACAAAGATACACTTTTGAAATTCATCAAATACGGTGGTTTGCCATATTTGATCAATTTGAAATTGGAAGACGATGTGGTTTATCAATATCACAAAAACATATACAACACCATTATTCTCAAAGACATAGTAGCGAGATACAGCATAAGAGACGTAGATTTTTTGGACAGATTGACAGAGTATCTTTGCGATTGTTTGGGAAGTTATGTATCGTCAAAAAAAATAACCGATTTTCTGAAAGCCCAACAAGTAAAACTATCTATCAATACAGTTCAGAATTATCTACAATATTTGGTCAATTCATTTTTTGTGGACCGTGTAAAACGCTATGACATACAAGGTAAAAAGTTGTTTGAAATAAATGACAAATATTATTTTCGCGATTTGGGTTTGAAACATTCCATTGTACCCTACAAGCCCAACGACATAAGCAAAGTTTTGGAAAATTTGGTTTACAATAAACTCGTTTCCGACCATTACAAAGTAAATATCGGAAAACTTGGCGATATGGAAATAGATTTCATAGCCACCAAAAACAACCAAACCAAGTACATACAAGTAGCGTATCAACTGACAGATGACAAAGTAATGGAACGAGAATTTGGCAATCTATTGCAAATACCCGACAATTACGAAAAAATTGTAGTTTCAGCCGATGACTTTGCCACAGGCAATTACAAAGGCATACAACATATTCACATATTAGATTTTTTAACCGTTTAAATTTTAAACAATTATGGCACGAAAAATATTAGTGTTAACAGTTGGAGGTGCTTGCGAGCCAATTATAACATCAATAAAAAATCACAATCCTGATTTTATTTATTTCGTTTGTTCTTCCGATAATTCAGAAAATGGTAAAGGAAGTTATCTTTCAATCATTGGAGAAGGCAATGTATGCAGGGACAAATCAAACATCGTTATGCAATTATCCCTGCAAAGCAACCAATATGAATTAGTAAAGTTGGATATTGATGCAGAAGATGATTTGGATAAAACTTTTGAATATCTCAAATCGTTCTTAAACGAATTGAATAAAAAGAATCCAAATGACGAAATTATTGTTGATTATACTGGTGGAACGAAAACAATGAGTGCCGCATTAGTTTTAAGCTCTGTTTTAATTGAAAATATTTCAATTTCGTTGGTTTCTGGATTAAGACGTGATTTAGTCAAGGTTATTAACCATACAGAAACAGCAACATTGATTAATACAAAAAACATTATTGTTGATAATCAACTTAATTTGTTTAATCAACTTATTAATAACTACGATTTTGCAGCTGCCCAAAATATAATTGAAAAATTAATACAGAGTGTTAAAGATCGTAATATTCATAAAAAACTTCAAAGATTACGGAATATTACACAAATATTTGATTTGTGGGATAAATTTGACCATATTGGAGCATTTGAATTATTGAATTTGTATACAAAAGAACCAAAATATTTCGAATATTTATTACCCTTAAAAGCAATTATTTCTGAACGAAAATTGATTGATAGTAAGTTCAATATTCCTGAGAGTATTAAGATTGACAATAAGTTAAATAAGGATTTTATTTTAGTTGTAGACTTATTGTTAAATGCAGAAAGGAAAGCAAAACAAGGAAGATACGATGACGCTGTTGGGAGAATCTATCGAGCATGTGAATTATTTGCCCAACTTTATTTATTAAAGAAATTCCAATTAAGTACGGGAAATTTAGAAGTTGAGAAACTACCCGAACATTTACGAAAATCTTTTGAGGACAAAAGAGATAAATCTAATAAGGTACGAATAGGTTTGATGGATAGTTACAATTTGATTCATGAGTTGGGGGATCAAACGGTTGGTAGTAAATTTTATAAAAATCAAAAAAAATTTTTAAGTAGTTTAGAAATAAGAAATTCATCGATTTTGGCACATGGTTTCACACCGATTACAAATGAAGAGTTTGGTGAAATAAACGATAATTTGGTTTTGGTTATTAAATCATTTATCGAAACTGTATCACAAAATTCAAATATCATTTTAAATCAATTTGTTAACGAAATTATCCCCTAAAATTCAATAAGGTAAATAAGGTTAATGACAAGGGGAGTTATTTTAGTTACTAAGGTTGATTTCTAAAATAAGGTTTTCTTCTTTTTAAACCTTATCTTAAACTCTTTTACCTTAGTAACTCATGTACTTTTAAAACAAATAAACCTTATTACAATTGAATGATTCGGGATAATTATACATTCTTCATTATTCATTATTCATTAAAAAACATGCTTATCAATTTTTCCAATCATCCGTCCGACAAATGGGACGAAATTCAAAAACAAACTGCACTCTCACAGTTTGGCACTATCGTTGATTTACCATTTCCACAGGTAGATCCCCAAGCCAACGAATCGGGCATACGAGAATTGGCAAATCAATACGTGCAGAGAATCAAAGAAATGTTAACTTTGCAAGAAAATAAATTTCCGGTAGCCGTACACATTATGGGAGAAATGACCTTCTTGTTTTGTGTGATTAATCTGTTGAAAAACAATGAAATACAGTGTTTGGCATCTACCACACAGCGCAAAGCTATAGTAGATGACAAGGGTGTAAAGACTTCGGTTTTTGAGTTTGTAAGGTTTCGAAATTATTAATATAAACATGTTTGCAATAGTCGACTGCAACAATTTTTATGCCTCCTGTGAGCGGGTTTTCAATCCAAAATTGGAGGGTAAACCTGTGGTTGTGCTTTCGAACAACGATGGCTGTGTAATTGCTCGTTCCAACGAAGCCAAAGTATTGGGCATCAAAATGGGCGATCCGGCATTTATGATCGAAGAATTTATTGCCAAAAACAACATCCATGTTTTTTCGTCGAACTATGCCCTTTACGGAGATTTGTCTGAGCGGGTAATGAATACGTTGGCTACTTTGGTAGAAGAAATGGAAATTTACTCGATAGACGAAGCGTTTCTCAATTTGCATGGTTTTGATTACCTCAATATCGATGCTTACGTGAGAAACATACGCAAAACTGTAAAACAATGGACTGGAATACCTGTTTCGATTGGAGTGGCAAAAACCAAAACTTTGGCGAAACTGGGCAATCGTTTTGTGAAAAAAGAACCACGAACCAACGGAGTAGCTATACTGGACTCTGCCAAAAAGATTGATTATGTACTCAATCACACTCCGGTAGAAGATGTTTGGGGAGTGGGCAGACAATTTACCAAATTGCTCAACAAACACAATATCAAAACTGCGATGCAACTCACCCAAGCTCCCGATGCGTGGATACGCAAGGAAATGAGCGTAGTAGGTCTGCGGACAGTACATGAGTTGCGCGGTATCCCTTGCATAGATTTGGAACTTCACCGACCGGACAAAAAAAACATTTGCAACTCTCGTTCCTTTGGCTCGCTCACACAAGATATTGAGGTGCTCAAAGAGGCTACGGCAAACTTTGCCGCTCGATGTGCTGAGAGTTTGAGAAGACAAAAATCGTGTGCAAAGTTGTTGACTGTTTTTGTGACCACCAACCGATTTCGAACCCAAGACAATCAATATGTCAATTCAAAGGTAGTGGAGTTGCCCACTGCTAGTAATTCTACCCCCGAATTGATTCACTATGCTCACGAAGGATTAAAAACCATATTTCGTCCGGGATTCAACTACAAAAAAGCCGGAATCATCGTATCAGGTATTGTACCTTCCAATCAATTGCAA
>Ga0316611_1000835_pt1 | contig 10104 bp, 8 predicted proteins | sample MIS2016202_MG_FD_207675 | JGI IMG/M metagenome (GOLD analysis project Ga0316611, IMG submission 207675) | Microbial mat bacterial communities from Middle Island sinkhole, Lake Huron, Michigan, United States - MIS.2016.202 | ecosystem: Environmental > Aquatic > Freshwater > Lake > Sediment... | reverse complement strand
AGGAAAAGAAGTTGACTTGAAGTGAGAAAGAAAACAAACTAACCCAAGAGAAATAAACCACCGGAGATTACTGCAATTTTAACAAGGTTTGGGACATCCCCTTGGAAAAAGCAATGTCATAACTTTTGTCTGGGATATTGAGTTTACATCCATCTCCAATACTTACCGTGATATTGTGTTCTGGGTAATGAGAAGGATCGAAAATTACGGCGTGTAAATTCAATGCGGTAATATTTCTAACCAGCGGCGGGTGCGGTGTCCAAAACTCAGGATAGCCACCGACATCCAACAGGCGATCTGATTTTTGGGGCACCACCAGTTGTCTGAAAAGCAAAAACCTTTTTGCTCTCCAAAATTTGAAGATCTGAAGATAAATTGCATGTATTGAAAAAGGCATAACTATCTTTTCACATGGTATAGAAGATGGGCGTGTCTAATAAACATCATTCAAATTCAATAATTTTTCTTTCTAGTTCAAAACGAATCAAGTCGAATGCTTTTTCAGCTATAAGATTATGTCCCTTTTTGTTGAAATGAATATAATCTCCCAAAGCATAATAAGATAACACATTTTTTTTATCGATGTTTGAACTGAGGTCGATAAAAGCAATTTTATTTTTTAAACACACATTAGCCCATTTTTCATTAATTAAAAACAAATCACTATTTTGTGGTAGAAATTGATAGCTAAATGGGCATAGAATGACGAAAAGATTTGCATTTTGATTTGAGCATTTTGATTTGAGCATTTTGATTTCTTTTTCGACATCATTCCAAAAATTAGGTTCCTCTGCGGATGTCAAAATCTGTGAAAAATCTAATTTGTTAAATCTAATTTCTCTAAACGCATCTCTAGACAACCTATAAATAAATTTTCTTTTTAACCATTCTCTATACTTCTCTGGAAAATAATTGAATCTTTTCTTGTTCTGTTCATTGTTAATTTCGAATAATTGACTTGTTCTTGAAGGAATGTCGTTTAAGCAAACACAGTATATTACCATTGAAACATCATTCAATTTCTCTTTCAAACTGGCAACAAAAGGAACAAATTCCGCTGATTTGAGTATTCCGTTTTCCCTATTTAACAGATTCCATCCTTGAATTCCTGTATTGACAACTTCCACAGAAGAACAGGGATAGTCATTTTTTATCAGAGATTTGAGTTTATTGGGCCATACATCCGCCGTGTTTTGGACACCCATCCCCAGAGTAACGGAATCTCCAAGTGCAACTATCTTTATTTTAGCTTTCATATCAACTTCATGTGGCATCCTAAATCCACTTGAATTAATGCTATAGTTGCATCCATACCACCAAATATTTTGAGATGGAGCAAGCCGAACAACTCCTTGAATATCTCTAAAATGAGGATTGATTTCTTTTAAATAAAGGGTTCCTGTGAATATGAATCTAAGCATTAGCTCCACTAGTGAAATGAGAAAAAAGCAAATCAACGGAAGCGATGCAAAATAGAATGTTTTATAAAATGATTTCATAAGTTTGATTGTTTGCTTTCATTCATCCACTCCACCGTTTTCTTTACACCTTCTTCAAGAGAAATCGGTCCCCATCCCAACACCTCTCCCGTTTTCAATAACGGCTGACGATAATCTGTGGTCATGCTGTGCACTCGCGAACTGGTTATCAGGAACGGTTTTTCTGCCAGATGCGATAGGACATCTCCCATCTGCCCCAATAGTTTGAGAACGCCTCTGGGCACCTTCCGTGCTGGCACTCCCCGCAGGGCGAGAGAAAAGGCATTGGCCCATTCGTAAATATCACCTTCTGGATCGCTCAGATAAAACACTTGTCTATCCACCCGTTCGGCAGGCGATTCTAAAATGCGCATCATTTGCCAGATGATGTTTTCTACATATCCGTAACAGCGCACCACGGGATCACCTCCCGGATGAACATACAATCCCTTTTGCACCACCCTCCAAAACTCGTGCGGATATCGGGGATGCCATGGTCCCCAAATATTAGTGGGTCTGACCATCGTCCAGCAGAAGGGCAAATCCGCACGGCGGATGATTCGTTCCATTTCCGCTTTGCTCTGACCATAGACCGTGTGAGGATTGAAATCCTCATCCGTCGCTGGCGTGTAACCTGGACGACAAACAAACTGACTGGAAATAAAAATTGCTTTTATTACAGAAGAACATTTTTTTAGGGCATCCAATAAATTTTGTGTGCCTTGGGTATTGATCGCATACCCTTCTTCTACGGTTGTATTTTCCACACAATCAGTTCTTGCCGCTAAATGAAAAACCACATCGGGCTGAAATGCCTGCACCGCCTGAAAAACCGCATCTGCATCCAACAAATTAGCTGGCTTCCAGTTCTCGACTTGCTGACCGTTGATTGGCTGTTTCTGATCCAAATTCAGAACAGCACCGAGCGGAACCAGCGCTCTCACCAAATGCACCCCGATAAAACCCGAACCGCCTGTGACTAAAAATTTACGCATAGGTCATTTATCGTGTGTCGTTGGATACCGTTCTTGGACTCTTTTTTCATCCAAAATAATTTTTACCAGACAACCTGCACTCATCCAGAAAAACACATTATTGGGAAACACCTCAAAAAACGACCCAAACAAAGCACTGGCCGCGACCATGCTAAATAGAATACTCAGAAATGCAACAGCCCAGATTTGAGGCTCTTTATCCTTCAAACGAAAAACCTCACGGTGTAAAATGAATAACCCTATCACAATGATCAAAATCACGCTGATCAATCCCGTCACTCCTGAATAGATCAGAATAGTACTGAATGTATCATGAACTTTTTCATCATATTGAAATTGCATACTGTTTTCAACATCTTGAACATATCCGAAAGAAGTCCACAGGTGCGACTGATTCATTAGATTTACAAAGCCTTTCAAGCGATCTTCGTAAGTGCTCAGTCCGAAAATCTGACGCAATAAAGGCGTGCCAGCGGGTAACTGACTCTCTACATAATGGATAAAAATGATCAGACTATCCGCATTCAGAAAAATCAGTCCATAAGAGAAAATAGCGGCAGAATAAAACATAAAAGTTCTCTTTTTTTCCGTAAAAACAAAAGAGAGAAGAACTCCAATCAGGGCAATAAACCAACCACTTCTGCTCAAACTACAAAAACCTCCCATGAGAAATATAACCATCAACAGCACAGTCCATCTCTTGGATGAACTTCTTACACCCAACATGACCTGTTTGCGATATTGTGCAATTCCTAGTATCACCAAAAATGCCATAACGACGGTCAGTGTATGGTGTGAATTAAGTGTGGACGGGCATCGTTCGCGTTCATCCACTAGATAATTACCCAATGTCCTTGTATATCCTGAAAGGATATACTCTCTCTCAAAATCCGCCAAACCAAAGATGAACTGCCAATAGGCATAAAAAGCCACTGGTAAAAATATCAAGAAAATAGTCTTGATGAGACTAGAAATCTCTTCACGACTTCGAAGCAATAGGCTCATTACCACGACCAGCGGAATATACACCGAGATGTTAGCTGAATAAACGATCGTGCCAAAAATCTGCTTCGTGCTGGCATATTTAAACGCATAAATACCTAGAAGCATTAACGCCACAAAGAGGAAAAGTTTTATCTGTAAAAGAGTTATTTTCTGACCCAAAAGCACACGAATGATTAGTCCCAAATAAATGCCAACAGCTACTACGGGAGCCGCCCCCAAAACAAGAGTGATATCCCAATAGTTAAAATATTGATCGAAAACCATGAGTCTTTTAATCAAATCGAGATAGGCACATAAAAACACTAGGATAATGAATGCGGGTTTTGGTTGAATAAGAGCAACGAGAAAAAGAAATCCAGTGACATAAATCATAATGCTCGAAACAATGTTGCCTTGCGCTGAGGAAAGAGACCAAACCAACCAAGCACTCACACAGACGGACAATAGCGGTAGGATGTAGCGAATGCTAACTATTCGCAGAGTGTTATTCATGGCGTTTTCGCAATAACTGAATGATTTCGTGTGGAAGTCTTCTGAAAAAAGAAGCGGAAGCAAGAAACCAACAGGAAGGGGTCAATAGAAGTGCCAACCACCAACCAGGACCGTAGCCAGCCACAAACCCGCTCTTTTGCATGAGAGGGGTTATGTCAGAAAATGAGGGGTCTTTTAACTTCTTGAGAAATGTGGTGCTCTGCCGAAGATACTTAATTCTGTTTTTTCTTTCTCTGGCCCCGTAAGTGTGAGGGCTAATGCGGAGCCAAGCAAGGGGATGAGGATGGTAACAAATCCCATGCCTGAATGCAATCACCACATCCATAAAGGCATCAGCCCATCCTCCCAAATCTTCGTGTAAACACGCTGGATAGTTGATTGCAGATCGGCGAAAAAGTAGTGCTGGGCCTCCTATTCTGAATTGGTTGATATAGTCATACTTCACTATTTTCTCAGGCAACAAATATTTTTCATGAATATCTTTTCCAAAATAATGAATACATTCTTTTCCACTCTCCTCGTAATGCCTAACAACAGGAGAAGTGGCCACCCCTGCCGTTGGATACTGTTCCAGCAGACCCGAAAATATTTCAAAAAAACCAGGCAACACTTTATCATCAGCCGCTTGGTAACAGAGCAAATCGCCCGTTGCCATTTTTTCCCCTAGTGCAACAGACTTGAGTGCGCCCCGATTAACCTCGTTCCGCAAGAGTTGTATTTGCGGGTGCTTTTTCATGAATTTTTCAATCACCTCGACACTATTATCTGTCGAGGCATCATCCACCACAATAATCTCGTCGGGCATCCTAGATTGATTCACAAGAGATGCTAGTGCTTCTCCGATGTAGTGACCGTGATTGTAATTGGCCATGATCACGCTGATGGCAGAGTTCATAGCACATTACCTCAAAATAGATTCCTTGATATGCCACTTATTGCGACATTTTTTCCAAACGACAAATGCGCAAATGATCAGACATGTCCACGACGCTAATTGCACCCAAGCCATTCCGATTGAACCGTAGTATCTTCCGAAATACCAGAGTAATACTCCTTGGAGTGTCCCGCCAACTACCCAATAAAAAACGAAGGGTTCTTTTTTGTGGGCGCGAAAATAAACAGACAAACATTGAGAGAGCGTTATCAGTGGAGTTGTCATCAAAAGGATGTGAAATTCAGGGAAAGGCAACACTCTGTCAGCCAAAGTTCTGCTCCCTTCTGCGCAATAAAAAAATCCGCCTATTAGCAGAAGTAGAGAAAAATTAACCCCAAGGGAAAAACCTGTGTTTTTCTTCCAGAGCCAATCAAGTTGATCGTATTTTTTTTGGGCCACCAAGATGCCAAATGCAGGTATTTTAACAAACACCCAAGTCAATGCTATTGAAGAAAGGGCGTTGGCAATCTGTAGGGTCATCCCCACTCGTGCGGCTTCTTCGGGCCCCCAATATTTGTAGATTATTGGAGTGAAAAACGAGAAAACAAAGTAATTCACCAACGCAACGGAAGCAATTTTTCGTTGGAGCGGAAAAACTTCTTTTTTCCAAAAAAAAGATTTGCTGGTAACGCAATTTTTTATGGATTGAAACAAAACTTTTTTTTCGAACCATACCAGATAGGCATTGCATGATAATTTAGCAACCATTGCAATTACGGGTGCCCACAGACCAACCCCGCTAGCCAGTAAAATACAGGCTATCACAGACGACACTAAAAACTGGAAGAATCGGTTTCGATGAACTGCTTCGAGTTGGTTGCACCCCTCTAAAATGGCGTTGTAGGGAATGAAAATTAATCCTACTCCATGCACGCCCACCCAAATAAACCAGAAATTCACATATTTTGCAGAAGTCGCAAAGTCTCTGGTAATAAAAAAATACCCACCAAACCCAACAAGCACGATAAATGCTCCTGTGGCTTTATTGAACCAAGCAACGGATCCACCGAATAAAGCCGACAAACGCCCCAGAGCGATTACACTTCCTTCCAATTGCCCCTTCTCGTTCAATTTGAGTTCGGAGTATTCGTGGCTGGATATATTCGATATAACAACAGGAAGAGCTAAATCAAAAAAGACTTGTAAAGCGGCCAGACTCAGAAATGTGTAATAGTAGCCCTGCTCTTCAAGCGAAAGAAAATGGGCAATGCATAACAGAGTTGCGATCGTTCCAATGATGTTGACCAACTTATTGGCTAAAGACCAGCGGGTGGCTCCATCCAAATAATTCTCTTTGAAAACTTTTAAACGCGACCAAAACATGGGGTCAATACTCGACTTCTATACGGGGTCTTTGTTTCCAGTTCACGCAGTGCCAGTGAATGGATTGAGCAACATGGAATAGAAATGGCACTTTTTTCAGCAAACGCATGATTTGGTAAACACGCGGAGATCGTTTGACTACATATCCACGATCCCACACCCTTGTATAGCGTCCTTGCTGGGGAATGATATTCCAGCCAGATTGTTCAGTTTTTGTAGCAACTACGAATATGCCCAAGAGATACCCTCTATCAAAGCCTCCCATGGAAAAATGATCCAAGCACCCTGGCGTGTAATTGTAAATACGCCAAGGCGACACATCATGACTGCGTTGATACTCAAAAAACTTAAAAGTTTCTATCTTCCAGTGATTGGCAGTGTAGTAATCAAAGAAAAAAGCAGGGGAAAACATATAGAAGCCATGTTCCACATGGTTGGACGAAGGTGCCAAATGGATCACTTTTCCTCCCACCTTTAACATATTTCCGATATTTTCTAGAACCTGTGGTAAATGAAAAATGTGTTCAATAGTGCCTCCATTGATTATCACATCGTAGTTTTCATGAAATGACGAAGATACGGGAATGTTTAAATCCAATACATGTGTGGGATTCTCATAATTAGAAAAATCACAACTCTCCACACAATTGCAACCTAAAGCAGAAAAAAATGTTTTGTCGTCTATACATCCCCTCTCTCTCAAATCTTCCTTTTGAGACAAGGAAACATTGGGAAGTGAAGCCAAATTAACCTTGTGGAGCCTAGCCCACTTCTCCAACTCATAAAATGAAAAATGTATGTCTTGTCTGCCCAACTGCAACAAGCTCCCTTGCCATTGTTTTCCTTGCATGGAAGACAGTATTAATCTAGCGGCACCTCTTGCTATTCCCATATAATCAATAAAAACTTAAAATCAAATCTATCGATTCCAATATTTTGATTTTTTCAGCATCTCAAGAATGTCTGCGCTTAGAGGATAGCGATATTCTGTAGAGGGGTATTTCAACTCCTTGACCTCCTCCACATACCTCGTAATGGCCAGCTCGGCCAGATACGAAATTCCGTCTTCTCTGGTATCCCTGCCTAGTTTTGTCAGATCAGATGATTTGCCGAGGTGCTTGGAAAATTGCTCTATGACCAAGGGAATATAGCACTTGGCAAAAGTCGGTCGGAAAGACGGATATAACCCCAAGACATCATGCACGATGAGCAGTTGCCCATCCACTTGCTTCCCTGCGCCAATCCCCAGAATGGGAATAGATAACTTGCGGGCAAAAACAGCAGACACTTCCTCAGGTATGGCCTCGACTAAAATGGCACAAGCTCCAGATGCTTGGAGAGCCAAAGCGTCTTCCATATTGGCTTCAAAGCTTTCCACAGATTTTCCCTGTATGCGATACCCGCCAAAGGCGGCGGAACTCTGCGGAGTCAACCCGATGTGTCCCATCACGAGAATCCCAGCATCATAAATGGCTTTGACTCGAGGCACCATGCGTTTTCCTCCTTCTAACTTAACTGCGTCACAGCCAGCCTCTTTAACAAATCGCAGGGCATTCTCAACGGCTAGGACATTCGAAGCTTCATAAGACCCCTGAGGCATGTCTCCCACCAGAAAGGTGTCGGGGGCACCCCGTTTGGCAGACTTTGCCATCAGGATCATCTCATCCATGGTCACGGGGTTGGTAGTCTGGTAGCCGAGTTGAACCATGCCGCCAGAATCGCCCACCAAAATCATGTCAACCCCCGCCTTTTCTGCGGCACAGGCCAATGGCATATCGTAGGCGGTGATCCAAGTGATCTTTTCTCCACACCGTTTCATTTCTGCCATTTGAAGGATGGAGAGCTTATTCTTTCGTTTCATAGCTAGAATCCTTGCATTCTTTTTCCCGATACGCCAACCATTTTTAGCAGCAAGGCCACATCTCTGATAGGTCGTGGGGAACCGAACGCCCGTCGGGTAAAAATGTAACCGCTGGACGGAACAGGACATCTTGGTCGGGATCTACTTGAATATCCAAGACGACCGGACAGATATCCCGCAAAAGCCTAGTGCCCGCTTGTTCCAATTCCTCGTAGCTAGTAATTTTCTGGTAGGCCAAGCCGAACCCTTCGACTATTTTTTCAAATTCGGGAATATGCAAGCCATTTCCCTCGCCCGTGCCATAGTAGCGCCCCTGCATATAGTCGCGCTGTGTATGCCTGATGGCTAGGTAACCTGCGTTATTGATGAGAGCAATTACGACAGGTAATCTATGCTGTGCGATGCTTGCCAAATCTTGGATATTCATCAAGAAACTCCCGTCGCCGATAATGGTTAAAATCGGGAGCCGCCCAGAGGCTAGGGACACGCCCACACTTTCCGCCAAACCAGTGCCCATAGAAGATATGCCTGTAGAACAAATCATCCGTTTACCTTTGCCGCGGATGGCACTCTGGAAACCCGCGTAGAGAGCCGTCCCCCCCCCATCCACGACGATGTGGTGAGTCTTTTGAAATATCCCGCTCAAGAGATGGACGGCAATATTGGAACTCATCTTGCCTGAACTCATCACCATCCGCGAATCTAAATCAACCGAACCCTTCCGATTATTTTCTCGAGCCTCGGACACCTTTTGCAACCAATCCTCCTTTCGATTCACAGGAGATGAAGCCGTTGCAGAAATTAAAAATTCTAAAGACAGCCGTAAATCAGCTTCGATATGGGTTTGAATTTGCACGCTTGAGGATGCCAATTGATCCCTGTCGTGCGTGATGACCACCTTTTTTGCCTGAGGGGCATAGGGTGTTTTTCCGCCACCTACCTGCGTCTGCGAAAGGTTGGCTCCCAAAATAAGGATGAGATCAGCCTGAAACATGAGTTGGTTGGCACCTCTTTGTCCAGATACACCTATCACACCACCATTAAGAGGATGGGATGTTTCTAGCAAGTCACTTCCACCCCAAGTGAAAACTGCGGGGATTTGATGTCTCTCACAGAGCAGATGAAGGAGTTCCTCGGAATCAGAAAGATGCACCCCGTGCCCAGCCAAGATCAACGGCGATTGAGCAGATGTCATCAAATTTGCGATTTCGGATAACGAATTTTTCATCCCATCGGAAAGAGACAATTTCAAGGTCTCATTTGTCAGGGCAGGAGCAACAGCTTTCTCTAGCATCTCCTGCCATTGAATATCCAGAGGAAAATCTATCCAGACGGGACCTGGACGACCGCTGAGAGCTATCCTTCTGGCCTCTAAAAAGGTGGTTTCTACTTTATCCACGGAACGAATCAGTGCCGCGACCAGCGACCAAAGTCCAGCTTGGAGTGCTAGAAAAAAACATGTGGCAGCCGAGGCTGAAAGCGACTGAAAAAAACGGTTTCTATGGACAGGAACCATCTGATTGCACCCCTCTAAAAGTGCGGTTCTTGGCAGAAAGCATAAAGAAAATGCATTTACCATGACAAGCCACGCCCAAGGAAATAGAACATCCGCATTTGTCGTCCTAGCCCCTAAAAACCACACTCCGCCAAAGCAGAGAAAGAATGCAAAAAGCGTGGCCACGAAGCGAAACCATCTTAATGAAGAACGATCTAGGGCAGAAAGCCTTTTTAACGAATGATGCTCTCCTGCCACGGCTCCATTTTCATCAATACGCAAACACGCCCACTCATGGCTGGCGATATTCGCTATCACCGTTGGGAGGGAAAGGTCGAAAAGAACTTGGAACGCAAGCAGGCTTGTAAAGGTGTAGTAAAAACCCTGTTCTTCTGGAGAAAGATACCAAACAACAAAAAATAAAACTGGGTCTCTTTCAGGTTCGCAACGAAATTTGTCTGAGTTTGAGGAAAAAGTAATCCATGTTTGAGATGCCGCAAGTTTTGTAGAGGACTCTCTGG
>Ga0316611_1000834_pt1 | contig 10104 bp, 2 predicted proteins | sample MIS2016202_MG_FD_207675 | JGI IMG/M metagenome (GOLD analysis project Ga0316611, IMG submission 207675) | Microbial mat bacterial communities from Middle Island sinkhole, Lake Huron, Michigan, United States - MIS.2016.202 | ecosystem: Environmental > Aquatic > Freshwater > Lake > Sediment... | reverse complement strand
GTTTATTCAGGAAGCGGCTCGACGCGCCCTCTCCAATTCTGAACAGGGCTATGTGGTGATCTCCGATGCCACCGATGGGGCGCGGTTTAGCAATACCGCCGGAACGAATTTCAATAGCGGGGAATATCGGGAACCCCCCACATTGCGGATGAGGGCGGGCGATCGCTTCGGGTTCATGCTCGTTCCCAACCAATCCATTGAAGAAGCTGCCGCCGGTCGTGCTTGGGGAACGGTGTTTTCCATGGCCACCGCTAACCCCGATGACAATTTCCAATTTGGGCAAATCGCTGACGTAACCGGGGACGGCAACACGTTCACCCTCGAAGATATCAGCCTCGCGGGGGGCAAATCCGACCGCGATTACAACGACATCATCTTCCAAGTCCGGGGCGCAACAGGTGACGCTCCATTAATGGATGATTTAGTAGCAGAAGGGCAAGACTGGCGCACCGATGAGATAGGCATTAAGATTATTGAGTATGTCGATCAGGTCATGGAACAACTGGCGATCGAAAATCGAGGTCGCCAAGTATTTGTTGGGATTATTGACACCGGTTTTGCCGCTGATAACCCCGACCTTGATTATGACAACATCCAGTTGGGTAGCGACTTTGTCGATGGGGATGCCGATCCGTTATTAGCAGAGGCGGATGGCAATGAACACGGAACCCACATTGCTGGAATCATTGGCGCAACCCAAAATAATGGTCTCGGCATTGATGGTATTAACGATGATGCACCGCTCTGGTTTGGGCGTGCGATCGGTTCGGGGCGTTGGGCGGATTCACTCATGGAGTTTGTCGATGCGGCGGCGGAGTCGGGCCAGCCCAATGCGGTGGTGAACCTTAGTTTGGATCTCACCCAAGTTGATGCCAATGGTGAGGTGACAACGCGCTATGAGTTCACGCCCCAGGAGCGGCAGGCGATCGAATATGCGCGACAAAACGGCGTGTTACTCGTCGTTTCGGCAGGCAATGATGGTGGGGTGATGTCGGTATTGGGTCAGGCTTCGCAGGAGTTTGACAACATCATCACGGTGGGTGCAGCGGATGGTACGGAACGAGCGGACTATTCGAGTTATGGCATGGGTTTAGACCTTTTGGCGGAGGGCGGCACGGCAGAAAATCCGCTCACATCCCTCATAAATGATGGCATCGGCACGATGGCGGGAACTTCGGTGGCAACGGCTCAGGTGACGGGGGCTGTATCGAAGGTCTGGGCGATGAATCCGGAGTTGAGTTATCGCCAGGTGATCGCGATTCTCAAGGAAACGGCAACGGATCTGGCGGCTCCGGGTTGGGATGCTGAGACGGGGGCGGGGTTGTTGAATCTGGCGGCGGCGATTCAGGTGGCACGGGAAACCCAAGGCGAAGTTTATGATCCGGTAGATTTTGCGACACCTACCACTTGGAATGGTAAGGGTAAAGTCACAGCACAGGAACGCGCTGTCGGAGGAACTGAGGGTGTTGGTAATAATTGGAATGATGAGTCGCAACGTGCTTCCATTAGTCGAGATGGTAATTATGTGGTGTTTGAGTCCTTTGCGACTAATGTTGTGCCTGGAAGCCGTGACGATAATAGCGATAATGCCGATATCTTTGTTTATAATCGCCAGACCAAAACCATCAGTCAAGTCAATCTAACACCGAATGGCCAACAGGCTAATAGCTACAGTTGGGGTTCAGCGATTAGCCAAGATGGTAAGTATGTAGTCTTTATGTCTGATGCCAGTAATTTAGTCAGTAATGATAGCAATCGATCTGAGGACATTTTCCTCTATGATCGCGACAGCCAAAAAATTACCCGGGTCAGTGTTGGCTTAAATGGTCAAGAAGGCAACCACGATAGTCGAAATCCCATTATTGGTGGTGAAGATGGTCGGTATGTAGTCTTTGAATCGAAAGCATCTAACTTTACATCATTGCCTGACAACAAGTCCTACGATATCTATCTCCATGATCGCATAACCAGAAAAACAGAGCTAGTGAGTGTTGCTCACAACGGACAAGCAGCAAACGACGACAGTGAGAATGATGACAGTGAGAGTGTTGCGATTAGTGATGACGGGCGTTATGTGGTCTTTGAATCCTATGCCTCAAATTTAGTACCCGGCGATACCAATGGGAGTGCTGATATTTTTGTGCGCGATCGTCTCAAAAATACAACCACACGAATCTCGACTGGACTAAATGGTAAAGAAACAGATCGTTATTCTGAAACACCTGCGATCACACCTGATGGAAAATACATTGTTTTCGCTTCATATGCTTCTAACCTGGTCGAAGGAGATACCAACTACTCCACTGATATTTTCCTCTACAACAATGAAACAGGCAAGATTCAGCGAATCAGTGTTAATGCCTCTGGTGTAGGCGGGAATGGTAATAGTGAAGACCCTGAAATCAGTGCAAATGGACGCTACATTACCTTCGCTTCGGATGCGGACAATCTTGTTCCTGGTGACACGAATGAACAAGATGATATCTTCCGCTACGATATCCAAACTGGTGAGATTGAAATTGTCAGTATTACCAACGATGGGCAGCAAGGCAATAAATATAGTTCTGCACCCAGCATTAGTGGCGATGGTCGCTTCATTACCTATCAGAGTCGATCTGGACAACTCGTCACGGGTGACACCAACGATGAGATGGATATCTTCATTCGTGACATGAATGAAAAAGTGACGCTTCAATCCACCTCAGTTGATTTAGGGGCAGCGTCATTCAATGTTATTAATCCAAACCTCCAGCGGGGTGGTCAGCTTGATGTCAGCTTCAAGGTAGAAAATAACGGAATCGATGCATCTAAGCCCTTCCGCGTTGGTTTCTACATCTTTGAAGATGCTGACCCTAATAGTCAAGATTGGCTGGTGGGAAGCTATGAAATTAATGCGTTAGCCGGTAATAGTGATACAGGCGTTATCAATGCTCAGTTCACTTTACCTTCTGCTGTCCATGAAGATTGGGGACGATTCGATCAGTTCTATATTGGTATGGTTGTTGATGATACCAATGCAATTTCGGAAACGGATGAAAATAACCCAGTCTTGTTTGAGAAGGTTGATATTAGCCGCCCAGATACCGGAACGACGGAACGAGCGAGTGTTTCTTCTGCGGGTGTTGAAGCAAATAATGGCAGTTACAGGCCAGCAATTAGCGGCGATGGACGTTATATCGTCTTCAATTCCTATGCGAATAATTTAGTTCCGGGGGATACGAATGATGCCCTAGATACATTTGTTTATGACCGTGTAAACAAGACGACTAAACGGGTCACTGTTTCCTCATCGGGTCAACAAGGCAATACACCAGACGCACTAGGTTCATCTTGGAAGGAAGCAAGTGTCGTAGATCAACCTTCTGTTAGTGGAGATGGCCAAATCATCGCTTTCACTGCTGCCTCAACCAATCTTGTCCCTGGTGATACCAATAGTCACAATGATATCTTTGTTCACAATCTAACAACTGGAAAAACTAAGCGCGTTAACGTATCGAGTAGTGGTCAGCAGGCTGATAATCATGCGTCTCATCCTTCTGTAAGTGCAAATGGACGTTTCGTTGCCTTTGAACAGGCCTCATCTGAAACTTTATTTCCTGGCTACTGGGCTGGTCTTTTAGTCCATGACTTAGCCACCAGTGAAACTCTACCACTACAGATTGATGTCAATGCACTGAACTTTACGGGGGTTAATAATCCGTCCATTAGTGGAGACGGAAATCTCGTCGCATTTTCCGCCCAGATTGGCAGCCGTTCAGCCGAAACAGTTGGGACTTATGTCCATAATCGTCAGACGGGTGTAACAACTAAGTTAGGAGAAACCCAGTCTCAGAATTCTGTCTATGTTGATCCTGTCATCAGTGATGACGGCAACTTTGTGGCTTGGCGCGGAGTGATCTATGAACTGCCAACCGGAAAAACTGAAACAGTGGATGGAACTATCACAGACATCAGTGCTGATGGTCGGTATGTCAGTTTTAGCTCTAAAAACAACTCCCTAGTAGATGGTGATGAGTCGAGTTCTCGAGGTGATGAGGATGTATTTATCTATGATCGCCTCACTGGAAAAACGACTCTCCTCAGCGTTAATGAGCAAGGTGTTCATACCGCCGATGGAGATAGCACTGCTCCTGCCATCAGTGCCGATGGGAAGGTTGTTGTCTTTGAAGCTGAGAGTAGTGTCAAGCTGGTTGCGGATGACAACAATGGTCAAGCAGATATCTACATCCGAGAATGGAAAGACCCTAGCTTTACCACAGGTACTATTGACCTCACCAGCCAAGCTTTCCAACTAAATGCTAGTAGCCTTACCGCAGGTGCTCTAAGCCAAGCCCAAGTCACCGTTCGCAACAATGGTACGGGTGATGCAGCCCCCTTCCGTGTGCAGCTTTACCTCTCTAAAGACCCCAACATCACCACACAGGATGTGGCGATCGGCTCCGTTTCAGTGGAGAATTTGGCGACGAATACCAGTCGTGCCGTTGATATTCCCTTTGAACTGCCTGCTGCGAGTGATGCGTTCTGGCAAGGTGCAGGCACTTACTACGTGGGCGTGATCATCGATGAAGCCAATATCATCAATGAGACCGATGAGAATAACAATGCCAATCAAGGCAACTTGATTGGCTCCCAGGCATTAACAATTAGTATTCCGACCCAAGGTGATCTGCTCAATACCCACTTTGACCTCAACAAGACTCAGATCAACCCCGATGAAAAGGTTGATGTGAGCTTTGAGATTGAAAACCGGTCGGGCGTACCCACCAAACCTACACGAGTTGGTTTCTACCTTTCTCAAGATGCCAATGTCACCACGAATGACTACTTCATTCATGCAGAAGATTTGGAAATCTTGGCAGGTAATAGCAGCACTGGAAACCGAAATGTAACGTTTTATTTACCCTCTAAAGATTCCGGAGTTTGGAATGGCCCAGGACAGTATTATCTGGGCATGATTGCCGATGATCAGAATTTGCTCAATGAGTCTCAGGAGAGCAACAATATCACGGTCAAGCCGATTACTTACCAAGGTGCGGTAAATCTCACCGGAACAGGGTTTGAGGTTGTCACTTTGGGCGGTTCTAAGCCGTTTAGTACTGACTTGTATGCCGGTGAAGAGTTTGATGTGAAGTTTGCAGTCTCTAATACCGAAAGTGGCAGCACCGGCCCTGTCAAGGTTGACTTCTACTTGTCTGAGGATGATACGGTCATGCCAAGTAGTGATGTCTTACTGGGTTCGACAGTGATTAGCTCTATTGGTGCTAATAGCACTTTCAACGGTACTAAACGACTGATGCTGCCAGACACCAACCACCCTGAATATGCCAGCGGCTATGCTGGGTATTACATCGGTATGGTGATTGACCCCGACAAACAGATTACTGAAACCGATGAATTTGACAATGGTTTGGCGATGCACGATCGCGGTCAATCCCTCGATAAAGACCAAGTGTTCATCAATCCCAATGCTAAGGATTTGGTTAGCACCAGTTTCCGTGTTGAGCCTAGCTCTTTGAATGCTGGAGAAGACTTCAAGGTGAAGTTTGACCTCAAAAATTCGGGTAGCCAGGATACCGGTAAGTTTTTGGTGAGCTTTGAGGTGCGGGATGAAAATGGCTCTCATGTGGTGGCTTTGGGAAGTAAAGAGATTAGTAATCTCCGGGCATTCTCTCAGAGCAGTTACACTGAAACGCTGAACTTGCCACCAAGCCACCTCGATTTATGGAAAGGCTCTGGAAATTATGAGATTCGGATGCGGGTCGATGCACTAAACGATGTTACAGAAGTCAGCGAAGCCAACAACATTGACTCTGAGCAGATCTACATCAACGTAGTGGAAGGTGCAAGTGATGTCTTCCCAGCATTCAGGAAATATTTTGAAGCCAATTCTAGCTCGTTGGGTGGTGTTGTCGGCAATATTTATGCTCAGGGTAATGGTGTGCTACGCTGGGATACCCGCAATGGCTATATGCTCTGGAATGGTCACAAGGTGGTGGGCTACCAAGTGGGTAATGGCGGCAACGGCAATGAAGGTGTTGTACCTCAAGGCTCACGCCCGTTTAACCTGGGCATTCTTCACGGTCGCCGTGAGGAGTCGTTCGACAACGGCACCGTTCAGAAAGATGACTTCATCAAGTTTGTCTTAGATGACCTGAAGGGAAATGAGCGCCATTGTCTCCAGTGGGCATTGCGTGACCAAGCTACAGGCTGGGATGTTTCCCTCTCTGAAGCAGGCGTAGAGATTCTGGATGCTAACATGAATCCTCTTTCGCCTCAGTCTCCTTGGCGGCCTCATACCAATAGTGCCGCAGCCTACAATCTCCGGGGCGGAACCTACTATGTGAAGGTGAATCCGAAACAAGACCTGGATTATAAGCTGGTTATGAATCTGGATTCTGCCGGAGACCAGTTCTCCCATTCGCGGGATTTGGGCCAGTTGACCGGACGGCATGAGTTTCGTGATTATGTGGGAGCGGGCGATCAGTTTGGGGATATTTATGAGTTTGAGGTGGCTCATGAAAGTTCGGTGCGTTTTGCGGTGACGGAGATGGCCGCTGGCCAAGATGTGAATGTGGAGTTGTTCCGGGGTGGCTCGGTGATTGAGCAGGGCATCAAGATCCCGGATGGACGGTATGGGACGGCGGATCTGAATGCGGGTCAGTATTACGTGAAGGTGACACCGCGCAATGGCTCGAAGACGAACTACAAGCTGGCACTCCAGGTGGTCGAAGACTTGGGACGGTTTAATGGGCGAGAAACCTATCGTCGGGGATTGAACGATCAGTATGAAGAGGCGTATTACCGCCTGACGTTGCCCCGAACCACGGATTTGAATGTGGCGCTACGGAACCAGTTGGGAGGTGCGGATATTGAGCTGTTGCGTGACAAAGGTTTAGGCATCCTTAAGGCGGAGCAGGTACGGAGTACAAATGCAACAAATGCTTCGGGGACGCGAGATGAGTTGAATTATTATCAGCAACTTCCGGCGGGGGATTATCTGATTAAGGTGAAGCGGGAGGCGGGTAAGAGTTTTGCTTCCTATGACTTGGTGCTAAATGCTGGGATTGCTGAGACGGTGAATCTGGGTGTGCTGAGTGGCCGAAAGGTTGAGGATAACCAATATGTGGGCATTGGACAACCAGAGCATCGGTACACTTTTAGTCTGAGTCAGGATGCGAAGGTACGGTTGGCGTTGCAGGCTCCGGATGGCAATGCGGATATGCGTCATGCCCACATGAAGTTGCTGGATCGCAATGGTAATGAGGTGGACTTTGATCAGGTGGTTCGGAAGGACAAGGGTGAGGACTCTGTTGTTTATAACAAGCTGAATGGGGGTGAGACTTATACGTTGGTGGTGTTGCGGGATGAGAATAATGCGACGGAATATAATGTGGTTATTGAGCCGACGCTTATTTATCCTGACCCCGAATTCCCGATTGGTAGCGTTGACATGGAAGCCTTCTTCGCTTGGGCGAAAGGTCAGAAGGGGATTAAACGCCGAGATACCGATAATTGGCAGGGTCAATGTGTTTCATTGATTGTTCGTTATATTCAGGATGTTTTCTGGCCAGATAACGAGGAAATTGAATATAAGACGTATGGTGATGGAAAAGATACGGCAAGATTTGTTGCTAGTTTATTTAGCCAATCTTTTGGAGCCTACACAACTGAAGGTTTACCTGAGCGTGGTGCAATTATTTCTTTCCCAGGGCCTTCTATTGAATATGGGCATACAGGGATTGTGATGGAGTCTCGTTATTATGAAGGACGGCGACAAGTCCGAATCATGGATTCCAATGGTGATCTCCTAGATGAAGATAGTATCGTGACTGAGCATGATTGGTGGATTGATATTGATGGCTACAATCGGTACAACGGGACAAACGGATGGATAAATCCAGAAAAAACACAAGCATATAGTCCCATAGTAGAAGATGATCAACCGAATGAGGAAGGTAATAACGAACCAGAAACTAGCACCGACGATCTATTCAATATTGGTGTCTTAGGTGAGTTGTGGGGAGCTGGTAATAGTGTTGACGCGCAAAATCAGAATGACTGCTACTCTTTTAACATCGACAAACGAAGTAATGTCAAAATAGATATTACAACTCATGATGCTGATGCAAGCATTCAAATTCTTGCTGAGGGAGGAAGTATTGTTGTTGCAGAGACAAATACCTCCAACAAATCGGGACAAATTAATTGGATTTTAGAGCCTGGAGAATATCAATTTAAGGTCGCCCGCAAAAATCAAGATACAGACTATGCTCTGAGTGTTTCCCGCACACCATTAGTTGGACAAATTGAAAACAAAGGACTTTCTTCACGTCTAGGGGGTTTTAATGATATTAATGATCCGGATCGCTTGTATGCAGAAGGTGTAACTTTTTATCGTTACGATAGTAATGGAACGCGAATTTACACAGGAATTGAAGAGAATAAAAAAACTATCCTTATCACTCATGGATGGACGGATAGAAGCGATAGTGATAATATGATTCCTTTGTTCAAAGCAGCCACAAATGCTTACAGTGATCATCAAGTTATAGCTTTAGATTGGCGAGAACCTGCAGATGATTCGAGAGATGTCATTGGTATCGATGTTGAGGTGCCTTTTACTGATATTGATGTTGATTATCATCGTAAAGGAATTCCCTACCATTCTGCTCGTTCCATTGCACCTGTGGCAGATTGGGCAAAAAATACACTTGACTCTCTAGGTGTAAAAGCAAATCAATTGACATTGATGGGTCATAGTCTGGGATCTCTTGTCAGCTCTGAAATTGGCCGACTCTTCGGTGGGGTGAAGAACCTCATTGCTTTAGATCCAGCATTTCCATGGAAGGACTATGATATCGATGGTAATAAGGAAAAAAGGCAACAGGTTGAAGATTTTAAAAATGTTGCGAGCAACTCTACCGCATTTGTGGTTTCTGATGAATATTCTAAAGCTGACTGGGCTGGTGCAACTGATGGAGCAGCTTCAGCTCATAACTCCTTTTTAGTAAGGTTTAATGGCACAGAGGATACGCTTGATGCAGCCCATGATTTACATGGTGGAGTAGTGAGTGTCTTTGCAAGTATGCTAAACAACGATCAATACGGTCTCAGCAATTACACAGAGGACTCTTACACTGATGATGGAGATCCTGAACGAAGTGTTCATGAAGGTGTGATACTCGCGAAAAAACAAAATGATCAGTGGGTAGGGGATGATTTTAAGCCCGTACCTGGCTCAAAAAGTACAACTTGGGTTGTCTAGAGGAGTAGGTTAGAATTCTTCACCGCTACTACGCAAAATAGGTCTATTTTGTTGAAAAGCGATCATCCTCTATTCTCATAATCGCTCTTCCCTACTCTAGGATTGGGGGGCGATCGCTCTTCTCTGCTCTAGAGAATGTGGGGGGCGATCGCTCTTCTGGGTGGTAGAGAAGGTGGGGAGCGCTCGCTTTGGTGAGGTGCGATCGCCCTTTCCCGATTCAAGGCAATGCGAGGTGCGATCGCTCTTCTCTGCTCTAGGATTGGGGGGCGATCGTTTTTGTGAGGTGCGATTGGGTTGTAGGGAATGTGGGGGGCGATCGCTCTTCTTTATTAACGGGCGATCGCCCCCTCTTCTCCCATTCTCCAAAGAGCGATCGCTCTTCTTTATTGAGGGGCAATCGCACTCTTTCATTCCCCAAAGTGCGATCGCCTTCTTCTCTAGAGGCGATCTGTTTTTTGTGGGGTGCGATCGCTCCCCCCTTAGCAAGTGCGATCGCCCCCTAAACAAACCAGTTTTCAATCGCTAATCCTTCAAAATCTGCAAAGTCTGAAATATTCCGAGTCACCAGCGTTAAATGATTGACCTGAGCGATCGCGGCGATCTGCCCATCCGGGTATGAAGGCATTCGGCCCAAAGCCGTGAGCCTAGCCCGTTCAGCCGCAAACCATCCGGCGGCAGCATCACAGTAGGGCAAGATGATTATCACCAACAAAGTTGTTCAGGAGTTGGAGTATAGTCCCGAACATTGGCAAAGATTTCATCACTATCTAAATCCATTTCTTCTGAAATGACTCTAGAGCGAAAAGCATCAAAAGCTTCTAAAATTCCTTCAGATTGAG
>Ga0316611_1000831_pt1 | contig 10119 bp, 5 predicted proteins | sample MIS2016202_MG_FD_207675 | JGI IMG/M metagenome (GOLD analysis project Ga0316611, IMG submission 207675) | Microbial mat bacterial communities from Middle Island sinkhole, Lake Huron, Michigan, United States - MIS.2016.202 | ecosystem: Environmental > Aquatic > Freshwater > Lake > Sediment... | reverse complement strand
CAACTGCCTATTGCAAATGTAATTGCGGCTGCTATTAAGCCAAAAAGTACTTGCCGAAAACCTGAATACCAAACATTTTTTCCTGTAAATAAAGTTATCCCAGCACCTATGATAAACAAGCCTATTGCACTTGCAATCACACTGATATATACGGCTTTCATTCCACTGCTTAAAATAAATGGAAATACTGGAATAATGGCACCAAAGGCAAATGCTACAAAGGAATATATAGCTGCTTCCCATGCACTTCCTTTTAATTCATCAGGATTTATACCCAACTCTTCTCGTATTAAAACTTGATGTGCTTGTTCTGTATCTTTCATGGTTTCGGATGCCATTTTTCTTGCTTGCTCTTCAGGTATTCCTTTTGCCATAAAAATTAAAGCCAACTCTTTTTCTTCTCCTTCGGGATTATATTCTAATTCTTCCATTTCCAACTGCATCTGATTTTCATGCAATTCTTGTGAACTTTTCACTGAAATCCATTCGCCTAAAGCCATAGATAATGCACCTGCTAATAGCCCAGCAATTCCTGTTAATAAAACACCGCTTCCTGCAGCTGTGGCTCCTGCAACACCCATTACCAAAGAAAAATTAGATACCAATCCATCGTTTCCTCCCAATACTGCTGCACGAATGGCGTTACCTCCCACTGAACGATGTCTTTTTTCAAATCGGGTAACTTCCTCGCCTGAAATGCCTTTTTGCGTATCCAAAATGGTTTCTAAAATAGTTACATGATTAGTATCTTCACGATTTATGGGTAAATTATGTTTCTTTTTTGTTTGAAGTATGGCATTTGATAACTGCTTTTCTGTTTCCATTATAGAATGTAAAACATAATCATAACCAAATATTTTCCCAATTAAATTCATTGTTTTGGCTCGCCATGAAGGTGTAGGAAGTTTTTGAAGATTATAATTTTTGGCAAATGAATTGGCATGTCCCAGTTCAATTGCAGCCATTTCAGTGAAAATCTTTTTTACGTTTTCATCTTTTTCATTTTCTGCTAATTTTTGATAAAGAAAACTGGCGTCTATTTCAGTTTGTATGCTATTTAAATTGAGTTTCATTGTAGTTTTTTTTTATTTACTTTCCTAATAAAAATGCTAAAGGCACTTCTAAACGATTATTCCAAGCGGTTTCACTATGGTTTTCGCCTTTAAAAAACTCTGTTTTCCAATTTTTGGTAGTAAATCCGTTCTTCAACATTATTTTATCAACCTCAGCTTGCAGTGGTGGATACATGGCATCTAAGGTTTGGTCGCCATAATCAAAATATATTTTGTTGGATTTTATTTTTGAAATATTTTTCTCTAAATATTGATAAAATACATTCGGAATTGGATTGTCTTTGTCTGTAAAAATCCCAGGCCAGTGCGTAGAAAGGCAAGCTGCACCACCAAAAATAGTAGGAAATTGTGTAATGGCATACATAGAAATAAGCCCACCCATGCTGCTTCCCATAATAAATGTATTTGCTTTATCTGTTCTTACTGAATATTTTTTATCAATGAATGGTTTTAATTCTGAAACCAAAAATGTTAAATAATTATCAGATTTAGGTTGGAAAATATCTTTGGTTCTACCAGTTTCTTGTAATTTTTTTGTTACAAAATCTTTCTGTTCTTGTGTTAAACTTTCAAAAGGTTTTTGAGGAAAATAATCGGAATGTCTTGTAGATCCACCATTTGAAATTCCTACAACGATAAAATCTTTTAATTTACCTTCTTTCATCATTTTAGACGCCACATCATCTACTTCCCAAGAAGTTTTATTCCAGGAAGTTGTAGCATCAAAAAGCATTTGTCCGTCGTGCATATACAACACGGCGAATTTCTTTTTTCCATCGTAATTTTCGGGTAACCAAACCTCTACATTTCTTTCAGTAACATATTTTGATTTAAACTTTTCATATAAATCTAATGTTCCCGAAATTACTTTTTGATTTTGCTTTTTTCCTAATAAAAAAGTTACAGGATTTGCTAATCTATTTGCCCAAGCAACTTCATTATGCTCGCCACCTTCTATTTTATCTACTTGTAAATTTGTATCTGAATATCCTTTATTCTTCATTAGTAGAATAATAAAATTTTGGGTTAAAGTATAATTTTCATCGGCTTCTTTTGTGCCAAAATCCATATAAATTTTGTGTCCTAATGATGAAGCAAGATTTGTTTTAAGATATGAAAATAGAGCTAACGGTATTTCAAAATTAGGTTCAATTTGGCTGAGCCATGCGGAAGACATACAAGCAACACCACCAAAAACGCTAGGATATTCGGAAATGGCATACAAAGAAATAATTCCACCCATGCTGCTTCCTATCATAAAAGTATGGTCTTTGTCGGTGAAAGTTGAATATTTTTTATCTATTTCAGGCTTCAATTCTTCCGTAATAAATTTTAAATAAGAATCAGCTCCTGTTTTTCCAAAAGGCGAAACTTTATAGTTTTTTTCCAATTTTTGTTGGAGTTCTGGTGATAAATCTTTCCATAATTTGGTAGGAAAATATTCCGAAATTCTATTTTCACCATTGTTCCAAATGGCGACAACAATACAATTTTCAATTTTATTTTCTTTTAGCAAACTTTCAACAGTTTCATCAACTTTCCATTCTTGTTTGTTCCAAGTGGTTTGCGCATCAAAAAGCATTTGCCCATCGTGCATATAGACAACTGCATATTTATTATTAGTATTGTAATTTTCTGGCAACCAAACATCTATATTTCGTGCTTCTATAAATTTAGAAGTAAACTTTTCTATTCTTTCTATTTTTCCTGAAGATATTTTTTGGGAAAAAGAAAGGCAAGAAATAAGAATGAAGAAGTGTGAGATTGTTTTTAGATTCATGGTAGATAATTTTTATTTCAACTCTAATACCATAGCGGTTTTAGCTCCAATTTCTAATGTTTCTTTGACGGAAATATTTTTATTGGAAATAATGTCTTTTCCAGAAATTTCGTTTGGTATCATTTCGGAATATCTATTCAAATCTAATGAAACTTTTTCTTTATTTTTATTTAAAATTACCATTACTTTTTCCTTATCATTGTATCTGAAATAAATATACACATCATTAAATTGAGCGGCATAATGTTTCAATTTCCCAGTATGAATCACGTTTTTTTCTTTTCTCCAATTCAAAAGATTGGCTAAATATTGTTGTGCTTCTTTTTCTTTGTCCGTAAGTCCTTTTCCTGTTTTTGCGTCTTTTGTGTCGCCATGCCAACCTCCGTAAAAATCAGTTCTTTTAAAGCCATCATTTCCTTTATTTGCAGTATTGCTCATTAACACTTCGGTTCCATAATAAAACTGAGGAATTCCTCTCATGGTACAAAAAAGAGCCATGGCAAGTTTCCAATGCTCGAAATTTTCGTTGATTTGTGTATAAAACCTATCCATATCATGATTATCAGGGAAAATCAACATATTATTTGGATTAGGAAATTGATTATCTAAGGCTAAACTTTGATATACATTTCGCCAAGAAGAAGACCAAGTACTATTTTCATTTAATGTTTTTATCACATTTTCGCCTAATGCAAAATCCATTACCGAGGGTAGATCACATTTGTATCCATCTAAATTTACTTTTCCTTTTTGAAAATAGGAAGTAATTTGTGTTAAGTTTGTCCATTCTTCCGAAACGATATTAAAGTTTGGATATTCATTTAAGATTGCTTTTGCCCATACTGATAGAAAATTTTTATCGGAATAGGAGAAAGTATCCACTCTAAAACCTGAAATACCTGCATATTCCACCCACCAAATATTATTTTGAATTAAAAATTTGGCAACTAAAGGGTTTCTTTGGTTTAAATCGGGCATGTGAGTATCAAACCAGCCGTCAGTGTATTCTTTTTTGTCTATTTCAGTGGCATAAGGGTCGATTAAAGTGGTTTTCATGTGATTGGTTCTTATGAATTTTTCAGGAAAATTTGTCCAATCTTTAGATGGTTTGTCTTTTATGAAATAATATTCTGATCCGCAATGATTTAAAACCACATCCCATACCAAACCTAAACCTCTTTTTTTGGCTTCAGAAACTAACGTTTTATATTCTTCATTGGTTCCATATCTTGGGTCGATTTTATAAAAATCAGTAGCGGCATAGCCATGATAAGAATAATTAGGCATATCATTTTCTATTAGGGGTGTGTTCCAAATTTGGGTATATCCTTGAGATTTTATGTAGTCTAAATGATTTATTATTCCTTTAATATCACCACCATGACGACCTCCTTCAAACGCTCTATTTGCTTTTTCTTTCATTCCAGTGACATTGTCATTTGCAGGATTTCCGTTTGAAAATCTATCAGACATTATTAAATACATAGCATCTTTAGAACTGAAACTTTCACGAGTTGCACTTCCTTCTTCTCTTTGTAATAAGGAAAAATCTTTAGAAATTTTTATTTTATTGCCTTGTTTGAAGTCTATTTTCAATTTTCCTGCTTTTGCTTCTGGGGAAATGTTTAAGGTAATAAATAAATAATTTTTATTTTCTACTCTTTCAGTTTTTTCAATAGAAACCCCTTTGTATTTTATTTCGGTTTGTAAATCGCCAATATTAGTACCGTAAACCAATAAAGTTACTGAATTCCACTTCATTCCAACCCACCAATTTTGAGGTTCGATTCTAGAAATAGTTTGGGCTTTGATAGCGTTTGAATAGATAGCTGCAAACATAAATAATAGGATTATTTTATTTTTCATTCTACTAATTTTTTAATTAGATTTTTATAAATGTAAAAGTAACACTTTATTTTAATTTAGTGATTTTTTTAATAATTATTAATTAGGTTTGCATTATGGCAGGAATTTATATTCATATTCCTTTTTGTAAACAGAAATGTAGTTATTGTAATTTTCATTTTTCAACAAATTTATCGTTGAAAAGTGAAATGGTTGATGCTATATGCGCTGAAATTATTTTACGAAAAGATGAATTTCAATTTTCTTCCATTGAAACAATTTATTTTGGTGGTGGAACACCTTCGTTGCTAAAAGACAATGAATTGCAAAAAATATTTGAAGTTATTTTTTCAAATTTCAAAGTAGATAAGGAAGCGGAAATTACTATTGAAACCAATCCTGAAGATATTACAAATGAAAAATTAATTTTATTTAAAAAACTACATATCAATAGATTAAGTATTGGTGTGCAATCTTTTTTTGATGAAGATTTAGTTTTGATGAACAGAATCCATTCAGCAAAACAATCAGATTTTGGAATAAAACTTTCACAAGATTTTGGTTTTGAAAACATTACGTTAGATTTAATATATGGAAGCACTACCACTACTAGCCAAATGTGGAAAAGTAATTTAGAAAAAATTATTGAATTGCAAATACCTCATTTTTCATCGTATGCACTTACTGTAGAACCCAAAACGGCATTGGAGCATCAAATTAAAACAAAAAAAATAGCAGCCATAAATGAAGATATTCAATGGAAACAATTTACTGATTTACAACAATTTGCAAAAGATAATAATTTTATACAATATGAAATTTCTAATTTTGGGAAAGTAAATTATTTTTCAAAACATAATTTAAGTTATTGGCAAGGGAAAGCCTATTTAGGAATTGGACCTTCGGCACATAGTTTTGATGGAAAAAGTAAAAGAATAATAAATATAGCTTCGAATGTAAAATATATAAAAGCATTACTTAAAAATGAATTATATTTTGAAGAGGAAAATCTTTCAGAAAATGAGAGATATAATGAAATGATTATGATAGGATTACGAACTATTTTTGGTGTAGATTTGAAAATTTTAAGTGATAATTTTTCAAAAATAATCCTTGAAAATTTTGAAAAAGAGAGTGTTAAGTTAATTGAAAATGGAAAATTGAAAATAGAAAACGGGAAACTATTAATTCCTGAAAAATTTTATTTCCAAGCAGATGGAATTGCATCGGATTTGTTTATGTAAAATTCGTTTTAAAAATGATATTTCAAAGAAGCACCGCTGAAAAAATATGCTTTATTTGGGCCAGGATTTACATCAGTTGCTACTCCTTTTGGGTATCCACTTCCTATGTCAGAATCATTGCTATTATTTCCTAAAAATAAGAAGGTATAATTTATTTCATTTGTAAGATTGTTCCCCGCAAAAAATAAATCAACAAGGAATTTATCTTTGAATAATGAAAATTTATACCCTAATTTTGAATTGAGTTGGGAATAACCAGAAACTTTGTTGCTGTTTGCAAAGTCTGTATAAACATCATCAAAATAATTGAATGTATTATTGAGATACAAACCCATTTTGGTATTCAAATCAAAGCCTAAAGTAAATTTATTATTAGGAATTCCTACTACTTTATTATCGGAAAAATCAGAAATTACACCTTCAATTTTGGTGCTAAAATCGGTATATTTAAAATTATAATTTGAATAATTAATAAAAGGCTCAATTTTCTTAAAAAAACTATTTTCAGGTTTCCAACAATATCCTATACTTACTTCAAGTCCTTTGTTTCTTTGGTTTCCTGTATTAGCCCAGTAGGTATAAGCTGTACCTGAAATAGGGTCTTTTCCATTAAGCTGGGTCAATTTATTTTCAACATCAATATTAAAAATAGAGAATTGATAATCAAAATTAGTATCAAAAAACAATCCTTGTACACTAAAATCAATCATTCTTGCTTTTTCTGCTTCTAAATTATCATTTGTTTTATTAATTCCTGATATAAATGCTGTAGAAGCTGTTGGGGCATTATATCCTTCGCTATAACTTAAGTTGAAAATTTGGTTTTTATAGGTTTTCTGCAAAGCAATATGGGGTGTATAAACAAAATTGAATGATTTATTGTATGAAATGTCTTTGTTATAACCAGCAACCAAACCAGGCATAGCTAACAAGTCATTTCTTTTATAATGTAATTTATTAGCACTTAAACCTAAAATTAAAGTAAGATTATAAGGTAGAAAAGTAATTCTATTAATGGTGAAAAATGAGTGTTGATTGTTGTATGATTTGTAATAAGATCCATTTGCAATACCGGTAGTTAATAATGGATTTGCATCATCAGTTCCTGCAAAACGATAATTAGATAAAAGGGTTTGAGTTTGTTGCAATTCTGTTCCTAAACTACTTTCAAGAAACCAATTAGATGCTATTTTTTTTTTCCAATCTATAGTACTACGAAGGCCAAAATTTTGGTTTGTATAATTTTCATCAGCTCCTGCAGCTACTCTTTTTGCATTAAGATTTGAATAAAATAATATTGAATTTAAAAATAAATTGGGTTTAATATTTACGTTATAATTCACACCAAATCTATCAGAAGTAAATTCATTTCTAGCATTTTTCTTTATATATGCAGGGTTTCCATTATCTATTCCCGCATAATATTCAGCATAAGAAATTTGCCCAGAAACTTGATCCTTAGAATAATTATGATTAGCATAAATTGATAATTTATTTTTTTCATTCAATTTTATAGTGCTATATAATGTAAGAAAATTTTTCAAACTAGATCCATGAGGCCTGTACCCATTAGTTTCAATATGCCCTAGATTTAGTGTAGTTGAAGTGTTTTCGGTTACATAATCTGCTTTGGTTTGAGATTGAAATAGTTTATAGCTTCCAACTGTTATTTTTTGTTCCAATTGAAATCCTATTGTATCAGAATTTTTTGTGTAAAAACGAACCACACCTCCTACTCCACCTCCATATTCAGTTGCAGCAGGTCCTTTTATTACCTCGATATTATTTATTACAGAAAAGTCTATATTATCTAAGTTTGTAGTGCCATCTGAATTTGTAATTGGCATGCCATCTAGATAGGCTTTTATTCCCCAATTATTAAATTTTTGGTCGTTTCCATATCCTCGAATTACAATTCGTTGTCCTCCTAACATAGTTCTTTTGTCCACTTGTACGCCTGCCATTGTTCCCAAGCTTTGTTCTATAAATGCTGGGTTATTTTTATTTAAGTCTTCATCATCTAATACTTCGGTACTTTGCCCATTTTTTATAAATTCGGTTCTTTCTTCTTGGATTTTAATTTTACTTTTTACTTGCACCTCTTTATAGGTTTCATTATTGTTTTGTGCAAATGAAAAAGACAAAGAAAATAGAATCAAAATCAACAAGATTTTATTGAAAATTAGAATATTCACTGCTCATTATTTATGCAAATATATTTCAAATAATAAACTAAAGTTTGATAATTTGTGTTAAAAAATCAGTTTAAATGAATATTTTTGTAAAAAAAATTAAAATTGATAATAGAGAATCCAATTATTCTTCAAATAGAAACTACAGCTAAAAATTGTTCAGTTAGCATATCTAAAGGAAAAGAACTTTTATGTTTGTGTGAAGAAAATGACGAACAATTTTCACATGGTGAAAAACTTCATCTCTTTATAGAATGGGCACTGGAAGGTGCGGAAATTACGCTACAAGATTTAGATGCAGTTTCAGTAAGTAAAGGACCTGGCTCTTACACTGGTTTACGTATCGGAGTGTCTTCTGCCAAAGGATTATGCTATACTTTAGGTATTCCTTTACTTGCAATTAATACATTAGATGCTATGATTGAAGTTGATTTTAATGAAATTTTTGATTACTATATTCCCTGTATTGATGCCAGAAGGATGGAAATTTTTTGTAAAACTTTCGACACCCACAAAAATGCTATTTCAGAAACAGAGAATATAATAATTTCAGAACAATTTTTTGAAGACAAATTAAACAAAAAAATAGCATTTATTGGCAGTGGAAGCAATAAAATAGAAGATTTATATAAGTCGTTACAGATTGATAATAACGAGTTTAAATTTTTCAATGAGCCTATTTCCTCTTCTAAAAATATGATTGAATTGACTTTGAAAAAATATCATGAAAAAGATTTTGAAGATGTTGCCTATTTCGAACCATTTTATCTAAAGCCTGTTCATATTACAGAAAAGAAAGTAAAATAACAAAATGAGTTCCACCAAAAAACTTTACATATTTCTTTTTGCAAGTTTTATAATTCGAGCATGTATTGCTTGGTTTTTGGAATTAGGAAATGATGAAGTGTATTATGTAAAATATATTCAAAATACAGATTTTAGTTACTTTGATCATCCATTTATGGTTGGTTTTGTGGGGCAAATTTCAACTTTCAATTATCATTTTCAAACTGAGTTTTTCATTCGATTAGGAAGTTTGCTTATCGGAACTGTAAATTCATATATTATTTTTAGCATTTCCTATTATCTTTGGAATGAGAAAACCGCATGGATTTCACTTATTTTATATTCATCTTCTATCTATTGCTCTATCATTGTAGGCGTGTTTTATATGCCAGATTCACCCATGACATTGTTTTGGTTATTAGCGTTGTTCACTGGTTTAAAGGCTATAAGAGAAAATAAGATGAATTATTTAATGCTCTTTGGATTATTATCCGCTTTTGCAGTAGCTTCAAAATATCAAGCGGTGTATTTACCATTTGGATTGTTTTTATTTTGTTTTATTTTTAAAAGGAAATGGCTTTTTCACTATAAAACAATTTTTGGTTTTTTATTGTTTTTTTTAGGGTTGATTCCTACAATACTATGGAATATAGAGAATAATTGGGTTAGTTTTAGTTTTCATAAAGGGAGAATTGGTGAAAATGGGTTCCATATCAATTATTTTCTTAAGGAAATTTTTGGTGAAATTTTCTATAATAATCCTATTTCAGTATTCTTGTACTATTTCACAATTCGTTTCATTTTAAAAACGAAAAAATATACAAATGAAAGTGTTGCATTTTTATTATTGGTTTCAATTCCTTTGATTTTTACAAGTGTATTTTTATCTTTTTTTACAGAAACATTTCCGCATTGGTCGGCTCCGAGCTATTTTTCATTTATTCTTTTAGCTGGATATTTTATCGATTCTCAAAAAAAATGGAGTGTATTGCCAAAATATTCATTACTATTTGTTTTATTTATTACAATTTATGGATTTTTTGAAATTGAATACGGATTTATATTCAACCCAAAAGCAAGAGATCAAATTGTAGAAAAAAAGGGTAAGCATGATTTTACTCAAGATACTTTTGGTTGGAAACAATTAGGAGAAAAATTTTCAATAATTAGAAAGAAATATCCTGATATTCAATCAATAG
>Ga0316611_1000830_pt1 | contig 10124 bp, 11 predicted proteins | sample MIS2016202_MG_FD_207675 | JGI IMG/M metagenome (GOLD analysis project Ga0316611, IMG submission 207675) | Microbial mat bacterial communities from Middle Island sinkhole, Lake Huron, Michigan, United States - MIS.2016.202 | ecosystem: Environmental > Aquatic > Freshwater > Lake > Sediment... | reverse complement strand
GATCAAAAAAGTTTTAGCATTGAAATAAAAGCATCACCTCAATTTACTATTGAAGGTGGGTGCGATACTGGAGTTTATGTTTTACAAGTTATTCCAACAAACTTTAATCTAACAGATGCTACTTATCTATGGACCGATAGTAGTTCGACTATAGTTGGAACGAACAGTCCTACGCTACAAGTGCTAGCAGCAGGAAATTATAATTGTTTAGTTACTGTTGCCACCTGTAATAATACAGAGCAAATTGAAGCAATCAATATAGGTTGTACAATTCAAAAAGGTATTTCACCAAATGGAGATGACAAAAATGACACTTTTGATTTAACAGGATTTAATGTTAAACAACTAACTATATTTAATAGATATGGTGCAAAAGTATATTCTAAATCTAATTATACAAATCAATGGGGAGGTGATTCAGATAGTGGCAACGAATTGCCAGACGGTACATACTATTTTGTAATAGAGCGAGAGGGTATAGAAACAAAGACAGGTTGGATTTATATAAATAGAGAGAATTAAAGTTAACCAAAATAAAAAAAAGAGGTTGAAAGTTATTTCAGCCTCTTTTTTTTTATACCAATTAGATATTGAAAATTCTAAAAAATACCTTCAACACCGATCAAAAAGATGATTCATTTGAGAAAGCACATTTGTTATTTGTATATGAATGGTTTTATTGTAATTTTGCAGAAAAATAATCATTTCGTTAGTAAAAAGAAGATTTTCATAAAACTTCTAACTTCTAACTTCTAACATTGAAGATATGGCAATAATAATAACAGACGAATGTATAAATTGTGGTGCTTGCGAGCCAGAATGTCCAAATACTGCAATATATGAAGGAGCAGACGATTGGCGATACAAAGATGGTACAAAACTTAGAGGAAAAGTAATTCTACCCGATGGAACTGAAATAGATGCAGATGCTGCCCAAACTCCAATTTCAGATGACGTATATTATATAGTACCCAGTAAATGTACCGAATGCAAAGGATTTCATGAAGAACCTCAATGTGCTGCAGTTTGTCCTGTAGATTGTTGTATTCCAGATGATAAACATGTGGAAAATGAAGAAACACTCTTAGACAGACAATCTTTCTTACATAATGAATAGAAAAAATCCCAAGCTAAATTGGGATTTTTAGTTTAATGAAAATAATTTATTTTTTTATAACAGTATAGGTTTCAAAGGAAACGGTATCTGATTTTGCATCATATGTTTCTAATACTAAGTTTCCGATATTGTCAAAATATCCAATAGCATATTCTTTTCCTTTTTTATAAATGAAACTGTTTGTTGAAGTTTTTCTTAACAATGCTACTTTACTTGATTTTTCAGAAATTATTCTGTAGCCGTTGGCATCTAAAATTACATTATAATTTTTTCCATTGAATGTATAATACGATGAACGGTCAATGTCAACAGTTCTTGTGGTTCCATCTGGATTTGTAATTTTTGTTGTTGTTGTAACTACAATTGGTGAATCTTTAGTTTCAATGTTTAGCGAATTCGGTTTTTCTTCTTTTAATTCAATTTCTTGAACTTCTCTTGTATTTTCTTTTTTGACATAGGTTTTATCTCCATCAGAAGTTGAAATTGTTGTAGTGGTAATTTTTGTTTCGTCTTTTACATTCTTGTTTTGAGCCACAATTCTAACCGACACTAATAAAACCAAAGTTGCTAAAATGATTGTTTTCATGATATAAGTTTTAAGATTAATATGATACAAATTTATGACAATCAAAAACCTAACCTGTTGTATAATTAATTTTAAAGATTATATAAATCGCATTTAAATAAAAAATCCTGAGCATAACGTTCAGGATTTTAATTGTTTAAAAATATATTTTTTTTTTAGAATCTAAATCCTAATCTAGCGTAGTAATAAGCTCCACCAAATCCCATTTGAACTGCATCCCAATATCCACCAGCTTCAACCCAGTCATCTTGTTGATCTGGGTAAATGTTGAATATATTATTGCTACCAATGCTTAATTTAGTTGATTTCGAAAGTTTGAAACCCAATGTTAAATCGGTTACAATTTTTGCTCCGTATATGTCAGTTGCTGCCGTAATTTGATCTTGGAAAGTTCCGTAATCTGCAACATCTTCATACATTTGATAATCTAATAATCTTACTTCGCTAAAACGTGTAAATGCCATTCCGGCATCAAACCATTTTCGAGCATAATTCAAATTTAAGCTGAATTTATTTTTTGGAGCCGAAGCTAAAAGAAATGCTTTTTCTCTTTCGCCAAAGAATGTTTGTTCATCAAGAGTTCCATTGTTTACAGCGTCAATTTTCATGTTGTTTATGTTTCCTACAAGAGTTGCACCAAATGAGTTGTTGCCATATTTCTTTTTCCATGATAGAACCACATCTAATCCAGTTGTTTTTGTATCAGTACCATTCACGAAAAATTGAGCAGAATCTACTCCAATTCCTAATGAACTTGCATCAAAATATCCAGTTAATACAATTCTGTCTTTTACATTTACCATGTAACCATCAACAGTTGCAGTAAAATTTCCAAAGTTTGCAGTAAAACCAAGTGAAGCATTAATTGCTTTTTCCTCGTTTAGTTTTCCAATTCCAAATGCTTGTGTAACTGGACTATTATTTGGAGAAAGTAAAATTTCTGAAGCACCACTTGATGAGAAGTTAGTAAACTGTAAGTTGTAATAAATTTGAGCCAATGATGGTGCTCTAAATCCTGAACTCAAAGAAGCTCTGAAATTAATATTCTTTGAAGCTTTTAAACGAGTAGCAATTTTGCCATTTAAAGTACTTCCAAAGTCGCTATAATTTTCAAAACGTAATGCAGTGCTAATTAATAAATCATCAGTTATATCCAATTCACCATCGGCATATAACGAAACGTTTGAACGACTTCTGTTTACTTCATTTGCTGGGCTATAACCAGGAAAACCTTGCGAACCTCCTGGACGTGGATCGCCTGTAATTGGATCAGTCGGAATTGTTTGTGTTGTTGGGTCCGTTACAGGATTTCCATTTTCATCATAAGTTGCATATGATGCTTCTTCTCCTGAAAAAATTGTAAATTGTTCTGTTCTATATTCTGCTCCAAATGCTAAGTTTAATCCGTTTAAGATGTTACCATAATTTTTAGATAAATCAAAGTTTATAGTATTTTGACTTAAAGTATGTCCACCTGCATCAAATTCTGTAGGCGATGCACCTTGTAAGGATGCATTTAAAGTTCCTTTGATATAATAGTGAAATAAGTTTTTTCCAAAAGTATTGCTAATATCCACTTTCCATCCGCTTGTAGTTTCTGTTCTAATTCCGGCAGATACCGAGTTGTCAATAATTGTCGAAGTAATTCGTGGTGTAAAACCATTAGGATAAATTGAAGTAACAATTCTTGGTGAAGGATTATTTCTTGTAAAGGCAAAGGCATCAGTATCTCTAAAATTTCTTCCGCCAAATACATAGATATGTGTTTTATTTGAAACAGGAATCGATGCATTAGTAAAAAAATTGAAACTTTCAATAGATGCTTCACCAAAACCTCTTCTAAAATCATAGCCTGGACGAAGTGTTTTGTCTTTATTTAAATATTCAGCTGTAAAGTTTGCAAAACCACCATTGTCGCCAATTTTAGTTCCATAGTTTGCCGCTATTTTAATAGAATTTCCATCGAAACTTTTTCCTTTTGCAGTTTTATTCCCATCGGCATTTGTATCTAAGTAATTATCGTCAGTATTTGCAGTTCCTGCAGCAAAATCACCATCGGCATTTGTGCTGTAGGCCCCATAACTAATTGTTCCTGTAAATTCATCAACGTTGTCATTTTATACAATATTAATAACACCCGAAATTGCATCTGAACCATATTGTGCTGCGGCACCATCACGTAAAATTTCAATTCTTTTAATTGAGCTTGCAGGAATTGCATTTAAATCGGTTCCAGTATTTCCTCTACCACGTGTTCCAAATAAATTAATTAAAGACGATTGGTGTCTTCTTTTTCCATTAATTAAAACTAAGGTTTGATCTGGACCCATTCCTCTCAAAGATGCTGGATCAACGTGGTCTGCACCATCTGAGCCAGATTGTTTGTTGGCATTGAACGATGGAGCTGCATATTGCAATAACTCGTTAATTTCAATTTTTCCGCTTTGAGTGGTAATGTTTTTTACGTCAATAATATCAATTGGAACCGCCGAATTTACCACAGTTCTTTTTGAATTTCTTGACCCTACAACCACAACCTCATCAAGTACTTGAGCATCAGATAAAACAACATCAATTGTTGAAACGTTTTCTGTACTTTTTTCTATTGGCTTATAGCCAATTTAAGAAAATACTAATATTGCACCTTCTTTAACTTTAATTTTAAATGTTCCGTCAACATCAGTTGATACACCATTTGAAGTGCCTTTTTCTACAACATTAACCCCAATTAATGCTTCATTTTTGTTGTCTTTTACATTGCCTGAAATTTGTTTTTGAGCAAAAACATTTGTAAAGACAACTAATAAAAGAAATAATGTAATTTTTTTCATAAAATAGTTAGGTTAGTTTATAATTGGGATGCAATATAACATTTTTAAAAACCATATTAACTATAATAATAATTTTATTTCATTTTTTCATTAAACAATTTAATATCATATATTTGCACACTTTTAAAAATAAGATCTTAAGATGAAAGCAGGAATTGTAGGATTACCAAATGTAGGAAAATCAACTTTATTTAATTGTTTATCAAATGCTAAAGCACAAAGTGCTAACTTTCCATTTTGTACTATTGAGCCTAATATTGGTGTAGTAAATGTTCCTGATTCAAGGATGATTCGACTTGAAGAATTGGTAAAACCAGAGCGTGTTCAAATGGCAACAGTCGATATTGTCGATATTGCAGGTTTAGTTAAAGGAGCTAGCAAAGGCGAAGGCTTAGGAAATCAATTTCTAGGAAACATTAGAGAGTGTAACGCAATAATACACGTTTTACGTTGTTTTGATAATGATAATATAGTTCACGTTGATGGAAACGTAAACCCCGTTAGAGATAAAGAAACCATCGATATCGAATTGCAATTAAAAGATTTAGAAACGGTAGAAAAACGTTTAGAAAAAGTAAATCGTGCAGCCAAAACTGGAAACAAAGAAGCACAAGTTGAAAAAGCACTTTTAGATAGAATTCGTGAAAACTTATTGCAAGCAAAATCAGCAAGAACAGTGGTTCCTCAAAATCAAGACGAAATAGAATTGATGAACGATTTTCAGTTGATAACCAACAAACCTGTTCTTTATGTTTGTAATGTTGACGAAAGTTCAGCAGTTAACGGAAACCAATATGTAGATCAAGTTCGCGAATTAGTAAAAGATGAAGATGCGGAAGTAATTATACTTTCAGTTGGAGCAGAAGCTGATATAACGGAATTAGAAAGCTACGAAGAACGTCAAGTTTTCTTGGAAGATATGGGATTGAAAGAGCCAGGTTCGGCAGTATTAATTCGTGCAGCTTATAAACTCTTAAAACTACAAACCTATTTTACAGCTGGTGTAAAAGAAGTTCGCGCTTGGACAATCAACGTTGGCGATACGGCACCAAAAGCTGCAGGAGTAATCCACACTGATTTCGAAAAAGGATTTATTCGTGCCGAAGTTATTGCATATGAAGATTTTTCAAACTACGGTTCCGAAGCCAAAGTTAAAGAAGCAGGAAAACTAAGAGTGGAAGGTAAAGAATATATTGTTAAAGATGGTGATGTGATGCACTTTAGGTTTAATGTGTAAATAGAAAAAAAAAACTATTCCTAAATAGTCTGTATCGATTATTTAGGAATAGTAAATTGTTAATTATTTAAAGTCTAAATAAGTATTAGTTACTTTATAATAATTTTTTTCCAAGATTTTTCTGTATCATTCAAAATCTCAAGTAAATAGATACCTGTAGATAATCCGTTTATACTTACTTCAAAATTATCATCATTGTTTTCTACTTCAACTGACTTTACAAGAGCACCTGTTTGAGTATATACGTTTACTTTTGAAAAAGACACATTCGATTTGATTGTAAAATCACCATTTGAAGGATTTGGATATATTTGAGCATTTTCTAAAGAATATTCTTCTACCCCAAGTGTTGTAGGAGTATTTAGAAATAATCCTCTATTTGTTGATCCATGATTGGCCATAGAAAATGACGCCGAACTAGATCTTGCCCAAGCCAAATCAACAGAGGAATCCGCATAATTAAATACATAATCATTGGCATCGCCTGTATTAAAAGGTCGAGAATAAACTAAAGTTCTCAATCCAGCACTAGGTGTATTGTTTGAATTTGAAACCAATACCCAATTGTTCGTAGCGTCAACTGAAGGAGCACTACCTAATCCAACATGCTTTGCATCAACTAAGGTTGTATTATTCCAATAGACAACATCTGAATTCGCTTGCATTCCGCTAGTAAATGAACCAAATTGTAATGAAAACCATCTATCATTTGGACCTACTAAAGCTAATGTTACAGTTGAAGTGGTATTGTTTAAAAGCAATGAAGCCGTCATGTTTGTTGACAAAGTAATAACTCCTGTCGATTTTTGTTGAGCAAAAACTCCTAAACTCAATAATGTTAATAAAAAAGTAGTTTTTAATTTCATAGTGTTTATTTTAAAAGGTTAATAATATTATCGTTTTTTGAAAAAACAGCATATTCAAACGCAGTTTTTCCTTCTTGATTCAGTAATGACGCATCCGCTTTATTGGCTAAAAGTAATTTTATAATAGTTTCATTTTTAAATTGAACCGCATACATAAGTGCAGTTGTACCATTTTCATCAGTTAAATTTGGATTTGCTCCATTTAATAATAATAATTCAACTAATTTTATATTACCCTTTACGGTTGCAGCCATCAAAGCAGTTCCTTCTTGAGAAATATAATTAACATCAGCATTTTTGTCAATTAAATAACTCGCAACTTCATTATTTGAGTTATAACACGCTAAAATTAAGGGAGAAAAACCATACGTATTTTTTGAATTTATTGCATCTGGATTTTCTTTCAAAATTGATTCCATTTCTAAAACACTTCCACTTCTTGCCACTAAAAACATATCCTTTTGTTGGCAAAAACATAAAATTGAATTAAAAAAGAGTACTAAAAAAATAATTTTTATCATAATAAAGTAATATGTTAAACTTGCACAAATTGAAAAATCAACAAGTTAGCAACTTATTAAATTACAGCAAATATAATGCTTTTTTTTTATGAGCATAATTTAATCATTATTTATTGATTTTAGTATGAAATGGTAGCATTTTATTAAGTTGCTAACTTGTTGTTTCTAATGAACATTTTTATTTTTATTTTACTAATTATAATTAATAAATAGCCCGTATGTTTCAATTGAAAAAACAAAGAAAAACATTTGCTAAATATTAGGAAATAGTTATTTTTACAGAATGAAAATACAAGGAAAACTTATAATAATAGGTGGCGCTGTTGATAAAGGCAGTTTTACTGAAACAAATTTGGATACAGATGCTCCGAAAAATTTGAATTTTTTTGAAGAAGGAATTTTGAAAAGAATCATAAAAGAATCAGTTAAAAAAGAATTATCTAGAATTGAAGTAATTACTACAGCATCAAAAATTCCTAGAGAAATTGGTCCAGAATATGTAAAAGCATTCAATTATTTGGGTGCCAAAAACGTTGATGTTTTGTATATTGAGCGGAGAGAGGAAGCATCAGATCCAGAAACTTTAGAACGATTGAAAGCAGCCGATGTTGTTATGTTTACTGGTGGCGACCAACTGCGATTGACCTCAATTTTAGGAGGAACTCTTTTTGATGATATTTTGATAGACAAATATAGAAACACCGATTTTATTTATGCAGGTACTTCGGCTGGAGCTGCCGCTGCAAGTAATAACATGATTTATCAAGGTAGCAGTCACGAAGCTTTGTTGAAAGGTGAAGTAAAAATTACTTCTGGTTTAGGGTTGATAGATGATGTTGTAATAGACACGCATTTTGTTCAGCGAGGAAGAATTGGCAGATTGTTTCAAGCGGTAGTTGGAAATCCAAAAGTTTTAGGAATAGGTCTTGGAGAAGATACGGGTCTGTTGATTTTGAATGGAAGACAAATGGAAGCTATCGGTTCTGGTTTAGTGATTTTGGTTGATGGAAGAGAAGTAAAAGACACCAATTTAACTCAAGTTGAATTAGGAAAACCTATATCTATAAATCATTTGGTTACACACGTAATGAGTAAAAACGATACATTTGATTTAGACACTTTCAAAATGACAATTAATAGTTCGCAATACGTTTAAAAAAATCAGGTTGACGATATTAAATTTCTATAACCTAAAACCTCAAAAATATCCTTTTCAAATGAAAATAATAATTCATGGTGGTTTCTTTTCTGAATCTTCTACAAATCATGAAACTAAAGTTGCAAAACAAAATGCATTGATACGAATTGTTAAGGATTCGTTTAATTATTTAAAAACACATTCGGCTTTGGAAACAGTTGTATATGCAGTTTCTTTGATGGAAGATGATGAATTATTCAATGCAGGAATTGGGTCGCAGATTCAAAGTGACGGAAAAATCAGAATGAGTGCCTCATTAATGGATGGTACTACTCAAAAATTTAGTGGAGTAATTAATATTGAAGACGTCAAAAATCCAATTCATGTTGCTTTAGAATTGATGGAAGTAGATGATCGAGTTTTGAGCGGAAGCGGAGCAACCAATTTTGCTCGGCAACATGGATTTGAAAAATTTTCTACTGAAATACCTCAAAGAAGATTAGAATATGAAGCAAAATTAACATCAACAAGAATAGGAACTGTGGGGTGCGTGGCTTTAGATGCCAATGGAAACCTAGCAGCAGCTACTTCTACCGGTGGTAAAGGATTTGAAATTCCAGGAAGAGTTTCGGATAGTGCAACAGTTGCTGGAAACTATGCTAATCAATTTTGTGGTGTAAGTTTGACCGGAGTTGGCGAAGATATTGTTAGTGGTGCGGTGGCTTCCAAAATTGTTACTCGAGTAACCGATGGATTTCCTTTAAATAAAGCTTTTGAAAAAACCTTTGAAGAATTAACGCCCTATGATGGTTTCGCTGGTGCCATTGCTATTGATAAAGATGGAAATATGTTTCATCAAGATTCGCATCCATGTATGGTTTTTGCAAGTTTTGACGGGAATCAAACATCTGTATTCAATTAATGCCAAATGGATTTACAAATAAGTGTTTGGCATAATTTAAGCCGAAAATGTAGCCACTTCTTTATTAATTTTACCAACCAATCCAACCAATACTTTGCCCGGACCAACTTCTGTAAAATTTGTAGCCCCATCTTTAATCATCTGTTGCACCGATTGTGTCCATTTTACAGGAGCTGTTAATTGGATGATTAAGTTTTTCTTAATCTCATTAGCATCAGAAACTGCATTTGCAGTTACATTTTGATATACTGGGCAAGTTGGAGTTGAAAAAGTGGTTGCCTCAATAGCTGCGGCTAACTCTTCTCTTGCGGGTTCCATCATTGGCGAGTGAAATGCTCCACCAACTGGCAAAATCAAAGCACGTTTTGCTCCAGCTTCTTTCATTTTTTCGCAAGCCAATGCTACTGCATTATATTCTCCCGAAATAACTAATTGTCCAGGACAGTTATAATTGGCTGCCACCACAATTCCATCAATCGAAGCACAAATATCCTCCACAATTTTGTCCTCTAAATTCAATACTGCTGCCATTGTTGAAGGTTTAATTTCACAAGCTTTTTGCATCGCTATAGCACGTTTTGAAACTAATTTTAATCCATCTTCAAAAGATAAAGTTCCATTGGCAACCAATGCTGAAAATTCGCCTAACGAATGTCCTGCAACCATTTCAGGTTTAAAATGATCAAGTGTTTTAGCTAAAATTACCGAATGTAAAAAAACGGAAGGTTGTGTTACTTTGGTCTCTTTCAACTCCTCTGCTGTTCCTTCAAACATAATGTCAGTAATTCTGAAACCTAAAATTTCATTTGCTTTTTCAAATAATTCTTTGGCTATGTTAGAATTTTCATATAAATCTTTGCCCATTCCTGTAAATTGTGCTCCTTGTCCTGGAAATATGTATGCTTT
>Ga0316611_1000827_pt1 | contig 10143 bp, 8 predicted proteins | sample MIS2016202_MG_FD_207675 | JGI IMG/M metagenome (GOLD analysis project Ga0316611, IMG submission 207675) | Microbial mat bacterial communities from Middle Island sinkhole, Lake Huron, Michigan, United States - MIS.2016.202 | ecosystem: Environmental > Aquatic > Freshwater > Lake > Sediment... | reverse complement strand
CAGATATTTACTGTTGACTTTTTCCCGAAAATATGGTATTACTTAAGTCAGGTTTACAAATCACAACCGTTACCGAAGTCCTAACCATCTGTTGCAGCGGACTATCGCCGTTGAACATATCGTTAGGATTTTGAAAGGAAAATCAGGATGAAAAAGAGTTGTCTGAGACTTGTCGTAATGGTCATCTTCATTGCGTTTGCGTTTATCGCTTGCGGCGGGGGTGATGATAAAGATGAAAATACAGATACAGCGAACACAGACGTAACGCCTCCTCAGTTTGACGGAATTTCAATGATAACCGCCTCAAACTCAGACACCGTTTTCCTCTCATGGCTTCCTGCAACGGATAATGTAACCCAGAGCAAGGACTTGCTTTATCGGGTGTATTATTCGCTTGCACCGGACTTTGATACCGCAAAAGCAACGATGTATGCTGAAAAGCGGGGAGAGACCGAAATCACGGTTTCAGGATTATCTGCCGGAACAGGCTATTATTTTATGGTAACGGCTCAGGATCAGGCGGGAAATGCCGATACGAACAAGATTTATAAATCCGCAGCCACCGCAAAAACACCGTCAGTCATCAGAGATTCCGTTTCATTGGTTGATACTCAGAAGAAAAGTCTGCCTGCACCGACTGCTGACCAGACCACCGGAAAATATGAATTTGCCACAACAGATAAAAATGCGCCTCAATCCGGTCAGCACATTGTCGGAAAAGACAGCAGCGGCAACGGTTTTCTGCGTAAAGTCGGTTCTGTCCGTCAGGAAGGCGGCAAGACCGTAGCGGAAACATCTCAGGCTTCGTTGAGCGATATTTTCCAGACCATGCGCCTTGACAGCAACACTACTCTGACTTCGATAGATAACAGAACCGATGTAACGGGCGTGAAACGGACCGTCCGCAGCAAATCCGGTGATGACGAAACCGTTATTTATCGCAGTAAAACCAGCACATTCGGAAGTTTTTCAGCCGAAGAAATCAGGTATGTTTCGGATGAAAGCGATAATCCGAGCGGCACGGTTCGGACACTTCGTTCTGCTGACAAAAAAGGCTTGAGAAAGCAGGTTTCCGCATCGGACGGAACTCAGAGACTCAGAATTGTTTCGCAAAACCGCATGGTGCGGGCAGGAGATTCGATTGTCATACCGGTTGAGGCATATACGGTTGATGAAAACGGTCAGATCGAAACCCAGCAGGAATTGGGGCTGAAAATTTCTTTTCAGGGTTTGTCCCATGACAGCATTCCCGATACCCGGAAAGACAATTACGGCGCGTATTTCGATTCTGACAAAAACCGTCTGGGATGGCTGGTCAAAGATGAGCATGTCAGCGATAAGCCTTACAAAGCCATATTTCAGGCACATACGGTATTCAGCAATCTGACCGTTCAGTTGGAAGTTTTCATTGATGTTTTGCATCAAAGCAAAAATAACGCATCATTCATCGAAACAAATCAGCGGTGCGATCTGAATGTTGATTTCTATTTTGAGCCGGAACTGAGAACAAAAATCGAAACCGATATGCTGGGCAATGTGAAAGAAGGCGAAATCACCGCTGTCGGCGATATCGGCGTCAATATTGATGCGCTTTACGAATTCACGGCTCAAGCCAAACTGGAAAAAGAAAAACGGTTTTTTCAGCGTACATGGACAACAACATATATGGTCGGCAGTGTCCCTGTTTATCAGGACATCACCATGACGCTTGACGGAAAGGTTACGGCAAATGCCGAGTCAGCCATAACTGCCAGCGCGTTCGGCAATCTCAGTACGCATCTGGAATTCGGGATACGGTATAACCCTCAGACCGGACAATGGGATTTTGTCAAAAATGCAAACTTTGACAAAAAACTGACATTCAATCTGAGTGTCGAAGGCAGTATCAATGCGGAAGTAAGACTGATTCCCCGGATTGACGTAACATTTTACAAAGCTGCCACAGGTTCTTTTTATCTTGAGCCTTATTCGGGAGTATCGGCGGCTGCCGAATGGGTCAATGATGCGGATGTATTGAGAAAAATTCTGATTTCTCAATATCAGATGAACGATATGAGCGCATGGTTAGGCGTGGACGGATTTTTCGGGGCTGATCTGAGCGTGTGGAAATGGAATGTGTGGAAAATGGACAAAACCCGGTTGTTCACTTACAAATATCCGTTGTTCGACCTGCCTCAGATAAACCTGAGCAAAGATGGCGGAAAGCCTCCGAAGTTTGTCGCTGATGTGAAAGACGGTACAAATAATCCGTTTGATAAAACTTCTGTGTCATGGAATGCGTATCCGGCAGCTTTGTTCAGAACGGATAAGAGCAATCCTTTCAGAGCAACGCTTTCGGCAAACAGAACCGGCAATTACAAGGTGTATTTTTCGGGCAATTCCTCATTCGGCGCACTGACCCGCCAGTATGATATGGTTGAGGTGAATCTGACCGATTGCAAGGATTTGGACGGCATTCCGAAGATTGAAAAAACAATTCCTGATGCCGGTCAGATAACGGTAATCTGGAATGCGGTAGAAGGAGCAAAGAGCTATAACATTTATGCGGCATCTTCTTCGGGGGTGAACAAGAACAATTACAAGGATTTGCCCGATGGCATCAGAGAGGAAAATGTGTCGAGTCCGTATATGCTTGTAAATCTGAAGCAGGACAAGACGTATTATATCGTTGTAACTGCTGTCAATGCTGCCGGTGAGAGCGATGTTTGCGGGGAGACAAGGGTATTGGGAAAAGAACCCTCAATTCCGAAAGATGAAAACACAAATGATGATGAAAATAATAATGATGGATATGTCTTCAACTGATTTATCTTTTTGTTGTAATCAAACATACGTTTAAGTGGCGGAAATATCTGTTCGGAGGGAGTATGAAAAAATTTGTATTCATTCTTATGATTTTGGCATTGGGATTTGTGATGTCGTGCGGTGGCGGAGATGATGAAGAAAAGACATCCGGCACGGCATTTCTGAAGGTTATCAATCAATCAGAATACATCACGAAAGTCTTCCTTGATGGAACATTTATCGGAAATGTCGAGCCATCCGGTATTCAGGTATGGAAAGTATCGCCGGGTAAGCACGATGAAAAATTTGAAAAAGAAAAAATGTCCGAAGCCGATAAGCCGATAGAGACTAAGGGACAGATTTTCACGGAAGACGTTTATACGGTAGTGGAAATATACTGGCCAAAAGTATATAGCGTACCTACCATTCCAACAACCTGAAAATGACAGCACGCATAGGGTAGCCTCAAAAACTACCCTCACAGAAAAAGAAACATAACATGAAAAAAGGAGAACGTAACATGAACGGTGGTATTGGTTTGATTTCATGCGTAAGAAACGCTAAATCGGTTGTTATCGTAAGTTTGCTTTTTATTGCATTAGCCGGTTGTTCTGGAACGAGTTTTTCTTTGGGTGTTCCGCTGTTGGGAAAAGTTGCTTTATATGAATCGAAAGCTGAACCGGCTAAATCTCAACCAACTCAGACTGTCGCTTCTGACCAGATTCTTACTCCTGTTGTATTAAGAAATGTAGATGATGTACAGTGCATAAACGATTTTGAAAACAATTTGACTCAGATTTTAACAGAGCAAGACATGAATCCTGAAGTTGCTAGTGATATTTCACGAGAACTTGCTTCAATTATTAAAGATACACCTGTGGATAAGAGAAAAAAGTTTCATGTTACAAATGATTCTGCTAATATTAAATATGAGTTCATGTTCACAAATGATAACGGACAATGTAAGCTTAACTTATTTACAGGACAACGTATAATAACATCAAAGAAACTAAATAGTTGTCAATGCTATGATGAACAAAAACAAGAGAGTAAAGCTTCTTCTGTGGGTGTTTCTGACTTTATCCCCATTAAAAGTTATTTCCGTACTTATAAGCTGTCTTATGAGACAAATAACGATTTTATAACCATACCCGGAGCCGGAGGAATTATTTCAGATTTTCCGATAAAATCAGATGTTGGTACAGAGATAGAATTTTCGCTCAGATCAACTTTTGATTCAATAAAAGAAAAAACATGGGTTCCTACATTTCGTCTTTATTTTTATGAAAGAAAGCTTGATCCCGCTAAGGAATATCTGGAATACTATTATTCCACAGCGGAAAAAACAAATTATATACAACTTGTTGTAAGAGCAACTACTTTTTCAGACCCGGATTATAAGGGGAATCCATATGATACAAAGATCAGCCGATCAACGTATGAATCTGTCACAGAGGATAAAAAACAGTATCATATTCCTTTGCAATGGAATAAAATAAAGATTGTTATTTCAGATAGAAAGACAATCAAAATATTTGTGAACGGAAAGGAATCTCTGATTTACAGAGGAAGTTTTCCTGAAAATATATTCTTGGGCATAGGGAACAATCAGGATATGTATGGCTTTTATGTCGGCAGGGATATGTATATCAATGGAAAAACAGGTAAAATAAACCTGAAGCCAAGTTTCTGATTAACTTTTCAGAAGACAACTCGAAACACCTAACCATCAGTTGCAGCCGATAGAACGGCTGAACATGTTGTTAGACGTTTATTAAGGAAAGGAAGAAAATCATGCTTTGCGATAAATGTGGAATGCAACTTTCTGAAGATGCAGTTTTTTGTATCGGATGCGGCAAACACATAGAAAAAAATAACCCCAACGAGTCAATGGTGAATCAGCCAGTGAACGAGAAAGGTATCGAATTTATTTTAAGTTGTTTAAAGATGACTCAGCTAAAAGAATTATGTTCAAAATATGACTTGAAAGTAAGTGGTAATAAGGAAGACCTTCTATTTAGGTTACAAGAAAGTATTCCTAATCTGAAGGACTTACTAAGGGAATTTACCGTACCTGTTCTGAAAGAAATTTGTGAACAGTGTGAATGGAATGAAGATGGTGAAACATATTGTTTATCCACAAGTGGCAAAAAAGATGAGTTAATAGATCGCATCTCAGAGCATCTTGAAGAGCAAGATAAAGGGATAACAAAAGTTGTTGAAGAACCGGAAGTTACGGAAAAACTTTTTTCCTCTGAACAAAAGACAACTCAACAGCATAATAAAACAGTTGAACCCCCTGTTTCTTCTGGTAACATATCAAAAGATTCTCCAGAGACACTGCAAGCACTTGAAGAAACAATGAACGGACTTCTTATTGCCGAGAAAATAAAAATAAGTGTAATAAACTTCGGTTTCTGCGGTGCGTGTAAAAAACGACATCCGAGGCAGTGGTTTAATTTTGAGAGTGAAGAAAAATCACTTTATTTGTGCCGAATCGGAACTTCGAAGATTGTGGTACAAGATCGGAGTCAAGAAAAAAGTTCATACCAAAATTTTACTCCAGAAGAATTCATTGATAAGTATAATGCTTTCAGGGAGAAGGCTTATATCTCAGAAAATGTCCTACAAAATGATTTGCCAATACAGGAATCAGAAGAGAAAGTTGGATTATTTCAAAAAATGCGTACTTTCTTTCAAAGAAAAGATGTGCAGCAAGGAATACAACAAGGAGCTAAAACTTTGTTTAAGATAATCGAAATAGTAGGAACTCCTCCTTTCACTCAGCTTGCAAAAGTAGGGGAAGTTGTGCTTAAACAATATACGAGCAAAAAAATAGCCCAGAATTAAATTATCATTGATTTTTTCGCGATGGTATTGACTTCTTCAACTTAACATCTAACCATCAGTTGCAGCGGAGCGCGAAACAGCCCGCGCCCGCTGAACTTTGTGTTAGAAGGGGGTACTTATGGCAAAAACACAACGTATTTCTGAAAAGTTTTCTTGTTCCAAAGTTTCTGGATGGGTTATAATTTCAAAAGTACTGTATTTATTCAAAGATTCCACGCATGGTGCGCCGATTCGTAAAACACCGACAAAAATACATTGTGATAATCAAGATACTTGTGGCGTAAGGCAGCAAGACGGAATTTACGATTGGACTAAGTGTGTTCATCCCGAAATGAGGCGTTCTCAAGATTCTGATGATAAGTAATGAAATATTTGGAAGCAGCTTGGTGAAGCGAATCCGAAACAATGGTATTCGGAACTTTATCTTCATTGCGAATCATCATGCTTAAAGATATAAGCGAGAAACCGATGACACACGCAGGGCATATAACCAACTGGTATTCAAGACCAAGCCTTTCGGATGCGTCTTTCAACCCGGATATTTCGGATGCGCCGGCAAGTTTGAGATTGTTTTTATCAAGATTGTCAATGCCGCAATTGATACATTTCATTTTTGTTTCGTCCATAACAGATTCCTTTTCATTGAATGAGAATTGTGTAATTCATGTATAACATGGGATAAGTATGTTGCCAAACCCTTAAACGAAGGAGATTAATATGAAAAAAATGATAGCGATAATTGTTGCGGCGATGGTGTTGTTTCCGGTTTTGGGACTTACGGCTGAAGATGACGCAAGAGAAGTAGAAAGAATAATATCAAAATATGGCAAATATTCTCTGATGAGTTTTATATATGACCGTAGTAACAGTACTGGGATTACGATAATGCTTGGCGGAAAAGCTCAACGCTCTTTAGGGATGCCGAGAGAAGAATTTGTAACTACGCAAACAATTCTTTATGATTTGAACAAATTAGGGATACCACCCCAAAAACTTGAAGAATTAATGTCGGCAAGCATTAAGGCTAACAAAAAGCAGCGTCAATTAGACGATGAGAAACGAAAAGCTGAAGAAGAAAAGCGTACAAAGCTTGAGAAAGAGCGAGAAGAAAAGCGCGTCAAGCTTGAAAAAGAACAAAATGAAGCAAAAAGGCTTGAGGAACAGGAACGCATAAAGAAAGAACTCGAAGCGAAGCTTGAAAAACAGAGACAGCTAAAAGAGCTATCTGAAACCGAAGCTAAAACTCAGATATTTCCGGATAAATACAAAGAATGGATTAAAGTATATCTGAAAAAATCCCTTTTTGATCCATATAGTGTCAAGGATTTAGATATTACTGATCCGCTGAAATTCACTTTCAAATCAGATACTTTTGAATACAAAGAAGGTCAGACTGTGTGGTTTTGCTTTGTTTCATATAATGCAAAAAACAAAATGGGAGCTTATACAGGGCTTAAAGACTATACCTTCTTTTTCAGAGATGGTAAATTGGACAACGTAATGGATGGAAAATTTTTTGAAGTAGGAGCTAAATAATTTTGTTTCTAAGCCTGAATATGAGTTTATATCAATGGGGAAAATGGCTTAAGGGATGAACGATCTAACCATCAGTTGCAGCGGAGCGCGAACCGCGCCCGCTGAACTTGGTGTTAGGGGGGTAGTATGAGGGGAAAATCTGTATTTGTTTGTTTTATTTTGTCACTGGGATTTGTGATGTTGTATGGTAATGTTACTGCAAAGGATGTAATACTGGAAGGTTGGTTTAAACTGGTTGATGATGCAGATCAATCCGCTTATGAAGTCGGATTTGACACGAAAATCTTCCGTTCAGAACCTAAAAGTTACTATATCAAATCCGTTGCATCTTTACCCCCGAAATCAAAAGGACAAGTTTATCAGGGAATTCAGGCTGATGCTTATCGGGGAAAAAGAATCCGACTTTCGGTTTTTCTGAGAGGAGAGAATATCAAAGATCATGGGTGGGTATACTTGCAAGCAAATGATTCCGAAGCGATCAGAGGCGGAGCAGATCATCGTATGGCTAAAAACTCTCCGGATTGGATAAAGTGTGAGGTCGTTATGGATGTGCCGCAAAATTCAAAAACTATCAGCTACGGAATAGCTTTGAACGGTGAGGGACAAATCTGGTTTGATGATCTGAACTTAGATGTTGTGGGTAAAGATGTGTCTGAAACATGGCTTTATCGCAGAGAAGAAGCATCAAAGCCGTCTAATCTGCCTTGATGAATAAAGAACCGGCTGTAACAATTTCCTAACCATCAGTTGCAGTTGACGCCTACGGCGCACCTGAACATGGTGTTAGGTTTTTGAAAGGAAAATCAGGATGAAAAAGAGTTGTCTGAGACTTGTCGTAATGGTCATCTTCATTGCGTTTGCGTTTATCGCTTGCGGCGGGGGTGATGATAAAGATGAAAACACAAATACAGCGAACACAGACGTAACGCCTCCTCAGTTTGACGGAATTTCAATGATAACCGCCTCAAACTCAGACACCGTTTTCCTCTCATGGCTTCCTGCAACGGATAATGTAACCCGAAGCAAGGACTTGCTTTATCGGGTGTATTATTCGCTTACACCGGACTTTGATACCGCAAAAGCAACGATGTATGCTGAAAAGCGGGGAGAGACCGAAATCACGGTTTCAGGATTGTCTGCCGGGACAGGCTATTCTTTTCTGGTAACTGCTCAGGATCAGGCAGGAAACAGCAATACGAACAAGATTTACAAATCCGCAGCCACCGCAAAAACACCGTCAGTAATCAGAAATTCCGTATCATTGATTGATACTCAGAAGAAAGCTCTGTCTGCGCCCACTGCGGATCAGGCCACCGGAACATACGAATTTGCCACAACCGATAAAAATGCGCCTCAGACCGGACAGCACATTGTCGGAAAAGACAGCAGCGGCAACGGATTCCTGCGTAAAGTCGGTTCTGTGCGTCAGGAAGGCGGCAAGACCGTTGCGGAAACATCTCAGGCTTCGTTGAGCGATATTTTCCAGACCATGCGCCTTGACAGCAATACCACACTCACTTCGTTAGATAACAGAAGCGATATAACAGGCGTGAAACGGACTGTCCGCAGCAAATCCGGTGCTGATGAAACTGTTGTTTATCGAAAGCAAAGCAGCACTTTCGGAAGCTTCTCAGCCGAAGAAATCAGGTATGGTTCGGATGAAAACGGCTATCAGGACAGCGTAGTTCGGACACATCGTTCTGCCGACAAAAAAGGCATCAGAAAACAGGTTTCGGCATTGGACGGAACGAAGAGGCTCAGAATTGTTTCGGAAAACCGCATGGTGCGGGCAGGAGGTTCGATTGCCTTACCGGTCGTGGCATATCTGGTTGATGAAAACGGTCAGATCAAGGTTCAGCAGGAATTGGGGATTAAAGTTTCTTTTCAGGGCTTGTTCCATGACAGCATTCCAGATACCCGGAAAAACAATTACGGCGCATATTTCGATTCTGACAAAGGACTTATGAATTGGATAGTCAGAGATGAGTATGTCAGCGATAAGCCCTACAAAGCAATATTTCAGGCACATACCGTATTAAGCGATCTGACGGTTCAGTTGGAAATTGCCATTGATGTGCTGCCCCAGAGCAAAAATAAAGCCGTATTTTCCGGTACAAACTATCAGTGGAATACGGATGTTGATTTTTATTTCGAGCCGGAACTCAGAACAAAAATCGAAACCGATATGCTGGGCAATGTGACAGAAGGCGAAATCACGGCTGTCGGCGATATCGGCGTCAATATGGATGCGCTTTTCGAATTTACAGCTTGGCAGAGAGTGGAAAAAGACGCCCGTTTTTTTCAGCGGACTTGGACAACAACTTACATGGTCGGCAGTGTTCCGGTGTATCAGGACATCACCATGACGCTTGACATAAAAGGCGTGGCAAATGCGGAAGCAGCGATTACCGCCAGCGCATTCGGCAATCTTAATTCGCATCTGGAATTCGGCATACGCTATAACCCTCAGACCGGGCAATGGGATTTTGTCAAAGATGCAGATTTTGACAAGAAACTGACCTTCAATCTGAGTGTCGAAGGCAAACTCAATGCCGAAGTCAGGCTGATTCCCAAGATTGATGTAACATTTTACAAAGCTGCCACCGGCTCTTTTTATCTTGAGCCGTATCTGGGGCTTTCGGTTGCTGCCGAATGGCTCAATGATGCGGATGTGTTAAGCAAAATCCTGATCTCCCAGTATCAGATGAAAGATATGAGCGCATGGGCGGGCGTGGACGGATTTTTCGGGGCTGACCTCAGTGTTTGGAAATGGAATGTTTGGAAAATGGACAAAACCCCGTTGTTCAGTTCCAAATTTCCGTTGTTTGATCTGCTTCAGATCGATCTGAGCAAAGAAGGCGGAAAACCTCCGAATTTTGTCGCTGATGTGACAGACGGCACAAACAACCCGTTTGATAAAACCTCTGTATCATGGAATGCGTATCCGGCAGCGGTGTTCAAGGTGGATCAGAG
>Ga0316611_1000824_pt1 | contig 10157 bp, 8 predicted proteins | sample MIS2016202_MG_FD_207675 | JGI IMG/M metagenome (GOLD analysis project Ga0316611, IMG submission 207675) | Microbial mat bacterial communities from Middle Island sinkhole, Lake Huron, Michigan, United States - MIS.2016.202 | ecosystem: Environmental > Aquatic > Freshwater > Lake > Sediment... | reverse complement strand
CCTTCTTCTTCGCTTATATTCTCTTTCATGGTGGTTCTCCTTTTGGTTTGTTTTTTTCCAACCTGATCCTCTCGGATCAGCCATTCGGAGACCACCTCTATTTTCAACAATTATTGGGACGCTTCCTTAATCACTTCGGGATACAGATGGAGAATGTCTCCAACTACAGTGGCGGGTCATGTGTTCGCCCAGAGTCATATTCCCTATGAGAGTGCTCCTACGGGCTATGGCAGAGGTCAAACGGATGTGCCGAGTTACTGCCCGTGCCACCACCGCTTTTGTGGGGTCTTTGCTAAAAATGAAAGTGGTAAAAAATGGATCAAAACGATGCCGCCGCTACCCTATGACGGCGGCTCCAAGAAAAATCCACCTCGCCCCTCGGCGCAATATCCCAATACCAAACGGCATCGGGCTGTGGCATCTGCACGGGCGGTAAAATTGATTCGGATGCACTGACAACACCTGTCCTCTCATCCCATAGCTCTTCTTCCACATCCGTGATCAAACACCTAGAAGGTGCTAGTGAGCGGAGAGTCTCCAGATGACTAGCCGCTACATGGGTTTCTAGTGATGAGACAATTTCATCTGAAAAAATGCGTTCTCCCCCTGCCCCCCAAGAACGCTCCAGCCACTCGCAGAGTGGGTGTGATAGCTGTGAAAGCAAGTTGCACGATGCCACCCAATCCCACCCATCGTCACCAAAACAGATATCTGGCTCACCCCACCCATCGCACGGCACTTCTCCAGAAAGCTCGACCCGTTTTCCAATCTCGTAAATTTTTTTTGCAAATCCACTGGCATCCCCCTGCACCAGCCTGACATTTGTAAAAGACTGCGCGAGTTTTCTCACTGGGTTCGGGTGGATCATGTCCACCAGCACAACCTCTTCAAATATCTCTGCCAGCCTCGCCAGCGGGACATCGTAGAGCCACCCGCTCCCGAGGATGCCAGCCCGTTTTTTATGCGGGCACTTTATTGCCGACTCCACCATAAACGAGCGGCATCGTTCGAGGTGCGGACTCCACGCTTTGCGACAGCGACGATGCCGCGTGGCCAGTCCGATGGAGCCGTCCAAATAGCCCATCTCCCTTGCCCACTGGGGGCATGGCGTAGTCCTGTGTTGCCACCATTCCCAGATCATTTTCTCATCCTCATCTTAATATATAAAGGAGTCCCCATGTTCTTCGAACACCACAAATGATGAAAATGTGGTGCGTTTTTGGCCACAGATTGACGCAGATGAACACAGATTTAAAAAGTTTAAGAGTTGAATGGTTTATGAAAATCTTCCTCTGTGTTATATGTGATCTATGTGGTTAAATCTCTTTTGTTCTCACGCCTTGCGTTTTGCTTTCGAAATTCGATTTCCTTCCTCTTTCATTCTGATTTTTTCATGAAATATGCGTAAAACAGAATGCCGTAACACTCCCTGATAGCCGTCTCGGTTTTTTTCAGATTCCCGGCCATTGGAAAATAATCTATGGCCGTTTTCGGCGCATCTTTACCACCCCTGTAATCCACTGGATAGGGCATCACACTGAAACCCCTCTGTTCAAAAAGGAGGCGGGCACGCGGCAGATGCCACGCTGTGCTAACCAAGATCACATTCTTGATCTCTCTCCCATTTTTTTTGCCCAAAGCCTTCAGCGTATCGGCCTCTCCAGCCGTGTTGATCGCATCGCCTACCCATATAGCACTCCGTGGCACACCTCGCCGCACGGCCTCGGCTGCCAGCATCTCTGACTCAGGATGCTGCGCCCCGCACCACGCAGGAAAACTGGCGGTGAAAACGAGAACTGGTGCCTTGCGTGCTGCCATGAGCCTAAGCCCGCCCTCGAAACGATCTACGGCATCGTTCCATGCAACCTCCTCTAGCGAGCTTTCGGACGGGTCTAACATGCCGCCCAAAACCACCACCGCATCGGCTTCAGGACAGGCAGAAATTTTCACCTTAGGGCATACATCTTCAAGGCAGCCGAGCAAAAAATCCCCAGTCACACCTATGCTGGCTCCGTAAAGCAAAACTGTCGCGGCCAAAAGCAACGAGCGACGCCCGCTCAAAAATGAGACCGCCATAAGTGCCAAGCAAAAACCAGTGGGGAGCAAAAAAACGGGCAGAAGTTTGTTTAACATCAAATCCATAACGGCCTCTATTGTAAAAGTTCATCCGAGCCAGAAGCACGGGTGACAAGGGTTGTGAGCCTCCGTCCATACCGCGCTTCAAAAGCAGCACGCAGTGCCGACTCAAAAACGGGTAGCGCATCTTCTCTGACCAAGTTTATCGTGGCACCGCCAAACCCGCCGCCGCTCAAGCGTGCCCCAAAGCAACCATGGATGTTGCGGGCGGCATCAACCAAAAAATCCAGTTCTGGGCAAGAGTTTTCAAACAGACTTTTCGAGCTTTCGTGAGACTCAAACATGAGCTGGCCAAACCCCGCGACATCACCTCCCAAAAGTGCCTCCTTGGCACGCAGCACGCGCCCGTTTTCACCCACCACATGGCGTGCGCGTGCGAGCTGCTTCGCCGTGAGCAGCCCAGCTTTCGTCTCCAGTTCACCACCTGAAATATCGCGCAGAAAAGGGATGCCCAAAGCCTTTGCAGCACCGTGGCAGGATTCGCGTCTCTCGTTGTATTCACCCGCCACAAGGGCGTGGCTCACCCCGCTCATGGCCAAAATAAAAACTGTGTTTTTTGGAGCGGGAAACATCTCTATTTCAAGCGTTCTGAAATCCAAAAAAAGTATTTTTCCTGACACCCCAAAAAGCGATGATATTTGATCCAGCAGTCCGCACGGGACACCGACGCCCCCGTGCTCCGCTGCCTGGCACATGCGAGCCAGTTCCATTCCGCTAAAAGATGTGCCCCAGAGCGATTGTAACGCACGAGCCGTGGCGCACTCCAGTGCCGCACTGCTGCTTAGGCCAGCACCAGATGGCAGGTCGCTCTTGAACACCATCTCGAACCCGCAGCCACACACTCCTTTTTTCAAAAACTGCGCGACCACGCCAAGCGGGTAATTGGCCCACAACTCTTCTTTGCTGTTGCGCGGAGAAATATTATCAAGCGAGACGCTTACCGTTGCGTTCTCTGCCCCTGAAGAAAGAGAGATCGTGCTGTCATTGCGAGGCTTCGTCAGAACAGTTATGCCGTGCTCCGTTGCAAAAGAGAGAACCCACCCCTCGTTGTAGTCCGTATGGTTGCCGAGTAGCTCTACACGACCTGGCGAGCGTTTTTCAATTTTCTGCATTGCATGATTTTAACGAAATGGCAGAATATTGTAAAATGCGAACCGAGTGTGGACTGAAAGTTTTGCGGCAGCCGCCAAACTGGATATCCCATGAGTTTAATATAAAAAGAAAGGAATAGACCAATATGGACGCACTAATTCTAGCAGCCGGATACGCCACCCGACTCTACCCCCTCACCCTCACCAAAGCCAAGCCACTCCTACCTGTGTGTGGCATACCGATGATTGAGCATGTGCTCAATAGCCTAAAAACACTCGGCAATGTGGACAGGTTTTTCGTCGTCACAAACGACAAGTTCCACAAAGATTTCGAGGATTGGTCGGCCACGCGACCAGATGTTAAAATCACGATCATCAACGACGGCTCCACGGCACCTGAAAACGCCCTCGGCGCCATCGGCGACATCAACTTCACACGCAAGCAGGCTGGTATCGAAAACGATATGGTCATCATGGGCGGCGACAACCTACTGACTGGCTCGCTGGAAGGTTTTCGCATCCTGATAGAAGAAAAGAAAGAGGCCGCCACCGTCCTCTTTGATGTAGGCAACCTGAACGAGGTTAAAAAATACAACGCCATCAGCGTGGATAACACGGGCAAGATCACCTCTTTCGAGGAAAAACCACAAAATCCCGTGAGCAGTACGACTGGCATCTGCCTCTACTACTACCCGAAACACATCCTGCCCATGATTGATGCCTATGTCAGCGAAGGCAACAACCCTGACCAGCCAGGGCGCTTCCTGCAATGGCTTCATAAACGCCAGCCAGTTTACACATGGCAACTCAAAGGCCAGTGGTTGGACATCGGCAGCAAAGAGACGCTAGAGGAAGCCAACCGCATCTTCGCCAGCAAGTAATTCTGATAAAAATTGTGGGTTAATTAAACAGGGCGACCAATGTGGTCGCCTTTTTTTTGCCGTGTGGCATGTGATCCAAAAAATCGCAGTTGCAGGCGTTATGTAGGGCGGGCTTCCAGCCCGCCTCTTCTATAACGACATCTCGCCGCCGAAATCTGAAGAAGCAGGCAGGGATGCCCGCACCACTCTCCTACACCCTTTATCAGCCATCCAGTTCCTCGCAATTCGGTTTCATCCCATTTCCTTATCCCCCACTTTCTTGCCCAGAGACTTCAGGATGTCTGAATCTATAACTGCCAGCTTTACTGCTTTACTCAATGATCATTGTGACTAAGGAGCCGTTCATAAATAACATGATCAAAGATGCGAAGTCATTTTGTCGTCAGCCAAGGCGCGACGAAGGAGCATACCCGCAGGGGTCTGTAACTGAGGAGCAACGCAGGATGGCGGCAAAAGGACGAGCAGATTGTGTTTATGTTATTTATGAACGGCTCCTTAGCCTTGGAAAAACCCGAACTGCGGCCTCCCCGTCCAGAGGGCAGACTTTTTCGCAGATACCGCAGCCGATGCAGCGGCCCCGTTTGACATAAGGCTGCCGAACTGTTGTGGTGCGGCCTGAGGGCGTTTTCATTTCCACTTCGCGGTAGTGGATAGCCTTGTCTGGCACTGGGCAATGCTCTTCGCAAACGAGGCACGATTCGCCTGTCGCGAACGGGATGCAACGGCTTTTATCGAACTTCGCTTTCCCAATTACAGCGGACTGTTTTTCCTCTAGTGAAAGCGGCGCAATTGCTCCAGTGGGGCAGACTTGGCCACAAGCGTGGCAGTTGAACTCGCAATACCCGATGCGCGGGATCAATCGTGGTGCAAAAACACCTTCGAACCCGTCTTCTGCCCAAGAGGGCTGCAATGCCGATGTTGGACATATTTTCATGCACAGTCCGCAGCGGACGCACAAATCCAGAAAACTATCTCCAGTTCGCGCCCCTGGCGGGCGCAGGATTCCGGCTTCATTTTGTTCTGCCAAAAGGCATGGAGCCAAACCCGATTTTGCCAGTAGCGGGATGGCGGCACCCGTGGCGAGAGACGCTATGAAAACACGCTTTGAAAGATCGGGTGGCACGCTGTTTGTGGTGGCATTTTTGATTTTGATGGAGAACGAAGATATTTCACGCGGGCAGTTTTCCACACAGTCCATGCACAAGTTGCAGACGCTAGGGATTATCTGGCCTTTTTCGTCGAAAGCTCCCATGCGGCAGTCGTGCTCACACTCACGGCATCCGCCGCAGCCAGATTTGCTAGGAATCCTTTTCAATGGAGAAAATCTGGCCGCAAGCCCGAGGAGCGCGCCGAGCGGGCAAACTGTTCGGCACCACAGACGCCTACCCAAGATGTCCATTAAAAAAATGGCCGCAATCATGCCTAGAGCCAGTCCACCAAGAAGCCGTGTGGGGCGTTCCGCTGGAAAAACCTCATTTTTCAGCCATGCATAGACGGGGTCGCCCACGCTGTTTACGGATGAAGGGGCGTGGCAGTACAGCCATGAGAAAAAAGTCTGCATCCCGTCGAATGCAAATGGTTCAACGAACAGTGTCAGAGCGCGAAACAGTATGGTGATAGGATCTAAAAAAATAAAAAGCTGTAAACCGCAGATGGCGCATAGCAGCAAGATAACCAGAACACCCACGCGGACAGAACGAGCTGGGCGACTGTTGAGGTAGGGGGCATTGAAAAACGGGACGCGCTTGAGCCATGGGCGGAAGGCCGCGTGAAAACCATCCAAAAGCGTGCCGAGCGGACATATCCAGCCGCAGAACGCCTTGCCAAGAAACAGTGTTAGACAAAATACGATTACGGCTGGCCAGAACATGTCCAGTAAAACGCGCCCAGACGCAGTGGCCGCTAAAGCAATGAGGGGGTCGGCCAAGAAAAAAACATTGAGCGGCCAGCCCCCCTGCGAAAAAACTTCTCCGCGAGTTTTAAAAAAAAGCGCGACAAAAAAAACCAGCGTGAGAATTTGGGTAGCCAAGCGCAGCCGCGCCCATAAGTATCGTTTTATCGGGTGTCTAATTTTTTTGGGTGGCGTGGACACATTCATTGCGTGTGGGTCAGACCTCCACGATTTTGACCTTATCCAAATTCATTTCGCCGAGTCCCAATTCGTAGGCTGCCACCGTGGTGGAGAGATCGGAGGGTTTCATGCCAAACAGCGTGGTAGCGTAAGCGTCGACTGCCACTGGGTCAGTGCTTGCGATGAGCGTCTCCCTCGTTTCAACATCCTCGAGATTCCCGCCCTGTGGGCCGTGCCGCAGCAGAATGCGTGTGGCATCCACAACTGTTAGTTTCGGGCGCAGCACGCTGTTTAGTTCGGCAAGTTTTGGACCTATGTTTTGGTGCAGTAGGCCGCGTTTGCCGTCTATAACGCCCATGATATTTTTCAACCCTAGAGTCAGTTTGGTGATGCCGTGGTTTTTGGCTACAGGGGCGTTGATGTAGCAGTCAGCTTCGAGGGCGTCCTTGTAAAACCCCCACGAGTCGAGTGCTTTGCCGCCGGGGATCGCGGTGCTGACATATTTTCTATCATCCATGAAAACGCACTGCGCACGCTTGTCTGAAATGGATTCTACTGCGGCCTGTATGCCGCTGTTTTGGTAGCACATTTTAGCATTGTTGCATGTGCGGTCGAACACGAGCACTTGCGCAGCACCGGCGGCCAATGCAGCTTGAACAAGACCTTTTACGACCAGCGGATGGGTGTTGGCAGCCTGTTCTGGTGTCCTATCCCACCCGATGTTGGGCTTGACCACAACGCGATGCCCTTCTTTCACGAAAGCCTTCATGCCGCCGAGCGGCTGCAGAACCTTTTCCACAAGTGCTAGGTAATCGCTTCCTTTCGCTACCGCTATCAGAGGTGCTGTGGTTGGAACGGACTCCGATGCATGTGCCATCGCTGGCTCTTTACCCAATAAAGTATATGCAGCCGAAACGAAAGTTGCCTGCTTGAGAAATTCGCGCCTTTTCATGACTCTTTCATCCTTTCCTGAAAAATTGTTTGCCTGAAAGTAGGGATTGGCAACCGTCTTTGGCAAGAGGCAAGTGTATTTCCGTTTCAACCAAAATTTGTTTTGGCGGCTGCTTGCATTGGCAAGATGTAGCTCAAGAAAGAGTCCCGCAACTATTGATGTTTTTTTATTCGGCGTGACGAGTCAACAGAAAGTGCGAGTGGGGAGGTCAGTTTTTCGTAGAGGCCAAATAGGTATTCCACCCGCTCGCGTTCGTTGGTGAAAGCTTCTTTCCGATAGGCTTTGTCCACGGCGCGGTCGAGAGCTTGGTGGGCTTTCAAAAGTGGCAGGTGAGAACCAGCGGCGAGCGGGTCATAAAGCTCTGCGAGAGTCCTTCCCGCATCCAAGTAATGTTGCCGGGCATCAAGAACTGCTTGAGCCGCTTTTTTGATCGCCTCCGCCTGAGCCTCGGTGGGGGTGAGCCAAGGAAATGTGTTGTAAACTAAACTGATAGAATATTGATAACGGCTTTCCAATCGCCCTCCTACCACACGCATCCAAGCATTGTGCATGAGCGAAGACAATATCCCGAAATGGAAAGGCGTAGCCTTGGGGACTACGAGCGCACTACCGCTTGCGATGTCCTTGGGCGACATGAACCCGATCGGGATATAGCGGCGACTTTCCGAGGAAACCTTCGGGATCAGCAAGTAACGCGAATCGGGTTGGCGAATTTCTCCAAAAAGGGATGGGGTATCCGCCAACGCCTTGGTCTGCGGGCGGTTGCTTTTCAGCCGGAAAGCGGCTATTTTTTTCAACCGCTCTTGCAGAAGTTTGGATGATCGGAGCAAATCGGCTGGCGCATCCACTAACCAGAGACACCAGCGCTCTGTCCCGTTCAAAAACTCTTCCCCACCGTAAAGACGACGGATGAAGGGTTTGAGTGCGGGAGATTCTTTGAGCAGTTCTTTTCGCGCTTGGGGACTGAGTATCAAGCCTTCGTCATCGCCCGCGCCACGATCTTTGTCAATCATCATACTGCCGTAGTTGATCAGTGGTGCTCCGTTGACAGGCGTGGTGCGGTGGTGCGCCAAAGTATTATTTCCCAAAATCAAGTAAGGGCTGATATTCGCCGCTGTTTCGATCACCTGCGGTGTCTCGCCATCGTGATCGTAAAGTTTTTTTGAAGGTGTGTCTTGAACCCCAAACCCAATGATAACCACATGGACATGGGCTTTGCCGCCAGCCTCGTTGTCCCAAGCGAAAGTGCGGTGGGCGAAGTGGATTTTAATGCCTTGTGAAAACAAGTGTGACCAGAGAACGCCCACCTGTTCGCCCTGAGAAATGGAGTTGGTCGAGACAAAGGCGCAACAGGTGCGAGTGCCTTGGATGTAGGATGCTGCCTTGCGATGCCAGCAAGTCACATAGTCGAGGATGCCCGCCCCCTTGGCCTCGCCCCACACCAAAGACATGTCCTCCTTTTGTCCAGCATCCTGCTCCTTCTTTCCTACGAACGGCGGGTTGCCGAAGATGTAGGAGCATTGTTTGGGGGGGAGGAGTTCTTTCCAGTCGAGGCGCAGGGCGTTGCCGTGGTGGATGGTGGGGCTCTTTTTGAGGGGGATGCGTTTGTAAACCTTGCCCAGCACTTTGGAGAACACCAAGTTCATCTGGTGATCCGTCAGCCAGAGTGCGGTCTCGGCGATGCGGGCGGGGAACTCTTCTATTTCGATCCCGTAAAACTGATCCACATGGACTCTGGCCAAGTCGCCACCCTCCATCTGCAAGGCGAGTTGTTTGCCGTAAAGAGCCTCCATGACCTGAAGCTCCAACAAACGGATTTCACGATAAACCACCACCAAGAAATTGCCGCAACCGCAAGCGGGGTCGAGGAAACGCAGGGAAGAGAGCTTGATATGAAATTCTTGAAGTTTCTTTTTGCGGGTGCCACCCGACTCTTCGAGGATGGAGGCCAACTCCGCCTTGAGACGGTCGAGAAACAGGGGGCCGATCACCTTCATGATGTTTTCTTCGGCGGTGTAGTGGGCACCTTTGGCGCGGCGTTCGGCGGGTTCCATCACCCCTTGAAAAAGCGAGCCGAATACGCCGGGAGAAATGCGCGACCAGTCGAATCGGCAGCAGTCGAGCAGGGCGGCGCGGTGAGAGGCGGCGGTGTCGGGCGGGTCTAGCCTTTCCTGAAAAAGTCCGCCGTTGACATAGGGGAAGTCGCGGAACTCGGCGGTGAGGTGTGGGCTGCGTTGGGGGAGAGTGGTATTGAGGATTTGAAAAAGTTTACCGATACGGATACCGAGATCGGAGCCGTCTTTTTTGGAGTTTTCAACGAAACGAGTAAAACTGTTCCACTGAAAAATATCGGTATCTTCGGCGAAAAGGCAGAAAAGGATGCGAACTAGGAAACACTCCAAGTCGTGACCCGAGAATCCAGATTTCTTGAGTTCGTCGTGGAGTGAGCCGAGGAGTTTGACCGCCTTGAGATTGACCTCTGGCTGTGGCTGGAAAGCCTCGCTTTCGTCACCTCGTATGAATCCGAAACAGGCGAGGCGGTCGGGCAACTCTTCGAGAGTGAACTGGGCGAAGAGCTTGGCATTTTTGTGAGTGTCGGGGGTGAGACATTGGAGGTAATCGTGGACTTCTTCGCCGAGGTCGTAGAGCAGGAAATGAGCAAAATCGGAGACGAGCACCCAGCGTGGATAGTCTTCTTTTTCAAGGTGAGGCAGATAATCGAACGCTTGCTGCGCGGCGACATCAAGGTCTTTGCCCGTGCTTTTCATCTCCACGAGGAGCTTGCCTGGCCAGAGGAGGTCTATGCGTGCTTGGGACTGGCTCTCGCGTTCGATGCGGTATTCGTGGACAGCCTCAACAGCACGACGGTCGCGCCCGAAAATCTCAAAAAAATCGTCCAAGAAACTTTTCGCGTCAGCCTCTTCTCGCTGGTCGCCCCGCCATTTTTGGGCGAAGGCGAGAGCGCGGGAGCGCATCTGTTCGCGGGTGAGTGTCAAGACCGGGGCGGCTGTCATGGCTGGATATTA
>Ga0316611_1000823_pt1 | contig 10160 bp, 6 predicted proteins | sample MIS2016202_MG_FD_207675 | JGI IMG/M metagenome (GOLD analysis project Ga0316611, IMG submission 207675) | Microbial mat bacterial communities from Middle Island sinkhole, Lake Huron, Michigan, United States - MIS.2016.202 | ecosystem: Environmental > Aquatic > Freshwater > Lake > Sediment... | reverse complement strand
ATGGGAAAAATGGATTATTAATGGCGAGGAGACATTAAAACTTACCGCAGAAGTACTTAAAGAAAAAGTTAGTAAAATTCCCGAGAACAAGCTATGTGAACCAGAACCTTATGTCGCAATTCCAGCAATGCAGCAATTGAGTTATTGTGAAAACAATGAATCACTTCGAGAGATGTATGCTAATCTATTAGCATCATCAATGAATATTGATACCAAATGGAATGTTCACCCAGCGTTCGTTGATATTATAAAGCAATTAACACCTGATGAAGCAAAATTCTTGAAAAAACTACCACCATTTATAATGATTTTACATCCATTAATTGATGTAAAAGCTAAAAATGGTAGTAAAAGTCATACAATGATTTCAAACTTTACAACTTATGGGTTGGATGTAATTGAAAATAAAAGTAATATTAATTCATATATAGAAAATCTCGAACGACTAAAAATAATTCAGATACCAGAACTTAGTTCAATCTCAAATAAAGAAGTTTATGTAGAATTGAAAAACAATGAGATGCTGAAGAATAGTATACATAGTAGTTTTAGTGAGCATTTCACGATTGATTATAATTATAAGCTATTTCATGTTACAAATTTTGGAGCAAAACTAATTGAAACATGTTGCAAATAAATTAACTCATTTGTATGCAAATTGGGGTAAACATGTAAAAAATATAATATGATTGAGATGAAATACTATGAATTTATAAATGAAATATCCAAAGATGAACTAATTGAAGGTTTAATTGGATATGGTTTTTTTGCTGAGAAAATACCTCCTATGTTCACCTCGATTCCGTTATATGAATTCTGTAGAAGAACTGGATATAGTTGGACAATCAAAAAAGATCACTCTGCAATAACTTATGAAAGCATTAGAAATATTTCTGTTCCTCGATTATTATCTATTCCGCATCCAGCTGGATATGTAAATCAATGTAAATACATTCATGATGTTTGGGATGATCTTAAAACATATTTTTACGAGAAAACAAAAGACCAAACATTTAAAATAAGCAGAATTCATATCAGAAAGTTGAAAGATAGAAAAGAACTTTTTGAAATGAATTATAAAAACGGAGAAAAAGATGGATATCCTGAAACGGATATATCAATTGGGGCAAGGTATTTAGTGAAAGCTGATATTTCTAATTGTTTTCCAAGCATATATACTCATGCTGTTTCTTGGGCTTTAGTAGGTTTAGAAGTTGCTAAACGAAATCAAAATGATCATACAAAATGGTACAATATACTAGATTTTTATACTCGTGCATTAAAAGAAAACGAGACTCATGGCATTCTGATTGGGCCACATTCTTCAAATGTAATTTCAGAAATAATTTTATGTGCAATTGACTATTTATTATTTGACAAGTATAAATTCACTAGAGATATTGACGATTATGCATGTTACGTAAAATCACATCAAGAAGCCGAAGAGTTTTTAATTAATTTATCCTCGACTTTAAAAAACTTTGGTCTATCACTCAATCATAAAAAAACAGAAATTATCAAATTACCATATGCTTCTGAAGCATCTTGGAAAACGACTTTAAATAGCATACAACTACCAGAGAAAATTTCAATTCCTTTCTTAAAACATTATTTAGATTCAGCGATTGAATTTGTTAATAAAACGGGAAATGTAGCTATAATATATTATGCAATCAAAGTTTTATCAGAAAAAGAATTTTATGTGAATGCTAAAGCTTATTATTTTAAAACAATTCATCACCTAATAATTATATATCCTTATCTATTACCTATTATTGATGAATATGTTTTGCTACCACTTAGTATAGTTAAAGAAGATATTAAAAATCTATCAAATAATATACTTCATGATGGTGTTAAGTTTAAACGTTACGATGCTATAAGTTTTGCTATATATTTTGCACTAAAATATGACTTTGAACTGTCTGAGACAAACTTTTTGGAAATGTCAAAAAAACGTGAAGATTGTATTTTTATGGTTCTAGCATTCCTTTATGACAAGAAAAATAATCCAATTCTTATGAGAGATTATAAATCATTAGCTTTAGCGCTGCAATTAGATATAATGGAAATGGATAAGTATTGGCTCTTTTTATATGAGGTACTTTCAAAAGAAGAATTATTAGATACTCAATACAAAACACTGAAGAATGGTCGAGTATCCTTTATAAAATCATTATAAAAAGCAAACCCATATTTAACCAATGCAAAGCAGATAAAATAATTATATTTATCACACAAAAGAATGTGAACAGCTTCTGATAATTGAAAACTAAAATTGATTGAAAATCCGTACCTTTGCCCCATGTTATATTACAGAAGAAAAATATTATTAGCTTTACTCGAAGTGTTTGAAAGGCAGTTGACTGAGACGAGTTTACAGAATTACTATTAACTCAATAAAATATATTTAGAAAAACAATGAATTTATTTGACCAATATTTAGTTAAGATAGATGCAAGCTCTTACGATTGCAGGGATGTGAGTGTCATTAATGCTGAGTTTCAGGAGCTAACAAAACAGCTTATTGAAAAAGGTGAAAATGGACTTGCCAATCTTGCTGATATTGACAGACAGGTATATTCGGTGCAAAAATCGTTCGATACCAAATTGAATATTGAAAAGGGGTCAATTAATGGGTTGAGTTGTCAGATGAGTGGCACACGAACATTGGAGGATGGTAGTTTAATACCGATATTTTGGCCAGATGTGACGAAGTTTACACAAGATGATTTTGAGTATTTTGAGAAACGATATAATGACTGTGAAAACCTGTTTGCAAAGACTGAATATGGTTTAATGGTTTATTTTGGAGAAAAAACTCCAACTTCAAAACATCATGATTTTAAAAGAAAACTGTGTAACGAACTTTTTCAACTTAGTAAAGATTATTATGCTAAGGTAGAAGAAGGTGGTGAAGGCAATCATTATGTGTTAGATTTCTTTCATACACTCCGAATGGCATTTGAGCTTGCTAAAAAATCAAGTCTTACACCTGAGTTGAATGAGATAATTGAACATATATATTCAGTCCATCAAAGTTGGGACGTGACAAAAGATGGTACATTGAGAGTATTACTCGATCTCTCAGGTTTGTTGTCTGATAATTATACACTTTCGAATAAGAAAATTGATTTTGAGAAGGTGCTTGAAAAGAATTTAGAAGGTGCAACAGAGTTAGAGAAAACCTATGTTTGGGGTGCAATATATGCCATTGATCAGAATATTAGTATTGAGCAAAAAAGGACACAACCAGTTGATAAATTATTAGTTTACAAATCAAAATTATATGAAAAGCTTGCGACAGATGCAGAAGCAAAAGGGAATTTAGCTTGCGTAAGCTTTGCAGAAAAAGCATTACGTATTTATCAACAGCTAAAAATGACCGGAGAAATTTCACGTCTCGAAAAGTATTATGCAGAATTAAGAGGAAAGTTTAAACTCTCTGAGATAAGTCAGGAGTTACCAAAAGAATATGTTGATGCTATGGAAGGTTTCATTATGAAAACAATAGCTGAAAATAATGAAGCAGGAATACTAAAACTTTTCATAACAACGCCCTGGTATGATTCAATTCAAAATATCAAAGATCGTTCAATTGAGCTAAGAAAGAAAACAGTATTTTTATCTATGCTACCAACTTCGGTAATGGATAAATTTGGAAATACTGTAGACGTTTTTCGAACAGAAGAAGAAAAAGAGTTGTTTAGTTTTTGGAGTTCGTATGGTTTTAATTTCCAACTAGGAACGCAAAACATGCAACGCTTTTTTATAGAATCGTATAGAGCAGGAAAATTAAATTACAAATCTGTATTAGAATATCTTGAAAGTACCTGGTTTAACGAGGCGATAGTTCGTAAATATCATGGACAGCAAGTGGAAGTGAAACCTATTGATACGTTGAAACCGGGTCTGAAAAGAATATTTGAAGAACTTGATAAACTCGAGGAAGATAGTACTTATCAATATGATTTCGTTACAATAACTGATAGTCTTACTTTAAAAGTTGAGGGACTCTTACGTTATTTTTGTGAAAAAATTGGTATCGCAACATTTAAAACAAGACAAAAAGGAGCAGATAAATTGGTGATGGAAAAATTGCTTGACGATTTATTGGCTAATATAGCTCATGAACCGCCAATAAATCCTGATCAGAAAACTAATTTTGATGAAGAGGATCGGTTATTCATTAAATATGTAATGTCAGAAAAAGCGGGTCTGAACCTTAGAAACGAAGTAGCTCATAGTTTAATGGATATTTATGAGTATTCATTTGTGAATGTGCTGGTTCTTTTCTGTATTATAATAAAACTAAGTAAATATAAATTTGTGGAAGGAGAAAATGAAGATGTTAGTAGTAAATGAACCTTTAGCTGAATATAAAATATCAGGTTGGAAAATTCAACTAAATATGAAATCTTTTGAGGACAATATAACTGATATTAACAATGGAATTATTCAGTTTTGTCCACCAACAGGTTTGCATTTTAGGATTGTAGCAGATATGCCAAAAATAAAGTTATCTGCCCTCAGAGGTAGAATAAGTCAAATCACAGAGAAAGAAATAGATGATCAAATTTCTAATTTGCGCACTGAATGGGACAGAAATATTTAATTGATACTTGTGCAGTAGTAAAATACTTGGGTGAAGTTTTGCCTGAAAGTGCTTTATCTTTCATGGATGGAGTTGTTGACGGTGATTGCAGAGTTTCATTTATAACAAAGATTGAACTATTAGTGTGGAATGCCCCTGATCCAGCTGATATAAAAACAAGAGAAGAGTTCCTTTCCGGTTCAACTGTATATTACATCAATGATATAATCATTAATCAGGCAATAAAAATCAGAAAAGAAACAAATATCAAATTGCCTGATGCAATTATTGCAGCAACTGCAATGACCTATAATTGTACGTTATTATCTGATAACGATACTGATTTTAATAAAGTTATTCCACTTGGGCTTAATTACCTGAATCCTAGAACTGCATTTAATTGATATAAATCTGGCTGTTACATGAAACCCATCACCGAAGATAAAATAGAAACCTTTGCCATAGAAGTGCTTCAATCTATTGGTTGGGAGTATGTACATGGTTTGGCTATTGCACCTGGAGCAGAACAAGCCGAACGGGAAAACTTTGAGCAAATTATTCTTATCGAAAGGTTGCGTAAAGCGGTTGCTATTTTAAATCCCGATATTCCGCAAGATGCGCAAGAGCAAGCCATACAAAAGGTATTGCGCATTTATTCACCCGAATTATTACACAACAACGAAAGTTTTCATCAGCTATTGGTGGAGAAAGTAAAAATACCATATCAGCAAAATGGTTTTGAACGCAGTTACGAAGTAGCATTGGTCGATTTTGAGAATCCGATGAACAATGCATTTCTATGCGTTAACCAATACATAATCGTTGAGAAAAACCAAAACAAACGCCCCGACATTTTACTTTTTGTAAACGGCATTCCGTTGGTAGTCATAGAGATTAAAAATGCAACAGACGAAAACGCCACCATGCGAAAAGCGTATGACCAATTGCAAACCTACAAAGCCACTATCCCAAGTTTATTTACTTACAATGCCTTGTGTGTCATCTCGGATGGTCACGAGTGTAAAGCAGGTAGTTTGTCAGCAGGTTTCAGCCGTTACATGAATTGGAAATCGGCAGATGGTAAAAAGGAAGCTTCACGATTCATTCCTCAGTTAGAAATTTTACTGAAAGGAATGTTGAATCCAGCTACTTTGTTGGATTTAGTTCGCAATTTTATTGTATTTGAAAAGACAACTGTCAACTCCCCTCTCTCAGGGAGAGGGGTTGGGGGTGAGGTCGGCATTACACAAATAGAAACCGTTAAGAAATTAGCGGCATATCATCAATACTATGCCGTAAATAAGGCCGTTCAATCTTCCATCATTGCATCTGGTGTAAACGGAGATAAACGTGGTGGCGTTGTTTGGCACACACAAGGTTCGGGCAAAAGTTTAAGCATGGTTTTTTATTCGGGCAAACTGATTACTGCGCCCGAAATGCAAAACCCAACCATTTTAGTCATTACCGACCGCAATGATTTGGACGACCAGCTTTTCGATACTTTTGCCAACTCCAAACAATTACTACGGCAAGAGCCTGTTCAGGCTACAAACCGTGAACATCTGAAAGAATTATTAAAGGTAGCAAGCGGTGGAATTGTATTTGCAACCATTCAGAAGTTCTTACCCGAGGATCAAAAGTCAGTTTACGACCAACTATCCGACCGTCGAAATATAGTGGTTATTGCAGACGAAGCCCACCGTACACAATACGGTTTTGAAGCATCCATCAAAGAAGTAAAAGACAAAGAAACCAAAGAGAAAATTGGTCAGCGGATTGCTTATGGTTTTGCCAAATACATGCGCGATGCGTTGCCCAATGCTACTTACATTGGTTTTACAGGAACACCTATTGAAGGAACAGACATAAACACACCACAGGTTTTTGGACAATATGTGGATGTGTATGATATTTCGCAAGCAGTTGCCGACGGTGCAACGGTTCGGATTTATTATGAAAGCCGGTTGGCAAAGGTAAATCTAGACGAAGAAGGCAAACGATTAATAAAAGAATTTGAAGACAGTTTAGAACAAGATATTGATGTTACTGACCAACAAAAAGCGAAAGCAAAATGGACTACTTTAGAATCGATAGTTGGAAGTAACAGAAGGTTACGAAATTTAGCCAATGACATTATAAATCATTTCGAGCAACGTCAAAAAGTATTTGAAGGCAAGGCAATGATTGTGGCTATGAGCCGCAGAATTGCAGCCGAATTGTACAAAGAAATCATTGCATTAAGACCCGAATGGCATGATGATGATTTCAATAAAGGCGTGCTGAAAGTAGTAATGACTTCTTCATCGTCGGATAAAATGGTATTTGATGAGGAAGATCCAACTGCTTTGGTAATTCCAAAGAATATGCGAACCACTAAGTCGGAACGGAAAATACTTTCTGACAGAATGAAAGATGAAAACGATGCATTAAAATTGGTTATCGTTTGCGATATGTGGCTTACAGGCTTTGATGCCCCTTGTTTGAATACCTTGTACATTGATAAACCGATGAAAGGACATAGCCTCATGCAGGCCATTGCTAGGGTAAACCGTGTTTACAAAGACAAACCGGGAGGGTTAATTGTTGATTATCTGGGAATAGCAAACGACTTAAAAAAAGCTCTATCTTTTTATTCCGATGCAGGTGGAAAAGGTCAACCAACTTTGGATATTGAAAAAGCGATTGAATTGATGCATGAGAAATACGAAGTCGTTCAGCAATTTTTCAATGAAAAAGCTAAAACGCAACGAGACATAGTTGCCGAAGAACCCGAAGCTTATTATGCCAATAGTTTTAAGTTCAATTACAAGCGGTTTTTTCATGTTGAAGCGAAAGAAAAGTTATCCATCATATTGCAAGCCGAAGAACATATTTTAGGCTTAGAAGATGGTAAAACTCGTTTTATAAGGGAAGTAACTTTGTTGAGTCAAGCCTTTGCATTGTCAATTCCTAACGAAAGTCCAATGAACATCAAGGATGATATTGCATTCTTTCAAGCTTTAAAAGCCAGATTGGTAAAATTTGAGGTTATAGGAGGCGGAACAGGAAAATCGGACATTGAAATTGAAACAGCCATCAAACAGATTGTTGATGAAGCGTTGAGTTCCGACAAAGTAATTGACATTTTTGAGGCAGCAGGAATTGATAAACCCGAAATATCAGGATTAGAAATACTGTCTGATGAATTCCTTCAGGAAGTAAAAGGAATGAAGCACCAAAACCTGGCGTTGGAATTGTTGAAGAAATTGTTGAATGACGAAATTAAGACACGATCGAAAACCAATCTCGTAAAAAGCCGGAAGTTGTTGGAAATGTTGGAAGTTGCTATCAAACGTTATCAGAACAACTTACTGACAACAGCTGAAATAATTCAGGAGCTCATCAATATAGCCAAAGAAATAAAAGAAGCCGACAAAGAAGGAGAACGACTTGGACTAACCAAAGATGAAGTAGCTTTTTACAATGCGTTGGAAGTAAACGACAGTGCTGTACTGGTTTTGGGCGATGACCAATTAAAACAAATAGCCAGAGAAATTACCGACAAAGTGAGAGCAAACGCAACAATCGACTGGACAATTCGTGAAAGTGCAAGAGCTAAACTAATGGTATTGGTAAAACGGACACTTACAAAATGGGGCTACCCACCCGATAAACAAGCTAAAGCAATAGAAACGGTTTTAAAACAAGCCGAATTGATGGCGGATTTCTTTACAAAAGATTAAGGCAAAACAGAAAGATTAATCGCCCAAAAAGCAAAAAAAGCCACAGCAAGGTAATGTTTATATTCAAATGTCTTGCAGTGGCTTTTATAGCTTTTTAAAATAGGGCAGAGCGGTCACAGTACATTGTTTTTAGCTTTACGGCTAAGAAAAAAAGAAGCTGATAAAGCTAAAACCAATGCACTGTAAGTTTATTTTTACAAAAACAAAAATTAGTTGTAGTTTTGTATTTGAAAATCAAACAATGAACAACTAATTTAATGATTGAAATATGACTAAGAAACTACAAATTCGAAACAGCACAGCTGAATTTTTGGTATTTACAAATCAAGCTGGAGAAAACACAATCGAAGTTCGCATCGAGGACGAAACCGTTTGGTTATCGCAAAAACTTATAGCCGTTCTTTTTGAAGTGGAAGTAAATACAATTAACTATCATATCAAAGAAATTTTAAAATCAGGCGAACAAAAAGGGGCAACTATTCGAAATTTTCGAATAGTTCAAATTGAAGGGAAAAGACAAGTTGAAAGAGATGTTGAGTTTTATAATCTGGAAATGATTATTTCTGTTGGTTATAGAGTAAATTCCGACAGAGCCATGCAATTTAGACAATGGGCAACAAATGTGTTGCACGATTTTGCAATTCGTGGTTATGTACTGGACAAAGAAAGACTAAAAAACGGTGCATTTTTCAGTAAGAAGTATTTTGATGATTTACTTGCCGAAATCCGTGAAATAAGAGCCAGTGAAAGAAGTTTTTATCAGAAAATAACTGATATTTATGCCACGGCAATGGATTACAGCAAGAATGCTGATACAACCAAAACATTTTTTGCAACAGTACAGAACAAACTGCATTTTGCCATACATGGACAAACTGCTGCTGAATTGATTGTGAGCCGTGCCAATGCCGAAAAAGAACACATGGGCTTAAACACTTGGAAAAATGCCCCACAAGGAAAAATTATAAAAACTGATGTTTCAATAGCCAAAAATTACCTGAAAGAGAAAGAAATAAAATCGCTCGACCGCTTTGTAACAATGTATTTAGACTATGCTGAAGACCAAGCAGAACGAGGCTTCCCAATGACAATGAGCGACTGGGCAGAAAAACTGAATGTTTTCTTGAAATTTAACCAACGTGAAGTACTTGAAAATCCTGGTAAAGTGACAGCCGCGATTGCTAAAGCTTTTGCCGAGACAGAATTTGAAAAATACAGAGTAGTGCAAGACCAACTTTTTGAATCAGATTTTGACAAACATATAAGAAAAGAACTGGGCGAGATGCCAGAAGAGCAAATATAATTCAGCCGAACAGCAATCATTTCAGCTACACGACTTTAAGACAGGAAAACAAGAGAAACATAACAGTTTGAACCTCTACTGACAACTTGGAAAACTTAACACGAGAAACAAAAACAAATTCTTTACAACCAAAGGCCAGCAGGTAATACACAGGACTTCACGCGGTCGGTACAACCCAGCGAGGAAGTCCAAGTTGCACTACAAGCCAATCGGTTGGACAGCCCGAGTTGTGAAAAGTGATGGTAATCAAGTGAAATCTGTTATGGAGGTAGTATTTTCGGTTCCAATCGGCTTATTTTAAGCTCTTTTGTCACTTCTGATTTTTTCAACTCCGAATTTCGGCAATAAAATTTAATTGAAATTTATGCACCTACGAAAGCCTACCAACCGAAATTTTGACTATTTTTGGAAAAAAATTTGAGTAGATGAATCAATGTCGTTAAGTTAAGCCTCTTGTTTTAGACGAGATAAATTGCTGGGAATTTATGATTCTGTAAATCCGCCCCTAATCCGTCAGCTGACGGAGAACAGAAATTACTGT
>Ga0316611_1000822_pt1 | contig 10169 bp, 9 predicted proteins | sample MIS2016202_MG_FD_207675 | JGI IMG/M metagenome (GOLD analysis project Ga0316611, IMG submission 207675) | Microbial mat bacterial communities from Middle Island sinkhole, Lake Huron, Michigan, United States - MIS.2016.202 | ecosystem: Environmental > Aquatic > Freshwater > Lake > Sediment... | reverse complement strand
ATTTCGGCGGCGAGACGCACCGCGCTCCTTTCCGAAAGCGGCGAGACGCCGCTTCTACTTTCTGCTCCCGCTCTTCTTCCCTTGTCCCTTGCCCCTTGTCGCTTGCCCCTATTTTCAAAGGAGGTCAGGATGTCTGAATTTAAGTGCCATTGACCACGAACTGCCGAAACTCAAAAACAGGCGACGGGCATTTTTACCCGCCGCCTGTTTTTCATCTTTTGATAGTGTCAAATCAAGATTTGTCCCTGATCTGGAGCCTGTTTGCTTTTGCCGTAGGCAGGGCTGCTGGTGCTTGGTGTTGGGCAGAAGCAAATTTCATCTGATGTTCACCCTCTTGCTTGGCGGCAGACGAAGAATGGCTTCCACCATGTATGAGACGCCAAAGTTCGTCGGCTGCCTTTTGCATTTCCAGCGACTGGGCATTGAGTTCTTCAGCCGCGCTGGCCGTCTCTTCTGCGCTGGCCGCGCTGGATTGCGTTACCTTATCCATCTGGTTCAGCGCTATGCCTATTTGGCCGATGCCCTGCGACTGCTCTTTGGATGATTGCGTGATCTCGTCCACGAGTTTGTCCACATCGCGCACATGGACGACTGTTTTATCTAGGCTATCCTTGACTTTCATGGCCATGTGTGTGCCTTGCTCGATTTTGTTGGATGTCTCACGGGCGGCGTCTGCACTGCGTTGGGCGAGGTTGCGGACTTCATCGGCCACGACTGCGAAGCCTGCGCCTGCTGCGCCTGCACGGGCAGCTTCTACGGCGGCGTTGAGGGCGAGGATGTTTGTCTGGAATGCGATTTCGTCAATGGACTTGATGATCTTGGACATCTCGCCCATGGCAGCGCTGAGCTTGTCCATATCTTCGGTGCTCTGCTCTGTGAAACGGCGTGCTTCAGTGGCTTTGGCGTGGGCAGAGTCGGAATTTTCTGCATTGCGTTTGGTCATGCTGGTCATCTCTTCGAGGGACGCGCTGGTCTCTTCGAGTGAGGCAGCCTGTTCGCTGGCTCCCTCGGCCAGAGACTGGCTGGCAGAGGCTACTTGCCCGGCGGCGGAGACCGTCTCTTGTGCGCCACTGTTTAGCTGATCAGATACTTGGATGAGCGTTTTATTGGTGTTACTCACGATGAAATAGGCGCAAATGATACCCAAGCCCACCGCGATGCCAGCGACCAGTTTCAGCATATTGAGCGTTGATGATACATCACTGGCTATTTCTGATGCATCGGCTTTTGCACGCGTTTCTTCTTTTTCCACCATCTTGTTTAAAGCATCAATAAATGATGCAACGAGGGGATCGAGTTCCGCACGGGCTTTTTCGCATAGTTTGGCAGAGGCTTCAGGAGTGGTGGCCCCACGGCTGGCCGTTATGATTTCGGATCGTTTTTCCGATACTTTGCTCGTCTTTTCTTTTATTTCAGCGAATTCTTTGCGTTCGTCTGAGGTGAGGTCTAGCTTCTCGTAGGAGGAGTATGCCTCGCTGAGAGCTTTCACATTGGCTGCGATTTCGCTCTCCAGCTTTTGCATGTCCTCTGGGCTGGGGCTGTATACATGCTTGTAAACTATGGTGTTATTTTCTAACGCTGGCTTCTGCATTTTCAATAAGCAATCCAATGCGGGAATTGCCTTGTCATTTATATCGCGGGCTTGATGTTCTATAACGACGAGACGCATGTTTGCGAACACCACCAAACCGACAGTGAATGTCAGCAGCAGCGTGAATCCGAGTATTATTCTTTTTCCTATAGTCATGTTTTTCATATTTCCCTTTTGTTTTTTGTTTGGTTAAAAAAAAGCATCAGTGATTGATAATTGGCCTTAATAAAAGCGTTGTTTGAGTGAGTTGTTTGGACATAAACATGCGCCATATCAGAAAATGGTGTTTTACGCTGAATAGGGGAAACTCTTAGGAGCCGATGAGCCGATGAGCCAATGAAAACACCCCAAATGAGGATGTTTGAAAAAACAAATCTGTTGTGACACATGAACACATTACAGCTAATTCAACACACCCGACTATTTGTCGCAAGGATTAATTTATGCAAAATGTTTGTCCCCGAATCATTAGCGAATCCTCACTGGGACCGCTGGCGTCCCGCCGGCTTCTTCTGATTTTGCCGACAATAGGCCAGCGGGACGCTGGCGGTCCCAGCATGATGCCGCGTAGCGCGGGCATTTTTTTCTTTTACCTTCGATGGTTTTCCCTTTCCTTGTGCGTATGGGGTTTTTTATCCGTCTGCTCATCTCTATTCTGGTGGCTTTTTTCATAGCCGTCTATGTCCACGAGCAGGAAAGCCATAGAACATCGCTCTACGATGAGTGGATATGGGAAGCGGCTGTACAATGGGATGTTGATCCATATCTGATCAAGGCCGTGATATGGCGCGAAACGGAGTTCAACCCCAAGCGCGTGGGCAAAGCAAAGGAAAGAGGGCTGATGCAAGTCACGCCCGTAGCCGCAAACGAATGGGCTACAAAAGAAAATGTCCGCCGATTCAAGCTGGACGATCTTTTCGACCCGCGCACGAATATCACGGCAGGCACATGGTATCTGGCGAGGGCACTGCGGCACTGGAAAAACAGGGACAACCCGATACCGTTCGCACTCAGCGAATACAACGCGGGGCGCTCAAATGTCCTGCGCTGGGTAGCGGCTTGCGACACGCAGAGCCGCCGCGCCAGCACATTCATTGAGCAGATAACCTTCCCCAGTACGAAAGCCTATGTGACAGCGATCATGGCGAAGCACGCTGACTACCGCTCGGCCGCAGGCCATGACGAAGACAAACCTGGAACCTCGCCAGGGTTTTTCCCGCAAGAGTGGAAAGAGATCGAACCCGACGACGCACGCGGAAACGCAGGCAGAAAAATCATGGATTGATCCCTGCGGTTCGCTCATAACATTTGCGAAAAAAAACAAACCCTGATAAGCCTTCTCCATGCCGATTCAAAATCTGATTTTCGACTGGTCAGGAACACTGGCAGATGATTTTTCGCCGGTTTTTCACGCCACCAACCAGATTTTTCAACACTACGGAAGGCCGCCTTGGAGTGAGGCAGATTTCCGCGAAAAGTTCTACCTCCCATTCCCCGATTTTTACAAGGAGTATCTGCCCGAGGCGACCCTACCAGAGCTGGATTTCCACTACCACAGGGCGTTCCATTCACTACAAGAAAACATCCCGCTGCTCCCTTTTGCAAAAGAGACACTTGAGTTCGCACAGTTGCAGGGCATGAAAATTTTTCTATTAAGCACCATACACCCAGAGCACTGGAAAAAACAGGCAGACATTCTGGGCGTGCGCGATTTTTTCACCCAACCTTACACTGGCGCACTCGACAAACGGGAGACCATCCAAGTTCTCATGGCAGAACACGGGTTGCGAGCTTCGGAGACACTGTTTGCGGGCGACATGAAGCACGACATTGATACAGCTAAGTCTGCGGGTGTCACCTCGTGCGCGCTGCTTACTGGCTACGATTCGCTGGAAAAATTAAAAAAATCTGGGCCAGACATCCTCTTTCGCGACTTGTCTGGCCTGCTCGACTACCTGAAACGACATCGCCAAGATGACGCTGGGCACCCTATCCCCACCGTGGGTGCGCTCATTTTCAACACGGCAGGCGAAGTGCTGATGATACAGACTTATAAGTGGTCTAACCTCTGGGGCATTCCAGGCGGAAAAATCAAGAAAGGCGAAACTGCCGTAGCCGCTCTCGCCAGAGAAATAGAAGAGGAAACTGGGCTCGCCCTTGAAGATGTCCGCCCCGTTGAAACTCAGGATTGCATAAATAGCCCAGAGTTTTTCAAACCCGCGCACTTTCTATTGCTAAATTTCACGGCTCTGTCGCGTAGTCTGGAAGTGGCCCTGAACCAAGAGGCTGACAAATACCTCTGGATCGCACCGCAGGATGCGCTCGATAAACTGCCATTGAACAAGCCAACGCGACACCTCATAGAGACAGTCCTGAAAACAGGGCGCAACCCTTACAGCGCATGAACAGCACGGACAACCCAAAACCGTTTATCGAACACCTCGAAGACCTGAGGAGCACGCTACTAAAAATGGGCGGGGTGCTGATCCTCTCAATGGTGCTCTGTTTTGTTTTCGTAAAAAAAATCCTCTCCATCCTATACATGCCGCTGAAGTGGGCTGGCCTCGACCCATCGCTTTTTCTGAAAGTTCTCGGCGTTGCTGATCCTTTCACCCTGACGCTCGAAGTTGCGTTTTTTGCAGGGCTGATTTTCGCTCTGCCGTTCATTCTCTATTTTTTGGCGGACTTCGTATTGCCAGCCCTGACTCCCGATGAAAGAAAGATGCTCGCCCCAGTTTTTGCCGCAGGAACAGGTCTTTTTGCGGGCGGAGTAGCCTTTTGTTTTTTTATAATTCTACCACAGGCACTGCTCTTCTTTTTCGATTTCAGCAAGGATTTGGGTTTCAGCCCAGAATGGACGATTCAGAGTTACATTTCGTTCACAGTCCAGATGCTCCTAGCCTTCGGCGTGGCGTTCGAACTGCCGCTCGTCATACTGGCATTGGCCAAACTCGGCCTTGTTGACGCCCCGTTCCTGCGTGCTTACAGGAGGCACGCAGTCGTCTTGATCGTGGTCGCAGCGGCTATAATCACGCCCACTTCAGACCTGTTCACGCTATTATTGATGGCCACCCCGATGTGGGTGCTCTACGAAATTTGTATATTTCTCTGCCGCTGGATAAAGAAACGGGACGATATTTATAGTGTCTGACCTGCGTCTTTGTCCGAAAGTAAAAAGTGCAGGGAGAACGCTTGGGTGTGATTTAAAGTGGGTGAGGTAGATTTGATCAGTTCCCCAGATGGATATCTTCTGAAAGTAGAAGGGGGCGGCGGCATCTTGCAGCCGAAAGATGCAGGCAAGGATGCCCGCACCACATTTTCATCCCTTTCGGCGTTCGAGGAACGAGGTGACTCACCCACTTTAAATCACGCCCAGAACGCTTCGGATCAAGCCTGCTCTTTTTCAAAAACAAAACCGCCCATTTGTAGCTCGCAAGCCATGTCGCTGGTGATCGAACTTTTCTGGCTTTCGAGAAACGCTCTCATGGCCGCATCTGCCACATCAGCCGTATCTGCTTCCACACGGTGTCCGAACGCAGGGCAGTACTGGAAATGCCGACCAGCCATCAGCCACTTCACACAGGCGATATTGTAAATAGCAAAATCCAGCTCACGCACATACGGCTCGGCAAGCATCTTGGCCACAAACTGGGAAACCACTTCTTTTTTGAGCGGTTTGGCTAGGCAATCATTCACCCCAGACTGTATTGCCTCGCTCAAAAGCTGCCTGTCGAGGGAGCCGCTCACAAGAATGATAGGTGTCTTCTGGTATCCAGGTATTTTTCTCGCAAGCAAGGCAAAACCTATGCCGTTTGTCCCTTCTAAAAGGTAGTCGGTTATGAGTATGTCGAAGGACTCTTTTTCCATAAGAGCCAACGCATCTCCGACATTGGACGCGCACCGAGTCACGCAAACATCTTTCAGAAATTTCGCAGTGAGCTGCTGCGATGTCATGCTGTCATCAATATAAAGAGCTGTTTTCATAAAAACCCATTCCTCACAATACCAAGTTAAACCATCTTCCCCTTCGGTTTTTATACCTATGTTCAAGATAGCATGTTTTGGGGAACTGGCAACCGATTATGACTTTCCCCAAAATTTTGCATTTCCTAATCTGGCGAAGTCAGGGGCAAGAAAGAGAGAAAAGGGAAAAGGTGTAAGAGAAAAGCAAGACGCAAAGCGTAGGAACTGGGACCGCTGGCGGTCCCAGCGTATTTCTAGAATGGTGATGCTAATGATTCGGGAATAAAAGACATCTGCCTCTCTCTGTGCTTGCCAATTTTTTCCAATAAATTAGCTTTGCCGCCTTATGCAGACTAGACGGGCTTACCCTTTTCATAAACTGGAGCCGAAATGGCAAAAAACCTGGCTTGACCAGAAGGTTTTCCGCGCCGCCGATCCCGGCGAAAAAGGGAGTGAGAAACCGAAATATTACATCCTTGATATGTTCCCTTACCCGTCAGGTGCCGGGCTGCATGTCGGGCATCCAGAAGGCTATACGGCCACCGATATTCTAGCACGCTACAAGCGGATGCGGGGGTTCAATGTTCTGCACCCCATGGGCTGGGATGCGTTCGGATTGCCCACGGAACGGTACGCTATCCAGACAGGCATACACCCGCGTGAGGCTACGGCGCGGAATGTGGCCACTTTCAAACGGCAGATACAGTCGCTCGGTTTTTCTTACGATTGGGATCGCGAGATAGCCACGACCGACACGCGCTATTTCAGATGGACACAGTGGATTTTTCTTCAGCTTTATAAAAAAGGTCTCGCCTATGTGGCTGAGGCACCGGTCTGGTTTTGTCCCGCGCTCGGGACGGGGCTTTCCAACGAGGAAATTCTGAACACGCCAGAAGGGCCGCGTTCCGAACGGGGTAATCATCCTGTCGAGAAAAGGCTTTTGCGCCAGTGGATGCTCAAAATCACGGCTTACGCGGACAGACTTCTGGAAGACCTCGCACTGGTGGAATGGCCTGAAAATATAAAGGACATGCAGCGCAACTGGATAGGGCGCAGTGAGGGTGCTGAAGTTGTTTTCCAAACGGAATGTGGCAAACCGATAACCGTATTCACGACTAGGCCTGACACGCTTTTCGGAGCGACATACCTCGTCCTTTCACCTGAGCACCCGCTTTTGGGGACGGCTGTTTCCGCAGAACAAAAAGATGCCGTCAGCCAGTACCAGAAAAACGCATCGCAAAAAAGCGACCTGGAGCGCACCGAACTCAACAAGGAAAAAACGGGTGTCTTCACTGGAGCCTTCGCGCTGAACCCTGTTTTCGATCCAAGCGACCCCAAAGCCCGTATCCCGATATGGACGGCAGATTATGTGCTTTCCACTTATGGCACCGGGGCGATCATGGCCGTGCCTGCGCACGACGAGCGCGACCACGCTTTCGCCGTCCGTTTCGCATTGCCGATAGTCGAGGTTGTCAAAGCTCAGACACCTGTGCAGGGAGCCGGATGTTTTTGTGGGGATGGCGTGGTCATGAACTCAGGGCGGTTTGACGGCATGGCCACGGCGCAGTGCAAAACCGAGATAACAGCGTGGCTCGAAGAAAAAAATCTCGGTGCAAAAAAGGTTCATTTTAAACTGCGCGACTGGCTATTTTCGAGGCAGCTTTACTGGGGCGAACCGTTCCCCGTGGTATGGGGCGATAACGGGCACAGGCCAGTGGACGAGAGCGAGCTGCCTGTGCTGCCGCCCGACTTGAGCGATTACAAACCTACACCCGATGGTGAGCCGCCGCTGGCTCGTGACGCGGAGTGGAGAAAACACCGTGACGGTCTGCGCGAAACGAATGTTATGCCCAACTGGGCTGGCTCGTGCTGGTACTACTTACGCTATCTGGATCCGTGCAATGAATCGGCCTTTTGCGACAGGGAAAAAGAACGCTACTGGATGGGGGGCAACGGCGTTGATCTTTATGTCGGCGGGGCTGAACATGCCGTGCTGCACCTCCTCTACGCCAGGTTTTGGCACAAGGTTCTTTTCGACCTCGGCATGGTCTCCACTCCAGAGCCGTTTAACCGTCTAATCAACCAAGGGCTTATTCTTGGCGAAGACGGTGAGAAAATGTCCAAGAGCCGTGGGAATGTCATAAACCCAGATAATGTGGTGGAAGCATACGGAGCCGATGCGTTTCGCCTTTATGAAATGTTCATGGGGCCGTTGGAGCAAAGCAAGCCATGGTCTATGCAAGGGATAAAAGGTGTTTACGGTTTCTTGGGGCGCGTGTGGCGTCTGTTCATTGATGAAAATGACGCGGATGAAACTTGGACTTTGCGAAAAAATCTTTTAGGAGATGGCGCGGCCACAGTCGGGCAGACGCGGCTCTTGCACGCCACCATCCAGAAAGTGACCGAAGATTTGGACAACATGCGTTTCAACACCGCCATTTCCGCTCTGATGGTGTGGGTCAACGAAACGATGAAATCTGTTGGCGAAGGACAAGTGCTGTTGCTGGAACACGCTGAGATTTTCGTGAAACTTCTCTCTCCATTTGCCCCGCACATGGCGGAAGAGATTTGGGAATTATTGGGGCACAGTCAGACTCTGGCTCGCGAGCCATGGCCTGCATGGGACCCGCAACATTTAGTTTTAGATACGGTCGAAATCGTTGTTCAAATCCAAGGTAAAATACGCGAACGGCTAGTTGTGCCCGCAAACCTAGATGCTGCTGGGCTGGAGCGCGTCGCTATGTCGTCGGAAAAAGTCCAAGTATTGCTTGCTGGCAAAACACCGAAAAAATGTATAGCCGTTCCTGGCAAACTCGTGAACTTCGTGGTTTGATTTTTGCGGCCCACACGGGTCGCCGCTGTCATTGGAATTAGAGTTCGCCGCGCTCTATGGCTGCCAGCCTATTTTTTTCGTCTTCGGCTTTGCGCTCGGACGCATGCTTGGAGTGCCACTCCTCCCACGAACGACCCCGTGCGGGGTCTTCACCCGTGAATGCGATACCTGTTACCTGCCCGTACTCAAACTGGCGCGGCGCAGTTTCGCTTTTCAGCATCATGTCTATCGTGCGTGCCCTTGGGTCGCGGTTGAAAAGATAGCCTTGCACCTGTGTGCCGTCTCTGAGCGCGAGGGTGATGTCGCCACGGTAGTCGAAGGCCAAGTTAACTAGGTGGACTAGGTCTTGGTCGTTGTTGGGTTGGAAGCTTCGCCCCTCCAGAGAGGCTTCTGTTTCATTTGTGAAACTGGTTTCGGTAGGCATGGCTTTTCAGTAGGTCATTGTGTTTTTCACAGTGCGGACAAACCCTGCCCAAGAGCGGAAAGTGTCGTCCACAGACGAAGGTTCGAAACCGCAGTGCATCATGCAATTCTGACAGAGCGGGTTGCCGCTGGCATGGCCGTAAAGGCTCCAAGGGGTTTCGCCCATAAGCTCCTTAAAACTATTGGCGTAACCCTCCTGCAAAAGGTAGCACGGGCGCTGCCATCCGAAAATATTGTAGGTGGGACTCCCCCACGGGGTGCAATCATAGTCTATTTTCCCTTGGAGAAATTCGAGGAAATTAGGCGACAGGTTGAAACACCAGCTTTTTTTCGGGTTTGAAAGTATTTCGGAAAAGAGCTTTTGCGTGCGCTCCCGGCTCAAGAAGTTTTCTTGGTCTGGAGCTTTCTGATAGCTGTAGCCTGGCGAGACCATCACGCCCTCGACGCCCACAGCCATCATCTCGTCAAAAAACTCGCGAACGCGAACGGGCTGTGCCCCTGCGAAAAGCGTGGTGTTGGTGGTGACGCGAAACCCGCGCCGCACGGCCTCTTTTATGCCTTTGAGCGCGGCATCGTAGGTGCCCTCGCGTCCGACTGCCTCGTCGTGTTCGTCTTTCAATCCGTCCAGATGAACGCTGAAGGAAAGGTATTGGGAAGGTTTAAAAAGATCCAACTTGCGTTCTAGTAAAATGCCATTGGTGCAAAGGTAAACATAAAATTTGCGCTGCACCAGACCGCTCACGATTTTATCTATCTCTTGGTGGATGAGGGGTTCCCCGCCAGGGATAGAGACCATTGGAGCACCGCACTCTTCGGCTGCTGCCCAACATTCTTCGGGGGAGAGGCGGCGATTTAGGATGTGGTCAGGGTACTGGATTTTGCCGCATCCAGCACAAGCCAGATTGCAGCGAAAAAGCGGTTCCAGCATAAGGACGAGCGGGTAGCGTCTCCGCCCAGCCAGCTTCTGCTTGAAAACATAAGTCACCACAGTAAACATCTGAGAAATAGGCACGGCCATACTCTGCCCAAACTAGGTAAAGATGCAGGAAAGTCAATGGCCGCCTTGTCGGGAGGGTGTGATTAAAAGTGGGTGAGGTTGATCAAAACAGAGCCTAGATATACCGTGTTTTTCATCAAGCAGTGTGGGGAGATGGAACCATGCTCATGCATCCGGTTTTCTTAAACCATGAAGGGGTTTTATATATCAGCCTAGGGTTGCCCGTCCTCGGGCTACCCTAGGAGCCTGTCGGACTTAGAAACCAAAATTTTCCACCAATTTTCCGTAATTCCGTTTTTTTTAGTTTGATCTGGTGCCTGAGGTGATTTGATGAATGTTGGTTGGGCAATTTAGTCGTGAAA
>Ga0316611_1000818_pt1 | contig 10222 bp, 5 predicted proteins | sample MIS2016202_MG_FD_207675 | JGI IMG/M metagenome (GOLD analysis project Ga0316611, IMG submission 207675) | Microbial mat bacterial communities from Middle Island sinkhole, Lake Huron, Michigan, United States - MIS.2016.202 | ecosystem: Environmental > Aquatic > Freshwater > Lake > Sediment... | reverse complement strand
GTGCCCGCCATGGAATCTTTTGCCGGACAAATTGCAGTCAGTCTGCACAATATGCGTCTGGCACAACAAATGCAAAATGAATTATCTGCGCGTAAACAGGCGGAAGAAGAATTACGCATTAGTGAAGCAAAACATCAAGCCCTGCTGACTGCGATTCCCGACATCTTGTTTATGTTAAACCGTGACGGCATATTCCTTGATTTTCATGCGCCAAAAGGACGTTCGCTGTTGATGCCCCCAGAGAACTTTCTGGGCAAAAATATGCGGGATGTTCTACCGCCTCAAATAGTGGAAGTCTTTTCTTCCGCATTCAACAAAGCAGTTCAAACCGGACAAAATCAACTGGTTGAATATGATTTTGATTTTTCAAACAAACAGCACTATTATGAAGAAGCCCATATTATTATCGGACTTGAAGACAATGTTTTGATTATTCTCCGCGATATTACTGTGCGCAAACAGGCCGATGATGAACTGCGTAAGTCTGAGGAACGTTACCACGCCTTATTCGACAGGATGGTGGATGGCTTCTATCGCAGTACGCACGCGGGAAAATTTGTGGATGTAAACCCCGCCATGGTAAAGATGTTTGGATATTCAAGCAAGGAAGAAATGCTGGCAGTGGACATCAAAAAAGACCTTTATTTTTCAGCCGAAGAAAGAGGCAGTCATATTTTGGATACTGGTCAGGAAGAAGTTGATGTCTACCACATGAAGCGCAAAGACGGGTCTGAGATATGGGTTGAAGATCATGGATATTATGTGCATGATGAGCAGGGCAACATCCTATTCCACGAGGGAATATTGCGCGATGTTACCGCGCGTATTGAGGCAGAAAAAGAACTGCGTGAAAGAGAATCTCAATTGCGTGTGCTGTTTGAGCAAATGGCGGTTGGCGTGGCTCGAATTAATACGCATACTGGAAAATTTATCCAGGTCAATCAGAAAGATTGCGACATCATTGGTTATTCATTCAAGGAAATGGAAGCGCTTGACTTTCAATCCATTACACATCCAGATGATCTTCAGTCTGATCTGGACAATATGGAACTTCTAAAGTCCGGGGTCATTCGAGAATACACGATGGAGAAACGCCTAATCCATAAGGACGGCTCCATCGTCTGGGTGGAATTGACCGTCTCGCCCATGTGGGCAGTGGGCGCAATGCCCGATTTTCACATTGCCATTGTGCAGGACATCACCGTGCGCAGACAGATGGAAGATAACTCATTTTTACAAATCGCCGCACTGGAAGCAGCCGCGAACGCCATTGCAATTACAGATAGAAAAGGCACGATCCAATGGGTCAACCCGGCCTGGACTGATTTGACAGGGTATTCAAAAGAGGAATCCATTGGGCAGAATGCCCGCATCATTAAATCGGAAGAGCATGATGCGGCATTCTATAAAATAATGTGGGATACCATTCTCGCGGGTAAAGTCTGGCGCGGAGAGTTGGTCAACAGGCGTAAAGATGGCAGTTTATATTATGAAGAAGAAACGATCACGCCTGTGTTGAACAAGCATGGTGAAGTAACAAATTTCATCGCGATCAAACTAAATATCTCCAAGCGCAAGCAGGCAGATGACGACCTGCGCCTTGCCAAAGAAAAACTTGAAAGGGCAAATCTTGAGCTCAAATTTGCGTTTGAACACGCACAGCAATTAGCGCATACCGACGTACTCACCGGCGTCAACAACCGGCGTTATTTATTTGAACTTGCTGAACATGAGTTTGATGTTGCCCGCCGCTATCAACACCCACTGTCCATGATTATGTTCGATCTTGACCACTTCAAAAACATCAACGATACCTTCGGACATGCTACCGGAGACCAGATGCTGGAACGCGTTACGCAGATCGCGTGCTCTCAATTGCGCGATGTAGACTTCATCGGACGTTACGGCGGCGAGGAATTTGTGATCGTGCTGCCAGTGACAAATGCACAACAAGCCTATCTGCTGGCGGAGCGCATCCGCGCCGGTGTGGAAGCGCTTGGATTGGATACCGAAAAAGGAACTGCCTCGGTTACACTCAGTATCGGCATCGCCGAAATACTACACGCGCCGCAGGATGAATCAGTGGAAAATATAATTCACCGCGCTGACGAAGCCCTGTATGCCGCAAAACAAGCTGGACGTAATCGCACCGTGATCTTTGATACAGAATAACGACAAAGTCATCAACGGAGAATCTGTGCATGAAATATTTTAATGAAAAGCAAAAAAACACGCTTCTTATTCTCATCACTATTCTTATATTTTGCATTCTGGCAGACTACGGGTCACCTGGAGAAAAGCGCACGGGGATAAAAAATGAACTTTCAGCAATCGCAGGGGAGGATGCGTCACGCAGTATAAAAAATAATTCCAATATTAAGAACATAACTTTTCAGACCGATGAGCAGGCACAAATTTATAAATTCACAGATCCTTATCTATGGATAAATGAAGTCTTCTGGTTCGATGGTCAACAAAAGAATGTCTGGCAGGAATACCCGCCCTATTTATTTTTTATAATATTGATTGCCTTATTAATTATTTTGATTCTGACCATTTTCACCCGTATTCTGCAAAACCGTGTCAACCAGCGCACGCAGGAATTGAAAAAAACGCTTTCAGATATGCAAAAAAGCGAACGCAAATACCGCGAAATTTTCAACGCCACAACAGAAGCGATTTTTATCCATGCAGTGCCAGGCGGTCAGTTGTTAAACGTTAACAAATCCATGCTGGAAATGTATGGGTACGAATCAGAAGAAGATGCACTCTCCAGGAATATGAACGATTTTGGCATTGGTCTGTCACCGTACTCGGGGGCTGATGTTCGCGAAAAAATACGTCTGACCATGGAGGAAGGACCCCAAATCTTTGAATGGCTTGCTAAAAAGCAGAACGGCGAGTCTTTTTGGACCGAGGTTTCACTGCAAAGTTTACAAATTGATGGGGAAGACCAACTTCTCGCCGTTGTACGTGATATTACCAATCGCAGGCAGGCAGAAGAAGCCTTACGCACAAGTGAAAGTTTGCTCAGAGAAGCGCAAACTATTGCGAACATGGGCAGCTATATACTGAATTTTTCCAGTGGCATGTGGGAAAGATCTGCCATTCTCGATAAACTATTCGGAATAAATGATGCCTACATCCGCTCTGTAGAAGGGTGGCTCGATCTGATTCATCCCGATCATCGGCAGCAGATGATTGACTATTTTACAAATGAGATTATCGGCAAACATGCCCGCTTTGACAGGGAATACAAGATCATCAGAAAAAATGATGGAGCTGAACGCTGGCTGCATGGGTTGGGCGAACTGGAATTTGATGCACAGAATCAACTTTTGAAAATGCACGGGGTTATTCAGGATATTACCGAGCGTAAGCAGGCGGAACAATCCTTACGCGAACACGAGCGGCAATACCGCACACTGGTCGAACAGATTCCCGCCATTGTTTATATTGATAATGTAAGCAATGGCGTCATCAATACGCTATATGTCAGCCCTCAGGTCGAAACGATCCTGGGCTTCACGCCCCAGGAATGGCAGCAGAATTCCCCCAGTCTTTGGGACAGCCTTATATTCCCTGATGAGTTTCAAGTAGTTAATAAAAAATACATGCTTTGTGCGCAAAATGGAGAACCCTTTAGCGCAGAATACCGAATGAGAGCCGCCAGTGGGCAACTTCTCTGGGTTCGCGATCAGGCAATTATGTTGCGTGATGAAACCGGCAACCCGCAATTAATCCACGGCGTGATCCACGATATTACCGAGCGCAAACAGGCGGAATACGAAATGAGCCAGCGTGTCATGGAGTTGGAAACGCTTTACGAAAGCGGACTGGCGATCAATCAACTGCTAAACCCTGATGAGATCGGGCAAAAGGTAATTGAATTACTCGAACAAAAACTCGGCTGGCATCATACAACGGTCCGCTTATATCACCCGCAGGATGAAAGTCTTGAATTACTGGCATTCAATCAACCTGGATTAAGTAGTGAAGTGAGGCGGCATCAAGTAGAGGAGCGCTTTAAAACTCTGATCGCTCATTCCTCTCAGGGAATGAGCGGCTGGGCTGTGCAACACAAACAACTTATCCGCTCAAATGACCTTCGTAATGATGCGCGTTATGTAGATACATTTCCTGGGCTGCAATCAGGTCTCTACGTGCCGATGAAATTGGGGGAACGCGTAATCGGAGTAATCAGCATCGAAAGTGAACAGGTCAATGCTTTCAGCGCCACTGATGAACAGTTGGCCGCAACGCTGGCCAACCAGGCGGCCAGCGCACTGGAGAACGCCCGTCTTTTTGAGGCGGTGCGAAAACAACACCAGGTTTCTGATGTCTTGCGCGACGCGTTGAGCGCCGGAGCATCCATGAGCGCCAGCCTCGATTTTGAAACCATCCTCGACCGTTTGCTGGAGGCTTTGGAGCGCGTTATTCCTTTTGAGGGCGGCTCCATCATGTTCGTTCAGCCAGAAAAACAAAAGATCAATATCGCAAGAATTCGCGGATATAAAAAACAAGGCGCCCATGTTTTTAATAACATTCTAAAACTCGGTTTTGATATGAATACTGTGGAAAACCTGCGCTGGATGTTTAATAACAAACAACCGCTGGTCATTTCAGATGTTGACGAATACCCGGGCTGGATTCGCACTGAAGAATCAAGTTTCATCCGCTCGTGGGCAGGAGCCCCGATCATTATCAACGATGAAGTCATTGCCTTCTTCTCGCTTGACAGCGCGGAGCCAAATTTTTTCACCGATGAACATGTCGAATTAATGCGTGCCTTTACGGGGCAGGCTTCTCTTGCTTTGCATAATGCCCGCTTATTTGAAGAGACGGAACGCCGCTTTAAGGAATTTGCTGCGCTGTACGAAACGAGCAATATTCTTTCCAGCGAAATTGAGCTAACTCCCATGCTGCAAGCCATTGTTGAGCATACCAAAAAATTACTTGGCACTGCATCGAGCGGCATATATTTATATCTAAGTGAGACCGACGAACTTGTTCTCACTGTGGATGTAACCCCTTACTCAATCATTGGAACCCGCCTAAAGTCTGGTGAAGGTGCCGCCGGACACGTGGCGAAGACCCGCCAGCCGCTACGTCTGGATGATTATTCCACCTGGGAAAAACGTTCGTTAAAGTATGAAGGGATAGCATTTCACGCAGTTCTTGGAGTACCGATGCTTTACGGGGGAGAGTTGATCGGCGTGCTAGTGGCAGATGAAACGGGTGAGTCAAAGCGCACGTTTACCGAAGCTGATGAACGATTGCTCTCGCTTTTTGCCTCGCAAGCCGCCGGAGCCATTCATTCAGCGAGACTTCGTGAACAAACTGCGCGCCGCCTGGATCAATTGCAGGCGCTGCACATCATTGACCGCGCGATCTCCTCATCCTTTGACTTGCGACCCATCCTAAATACAGTCATCACCCAAACCATTGCTCAGTTGAAGGTGGATGCCGTTGATATTCTTTTGTTCCATCCTCATCTGCAAATGCTGGATTATGTCGCCGGGCAGGGATTCTGCACACGAGCCGTCGAGCAAACTCACCTGAGACTTGGTGAAGGTGTCGCCGGGCGCGCTGCCTTCGAGCGCCGCACAATTCACATCCCCAATCTAGCAGAAACCGACTTCAACTTCACGCGGTCCGCTATTCTGGAAAACGAATTTTTCCTGGACTATTACGCCGTACCGATCACCGCAAAAGGCGAGATCAAAGGTGTGCTGGAGGTTTTTAATCGCACAGCATTGCCTTTAAATCCAGAATGGCTCGATTTCCTCGAAACCCTGGCTGGGCAAGCTGCCATCACCATAGATCAAACACAACTTTTTGACGATCTGGAACGCGTCAATCTTGAACTTATTATCGCCTATGATGCCACCATCGAAGGCTGGGCACGGGCCATGGACTTGCGCGACAAAGAGACAGAAAGCCATACGCGGCGGGTTACCGAAATGACGATCACTCTCGCCAAAGCGTTGGGCGTAAAAGACAGTGAAATACTCCATATTCGGCGCGGCGCTTTATTGCACGATATTGGCAAGATGGGCGTTCCAGATAATATCCTGCTTAAGGAAGGGGAATTAACAGAAGCGGAATGGATTCTCATGCGCCGTCATCCGCAATTTGCCTATGAAATGCTTCAGCCGATCAAATATCTGCGGCAGTCTTTGGATATCCCTTATTGTCATCACGAAAAATGGGACGGCACAGGTTACCCGCGTGAATTGAAAGGCGAGCGAATTCCACTTGCGGCGCGTATATTTGCCATCATAGATGTTTGGGACGCAGTCACCATTGATCGTCCCTATCGCAAAGGATGGACAAAAAAGAAAGCGCTCAAATACATCCGTGAACAAAGCGGAAAACATTTTGAGCCAAGAATTGTGGATGCCTTTTTGGAATTATTTGGAAATGAAAAAAAATAAAACCTTTACCCCTTAACACAGACCAATCCCTTCAAATATGCGCCTTCGGGAAAATGCAAACTGACGGGGTGGTCACTGCCCTGTGACAAATATTCGATGATCGTCGCATCTGTGCCGGCATCTAATGCGGCGGAGGCGACGATCTTTTGGAACAAAGCCGCGTCAATTCCGCCAGAGCAGGAATAGGTGAAGAGCATTCCGCCATGACGCAATAACTTGAAGGCCAGCAGGTTGATATCTTTATAAGCACGCGACGCTTTTTCAGCATGGGCGGCGGTCGGTGCAAATTTTGGAGGATCGAGAATGATCATGTCGAAGGAGCGGTTCTCGTCACGGAATTTTCTGAGTAATTGAAATACGTCGCCTTCGAGCCATGTGGCTTTTTCGGCAGGCAGGTTGTTGAGTGTGACGTTCTCTTTGCCAAGGACAAGTGCGTCTGCGGAACTGTCCACGGATAAAACTGATTTCGCGCCGCCTGCCAAAGCGTGGATTGAGAATCCGCCTGTGTAGCAAAAACAGTTGAGCACATCGCGGTCTTTGGCAAATTCACCCACGCGATGACGGTTCACGCGCTGGTCGAGATAGAAGCCTGTTTTGTGACCAGTGGCTATATTGACCTGAAAACGCAATCCATATTCTGTAATTGGTAATTGGAGATTTGTAATTGTGCCGCGTAAAATTCCAGTGACGGGTTTGAGTCCTTCGAGTTCGCGCACGTCGGCATCGGAGCGTTCGTAAATATTTTGGACGCCTGTTTCTTCAACCAAAAGATCGGCGATGGTTTCCTTCCAAAATTCAGAACCGGCCGTTAATGATTGCAGGACAAGTACATCATCGTAACGGTCAACGATCAAGCCGGGGATGCCGTCTGATTCGGCGTGGATCAGACGATAGGCATTTGAGTTACGTGTAACGTTTTGCGTGTTGCGTAATGCAATTGCCGCTTTGATTTTCCTGCGAAAGAATTCCTTATCCACAGGTTCGTCATTGAACGTCCAGACGCGGGCGCGGATCTGTGAGATGGGGGAGTAGGATGCCCTGGCTAGAAAATGCCCCTCGGACGAGATCAGGTCAACGGTTGAGCCTGATGCGACCGAAGGTTCATCCACTGATTTAATCGCGCCGGCAAAAATCCAGGGGTGGCGTCGCAATAAACTTTTTTCACGTCCGGCGTTGAGATTTATTTTCATGTTATTCACCAGGGAAAGGGCGCAAGCGCTGCATCCATTTTTCGGGTTCGGGCAGTTGCGCGAAATCAAATTGTTGATATAAGCCGTGTGCGTCGTCTGTGGCAAGCAGCCAGCGGCGGACAGGTTTTAGGTCGGGATGTTCGAGCATACTTTGCACCAGCCATTTGCCGAGTCCGTGCCCGCGATAATTCTCGTGGATGAAGACATCGCAAAGATACGCGACGATGGAAAAATCAGTGACGACGCGCGACACGCCGATTTGACGATTGCCTTCGTACATGCCAAAGACAAGCGAGTTGGCAAACGCATGTTCCGTGCGCTCGCGCGGACGTCCCTTTGCCCAATAGGCGCGGGAAAGAAAATCATGCACGACGTTCATATCCAGGCGGGATGGATCGGTGCTGATGGTGAATGAATCACGATGGATTTGGAGCATTTGGGTCATGCGGCGAGTGTATCACAACATGGTATTATGACATCCGCAAATGCAAAGACGTAGTAACGACTGAAGTCGTTATATAAGGTAAAACGACTGAAGTCGTTACTACGAAAAAAATGGAGATTTATGTTCAAACCTATTCGATGGAATACGTTTATTCGTGACTTTATCAGAATCCAAGTTGGATTCCTTTTATTTGGTCTGGCGATCACGTTGATGATCCGCGGCAATTTGGGTACGAGCGCCTGGGCTGTTTTGGAAGTGGCGCTGGCGCCGAAACTTCATATCTCGATTGGGACGATGACCGTGGTGATGGGTTTCATGGTGCTTTCGGGCGCGCTGTTGATGCGCGAAAAATTGGGCTGGGGCACGCTGGCAAATATTTTGTCCATTGGGCCGTGGGAGGATTTTTGGCTTTGGATCATTCCATCCGTAAAAAACAATCTACCTCTGCAAACTGGCATGTTGTTGCTGTCCATCTTTTTAATGGGATTGGCAAGCGCAATCTACATCGGCGTGGATGCGGGGGCGGGACCGCGGGACAGCATGATGCTGGCCATCAAACGCATCACAGGAATTAGTATTCGCGCGGCGCGTGCCATTATCGAGGTGACGGTTGTGTCCATCGGCTGGTGGCTGGGCGGCCCCGCAGGCGTTGGCACTGTGATCTACGCGCTGTTGGTGGGTCCATCGGTGCAATGGGGATTTAAGATTTTCAAAGTTCAACCGCATAAGCCGATGGAGCCAGAGGTGGTTGCCGGTATTGAAGGCGGCGCGGAGTAAATTTTCATCATGTGGATCTACCTATTTCAAGGCGTCGGCTACGGACTGGCTGCCGCATCTCAACCTGGTCCATTTCAGACATATCTCATTTCGCAAACCCTGACTCGCGGCTGGAAGCGCACTCTGCCTGCCGCGTTCGCTCCGCTGGTGAGCGATGGTCCGATCATTTTGATCTGTTTGCTGGCATTGACCCAGGTGCCGGCATGGCTGCAACGATTTCTTTATATCGCAGGCGGGTTGTTCATTTTGTATCTGGCATACGGCACATTTAAGTCATGGAAAAACTTTGACTTGCAAACGTCGCAACCAGAATCAACAGGCAGACAAAGTGTGTTCAAGGCTGCGATGATGAACGCTCTCAGTCCCAATCCATATATTTTCTGGACACTGGTGACAGGCCCCATTTTGCTCAAAGGCTGGCGTGAATCGCCGGTCAACGGGATCGGGTTTCTCGCTGGGTTTTATGTCACCATGATTAGCAGTCTCGTGGGGATCATTCTTGTCTTTGGGCTTGCTTCACGATTTGGTCCAAAGGTGAATAAAATATTATTGGCCGTTTCTGCGATTGCCTTGTTTTGTTTCGGGTTGTATCAATTGTGGCTGGGTATGATGGGATAGAAAAAAAGTAGGTCACGCTTCAAGCGTGACCTACTGAATATATCAGGGGCGTTCAATAAAAAAAGCTATCCTTTTCTCTACACCACGCTTTCAGCAACTGTCTTTCCGTATGCCATGAGCGATTTGATCATTTCGGCGTTTCTGCCTTCGACATAAACGCGCAGGACAGGTTCCGTGCCAGACGGGCGGATGAGCAACCACGAGTCGTCGGCCATAATGTATTTCACGCCGTCGCGCTGGCTGATCTCCTCCACTTTTTGCCCGCCGATGATGCTCGGCGCTTTCTTGGTCAGGAACTCGGTCATCTCGGCTTTGGCCACGGGACGGCTGAGGCGTAGGTCTGCACGCTCGTACATGGCGGGTCCCACATCTGCGATCAACTCATCCACCATTTCAAATAGAGATTTATTCGCAGCGGCGATCATCTCCACGATCAGCAAGCCCATGATCGGGCCGTCACCTTCGGGAATATGTCCCTTGAACGAGATGCCGCCCGATTCCTCGCCGCCGATCAGCACATCTTCCTTCATCATGTAATCTGCAATGTGATTAAAGCCCACGGGCGTTTCATATAACTTCAAGCCGTAGCGTTTTGCCAATCGGTCGATCATGCGTGTGGTCGAAACCGTACGGACGACTGCGCCTGTCCAGCCGCGTTTTTCAACCAAATATTTCAACGCCAAAGCCATGATCTTGTGCGGGTCAACGAAGTTTCCGCGCTCGTCCATCGCGCCGATGCGGTCAGCATCGCCGTC
>Ga0316611_1000815_pt1 | contig 10229 bp, 6 predicted proteins | sample MIS2016202_MG_FD_207675 | JGI IMG/M metagenome (GOLD analysis project Ga0316611, IMG submission 207675) | Microbial mat bacterial communities from Middle Island sinkhole, Lake Huron, Michigan, United States - MIS.2016.202 | ecosystem: Environmental > Aquatic > Freshwater > Lake > Sediment... | reverse complement strand
GAGCGCGTTTGGCTAAGATGCTCTCAAGGCGTTGCAACTGTGCTAACCCTAAGGCCGCACTCAGCTCATCAAGGCGATAGTTATAGCCAAGGCGGGTGTGATTTAACCAGCAATCAAAGGTATCTCGCCCCTGGTTGCGTAAGGAGCGGAAAAGATTATCCCTCTGGGGTTGGTTGGTACAGATCATCCCACCTTCACCTGTCGTGATCTGCTTATTGGGATAGAAGCCAAAAGCTGCTGCGTCGCCCAAGTTACCGACCTTCCGACCCTTGTAGGTTGAGCCTAGTGCCTCACAAGCATCCTCGATGAGAAACAAGCCATGTTGCTGGGCCGTACTAGTAAGTTCATCCATTGCGGCGGGCTGCCCAAAGGCATGAACAACTAACAGGGCTTTCAATTGCTTAATGGCGGTAGTTGAACCCTGGAAGGCTGGGGGCAACCAGGCTTTGCTGGCTGCCGAATGGGGGTCGTGAGCGAGGTTAGCAGCAGCTTCGGCCACCAGCGTTGGGTCGATATTGTTCGTTAAGGGATCGACATCAATGAAGATGGGGATAGACCGTTCGTAAAGCAGGCTATTCGCAGAGGCAATGAACGAGAAAGGAGTAGTCAGAGCCAGGTCCCCTTCCGTTAAGCCAGCAGCAATGGTGCAAAGGTGTAACCCACTAGTGCCCGAATTGACTCCCACTGCATACGTCGTTCCAACAGCATTGGCAAAAGCTGCTTCGAAGGCCCTAAGCTGGGGCCCAAAGCTCAGGAAGGATGTCTTGAGAACTTCATTGATGGCCGTTAGCTCGACCTCTGTTAGGTCAGGGCCCGACATTGGAATGTTCATGAATACCTCTGTATTTAGAGAAAGTGAATGGTCTACTTGTTCTTAGATAGTTCAATTGCACTGGCAATCGGCTAAGGGAATCGTCCTTCTTTCCTCCTTGCTAGAATGCCCATTTCTTGTAGGCGGTGTATGGTCATACTCCTGGCGTACAACCCGCCCTGGAACCCCAATGACCAAGGCCTGGTTAGGGACATTGGTTGTAACAACGGCCCCTGCCCCTATGATCGACCAACTACCAATATGTACTCCAGGAAGAACTATTGCGCCAATCCCAATCAAGGTTCCTTCCCCAACTTCAACCTCGCCGCCCAAATGGGCCCCAGGAGCAACATGCACGTGGTCTCCGATAGAGCTATGGTGATCAATCGTGCAACCCGTATTCAGGATCACATTCTTGCCAAGCCTTGTCCCAGGATTGACGATTGTGCCAGCACAAAGCATCGTTCCCTCGCCGATCAGAACATCGGGAGCCACAATCGCTGAAGGATGCTTGGCGATAGCAAAAGCTTCCTTGCGGGCCTGAAACTTCTCAAAGAGGATGCGGCGGGTAACGTTATCGCCAATAGCAATGATTAAGCTATCGTGGGCAATCTGATCTAGCGCTGCGATCCCCCCTAGAACGACCTTCTCCAGGAAAGCCTTTTTTTGGAGGTTGGGGTTATCATCGAGATAGCCCAGGAGGGAGACATCGTTCTCCCCACTAGCTTCTTGGCTCCTAAGCAAGATGTCGGCCACAACTTGAGCGTGGCCCCCGGCCCCAATTAGCAAAACATTAGGCATAGCCTTTGGCCCCCTAAACTCATCAATGGTTGCTCGTGCTGGCTGACAGATCCCCTCTTGCTTGCCGATCTTCCAAAGGGTCAGCAGGATGATCTTTAGATCAAGCAGGAAGGAAAGGTGGTCGACGTACCAAACATCTAAGACGAATTTCTGTTCCCAAGCAAGCCTGTTGCGCCCATTGACTTGGGCCCAGCCCGTGATCCCTGGAGGCACTTCGTGGCGGCGCATTTGCGGGGGCGTATAGAGTGCCAGATAATGCACTAGAAGCGGGCGCGGGCCGACCAAACTCATTTCGCCCTTGAGAACATTGAACAACTCAGGTAACTCATCCAAACTGCTGCGCCGAAGGAAGCGCCCAAAGGAAGTAAGCCGATCTGCATCAGGTAGCAGCTTACCATTCTGGTCATAGAGATCGCGCATCGTGCGGAACTTGAACATCGTGAAAGGTTGGCCGTGGAGTCCAGGGCGCACTTGGCGAAAGAGAATCGGCGAGCCAAGTTTGATTCGCACAATGATTCCCAATAATAATAGCACGGGAGCGAGAAAAAGCAATGCGCTAAGAGCGAGCGTTAGATCAAGAAGCCGTTTGCCATAAGGATAGTAGATTTTCATCTTTACACCAATTCCTTGAAATAATTGCGTCAAAACAATAATGGATAGTATTCTGAAACACTACCCACTATCAATAAACGCGATTTATTTCTCGAAATTGATGCTATATCAGCAAAATTAGTTTCTTATCTGGAGAATATCAGCATAAATTGAGGCTACTTGCTGGGCAGTCTTGCGAACATCAAACAATTCCCTGGCTAGTTTCTGGCCTTTAAGCGCCATTTGAGTTGCCAGCTGGGGATAATCCAAGGCTTCCATAATAGTTTCAGAGAGACGGAGAGGATCATGAGCTGGGACAAGCCAGCCAGTCTCATCAGGAATGATTAGATCGGGAAAGCCCCCAACGTTTGTAGCGATAGTTGGAATAGCGGAAAGCAGCGATTCGACGGCCCCACCAACATTTTCTGAGTGTGAAGGGTGAATAGCCAGCGTAAAATCACTATAAAGCTGAGATACATCTGAACGTGTACCTAAGAAAAAGGCCCGTTTGCCACAATGCTTTTTTCCGTAGGCTCGAACCCGTGCTTCATAATCATTTGCCCCATTCCAAGCTCCCCCGATAAAAACAACTGCGACATCTAAGCCTTTTGCCAGGCAAATTGCAGCTGCGTCTATCAAATCTTCATGTCCTTTGAGTCCACGGCGCTGCCCCAAAAACCATTTTGGGGCATACATAAAAGCGACCATGCCGAGTAAGCTGGTTTCGGGCCCAATAGCTAATTCTTCGCGCAATTTACCTGGAGCTTTGGGCCCAAAATGCTCTAAGTCTGTACCATAATAGGAGCGAAAAACGCGGTTTGCGGGTATTCCTGCTTGAAGATAGCGCTTACATGTCCATTGACATGAGCCAATCCAATAGTCTTGGGGCCCAGCCAAAGCCAATTCACCCCAACGATAAATGCTGTGTTCAAGGTGCAAGGGCCCAATGACCTGAAAGATGCGCGGAATAGGGCAACTGCGGCCCAGCGCCAACCGCATGGTCAAGGTTGTGCCAACGTAATGGCTATGAATCAAATCGGGCTTGACTTGCGCCACCAAATCTCGTAAGGCTTTTAGACGGGGCAAAATTTGTTCAGGATGGCGCGTGGGAAAATCAAACTGGCCAAAATGGACGGTGATTCCAGCGGCAATACAAGCTGGGATGAGGGGGCCACCCGGCGGCATAGCAACATGCACTTCAATGCCCAATTTGACCAATTCCCGCATCTGCCGCAAAGCCCATTTTGTGCCTACGATGGTGGAAATTTTGAGGAGGTGAAGAACTCTCATTTTTTGCCTCTTTCTTCTGCATGGTAAATCATGAACCATGTTTGTTGTTATCTAACCATGCTTGAAACATCAGAATATCCCAAAGATGGTAAGACCAATTAACTTCGCCTTTGAGATATTGTTGCCATTTTTCTTGAATAGGATGGGGGTCGAAGAAGCCCTCACAGCGCAGACGCTGCTCATCAAGCAGATTCTCGGCCCATTCACGCAATGGGCCACGGAGCCAATTATCTAGGGGAATCCCAAAACCTGCTTTAGGTCGTTCAATGAGGTTTGAAGGGACATAGCGATAAAGCAATTGGCGCAGCAACCACTTACTCTGCTTTTGACGAACTTTCATTGGAAACGGCAAACTCCAAGCAAAGGCCACAACCCGATGATCAAGGAAAGGGATGCGAGACTCAAGTCCCATTCCCATGCTTGCCCGATCAACTTTGACTAGAATGTCGTCAGGCAAGTACGTTACAAGATCAAAGTACATCATCTGTTGGATTAGGTTGAGCAAAGGCGACCATTGTTCACGATCTACGATAATGGTTGCTGGCTCGTGGGCAGCAAGAACTAGCGCAGCTGGATCCTTCCAATGTGAAACAAAAGTCTGATATAACTGCATTGGGCTATTCGCGGCCAGAAATTCCGCGCCCCTATGGATTTTATCGCTGATCGATGTAACCCGCCCATATCTGCTTAATACGGGTGTAAGTAAACTTGAGCTAGCACCAAGAATCTGATTTGGAATAGAAGTTAAAAGCCGCGAAATTGCATAGCGTGTAGGGAGAGGAAGCCAAGCGATCTCTTGCCAGAGCTTTTGGGCATATACATAACGGTGATAACCCCCAAATAACTCATCACCCCCGTCTCCTGACAAGCTGACCGTCACATGTTGTCTGGTCAATTTAGCGACAAGAAAGGTAGGAATTTGCGAAGAATCAGCAAAAGGCTCATCATAAAGCGTTGGCAAAAGAGGAATGACCTCCGTTGCTTCTTTTGGGGAAACATAAAATTCAGTATGATCTGTGCCCAGATGATGAGCAACCGCTTTAGCATAGGTAGCTTCATTGTAGCTTTTCTCATGAAGCCCAATGGTGAAGGTCTTGATGGGGCGCTCACTTTGGGCCTGCATAAGCGCGACAATAGTGGATGAATCTATTCCTCCCGATAGAAAGGCCCCAAGAGGTACATCTGCGACCATTTGGTGAGCAATTGTCTCGCGGAGGAGCAAATCTAGCTGGTCAACAGCATCGGTCTCGCTTCCTGGGAAGGGGTTTGTAACCCCTGCTTCCGCAACCTCGCGGGCCGACCAGTAAGTAATGGCTTGGGGACAATGTCCAGGAGTAATTTGATTCAGCGGGAGACAAAGCCATGTCCCTGGGAGCAGTTTTTGAATGCCTTGGTAGATTGAGTAAGGGGCAGGGATGCAATTATGGCGGATAAAAAGGGCCAAGGCATTGCGGTCAATCGGGGCTTGCCAATTAGGGCAGGCTTTAAGGGCTTTTAATTCTGACCCAAAGAGAAAGAGATTCCCCATCCAGCCATAATAAAGGGGCTTTTCACCGATTCTGTCGCGGGCAATGTAGAGGTTTCGCTCTTGACGGTCCCACAAAGCGAAGGCAAACATTCCCACAAAGCGTTTGAGGGCGGATTCCATTCCCCACTGACTGATCGCTGCCAGCATTATTTCGGTATCCGAATGACCACGGAAGTGATGTCCAAGGCTTAATAATTCTTTTCTTAGGGCCTTGAAGTTGTAAATCTCACCGTTGAAAACAATGACAAACCGCTTATTAGCTGAGAGCATCGGTTGATGTCCCTCTGGTGAGAGATCAACAATCGCTAAGCGACGATGACCAAGCGCGATTCCTGCGGGGAGATCGGTCCATAGACCACTGTCATCTGGCCCACGATGGTGAAGCGTATTTGTCATCCGCGTGATAACGGTCTGAAGATCATCCTTGTTAAAGGTATGAAAGGGGTCTATTAGACCAGCAATCCCACACATAAGGTTCTCCTAGCACTTTTCCAAGCAAAGTTCTTTGCTTTGAGAGTTATTCGAGTAAAAACTAAACTGCAAATTTTGAGGAGGTGAAGCACTCTCATCGTTTGCTTCTTTCTTCAAGCCACATCTCAGTCTTTTCCTTTATCACACGATAAAAAGCTGTTCTTCGCTCACGGAGGATTTCCTCATGATACAATTGCGCTTTGGCTAAGTTTCTGGCGGCCATTTGGGCCATCCGCACTGGATCAGCGAGAATTTCAAGGATTTTCTGGGCTAACGCCTTCGCATCTCCGGGTTGAACCATCGCTTCGGGTGGCAAAAGCTCAGGAATTCCACCGACGTTGGAACCGATGCAGGGTAGCCCCCGCGCCATAGCTTCGATCATGGCCCGTGGTAAACCTTCTTGTCTGGAGGGTAAAGCAAATAAATCAGCCTGATCAAGCTGTAGACGGATTTCATTTCCCGCCGCAAGTTGCCCAAGAAATTGGATATGCTCATGAATACCTAATTTTTTCGCTTGAGCTTCGAGCATTGCACGATATTTACCATCGCCAATCATAATCAAGGAAAGAGCAATTCCGCTCTGAAGACAAAGAGCGCAAGCCTCAAGCAGAACATCAGGGGCTTTGTAGGGTTGTTCTAACGTACCCACAAAAATAAGCCGCCATGGTCTTTTGTCTTGCTGCACTGAACGTGCTTGGGGAATGAAAGCCTCATCACTCAATTCTATACTTGAAAAGTTGGTTGAAAAAGCCTGGGGCCTTGCTGGATAGCGGTGCTGAAGAGCCGCCTGTGTGACGTAGGCTAAAGCACAAGCGTTTAAGCATTGCTGACGCATCCGCTGGGTAAACCACCAGCGAAAGAAGGGTTGGAGGGGGTGTTTTACTGCGCCAGGAGCGAAAACATCATAAGGGTCGCCCACAACTTCAAGCGCATAAGGATGGCCCATTCGCCGCAAAAAGGGTTCAAAATCATTGGCAAGTTGGGAAGGAACCCGCATAATCACGGCATCTTGCACATTGAAAGCGTTTCTAAGGACTTTTTTTACTTGGCTTGCTTGCCAAAGATATTGCAAAGGCCCTACATAACACGGCACAGCAATGAAGGAGACATTTTCGGCGGTAACTTTTTGCCAAGTGGGAGGAACTCCAGGAACTTGAGTGGCTCGCGCCACTATTTGCACTTGGTCAAACACGGCCAGATAGCGTTGCCAGAAAGATTTACCAAAGGTTGTTTGCGCCCAGGCTGTACCGTCCGGGGTTTGAGCAAAGCGATACTCAAGGACTACACAGATTTTCATTCAGATACCTTTCTTACTTCACTTTCTGAGGTATGAGGTTTGCAACATCCTTACTTGAGGAACGCAAATCTCACTTCACTTTCTGAGGCGTAAGGGTTACAACATCCTTACTTGAGGAACGCGAAGCCAGCCGATCAATAATCTTCACCGCTAGATAAGGAAGCAAGGCATACCAAACGAGGGGCCTAAAGACATACTCGGCTATCTGGCCGCGAGTAAAGTGAAAGGCAAAGCTCAGAAAACTGGTGATCATAGCCAGCTTTGCTGGATCATTAGCTTTGATAGCCCAAAGGTTAAATTTTCCGTAGAGAAAACCCATTATTCCCAGCACAAGTGGAGCCCCGAACCAACCAAAGTTAAGGTAGGCTTCAGCAATGAAGGAAAAACCCAGTCCGCCTCCACGGGCGGCTATCACTGGGTCTTTTGCCCAAATAAGCCATACAGCAACTGAGGTTGAGATTACTGGATTAACCTTCCAAAAAAAGTTAGGAATGAGGACGTAAAGAGAGTTTAAGTAGCCCATTCCCCAATCAAAGTTTCTGGTACTTGGGACTAATTCAATGGTATAAGCAACCGTTGCGATGGAACCACCCATCTCAGATATGGTTGCAACAAAAGCGTTATTTAAGCCGAGGAAAGAGTTGAGAAGAAGGTCGGAAGATAGCCGTTCTTGCCCTGGAAGATTACGCGTTACTGCAACAAGCGGAAAGATAACAAACAGCGTTATTGCGCCAGAACTAAGCAAAACTTTTCTAGGAATAGGTGCGACTATTCGATCCCACAACCAGACGTAAGCGATCAGTGGCTCAAATCTTTGCCGATGACCAAGGAACAGTGCAATTAATGAGTAAAGCACGATGGTCACAGCAGAAATGCCAATTTCTTTTTTGCGGCCTTTGCTACCCGCGAGGAGGAACATCGTGCCAGGATAGATAAAATATGACAGAATGAGTGGTATAGAGTAAATACCAGTTCCAACATCTTGTTCAAAGAGTGCAAAATAGCCTGAAGCCATGACGATTGAAATTTGGTTTTGTAGAATGAATACGGTTGGCAAAAATGAAATTAGAAGGAATACCCAGCCAACGAAGCGAAGAGACTGTGGCGTAAATTGGGGGCTTGGTTGCCTTGAAAAGAATTGGGCAGAAGAGTGTTTGCCCAGCATAAGACTTAGCAAAGCACCTAGATGAAACGTTGCTAGACCTATGGTCACCAGATAAAGGGATTTGAGTTTAAGAACTGAGGAAATTTCATCCCAAAGAGGGCTAACTACTTGATTGTCAGGTCGAAGATGGAAAATTTCTAGGATTGCAATACTTCCATTGAACATAAATGCTGCAACAAAGAACAACATGTAAGGATCAAAGAGTTCTCCTGTTGCATATTTCCATGACCAGCCAGACCAGATAAACAGCGCGACCAAAGCGAGACAAAGCGGATAGATGAATGACTCGGCGCGTCCACCCACCAGTGAATACCAGAGACCCACACAAGTCATGAGAATCACAAGGCCATATTGGGCAAGCGTAACTCTTCGAGTATTAGCATCAAAAGAAGTTATTTTATTATGGTCTGGCATCATATACCTCCTGTAAAAGCTTTACGCCCTGTAGAATATTGAAGAAACTTTGCTCCATAATAGTTAAAGCTTCGGTCTGGGCAATCTTTCTTGGAGCATTTCTCATTAATAAAATGGCTTTGGCCCAAGCTGAAGCTGGTTCATTGAGCGACATCTGCCAAATCAAGCTTTTGATGGTTGTTGTTTCTTCTGCTATAACATCGGAAATAACACAGGGAAGCCCAGCTGCTTGCGCTTCGATTATCACGGTTGGTAGTCCCTCATAAAAGGATGGTAAAACAAACGCATCCATTGCACCTTGCATTAACTGGGGGACATCAGAGCGCAGGCCTGCGAAAATAACGTGGTCAGCCAAACCGAGCAGTTGCGCTTTTTGCGCTATATCTGGGCGAAGCGGGCCATCCCCCACTAACAGGAGATAAGTCTTCGGCTCACGTTTGCAGACTTCCGCTGCAATATCCAAGAGAAAAGTGTGGTTTTTTTCCTGTGTAAATCGCCCAACATGCCCTAAAACAAAAGCATCTGCTGGAATACCCAGTTCAAAACGAAGAGCTTGTGCGTCGGCAGCCTGGCGAAAAGGTGCAAGGTCAATACCGTAGTACAGAACGCGCCAGCGTCGATCATGTTCCCATTTAGGCCCAAACAAATCAGCGGCGGCAGGGCGACTTACCGCCAAGCCCAAAGTTGCAAAACGTCTGATCAATTGTTTCATTGTTTGAGAGTAGATTTGCCTGAAAGGACTAAAATTCTTCTGCAATAATCTTCCATCCATGTGACTATGGGCAATCCGCATTTTTACGCCAGCTTGCCAAGCCAAAAAGAGAATGTAGCCACTGAAATGATAAACATGACTATGAATAACATCATAGGGGCCATAATCGCGCAGGACTTTTTTGAAGTTTTGAGCATAGACCCACGGCTTTGAATAATTAAGACAAGGAATAATCTGGCTGCCAAGAGCCCGAATTTCAGCATCATAGGCACAAGGCTCTGTGGTATTAACTAAACAATCCATCTGAAATTGCTTGCGATCAAGATGGTTAAGGGCCCGCACGTGCCCAGTTTCGGCTCCACCCCGATTCATTGCACCAAAGACATGGAGGATGCGAAGTGGTTTTTTGGAGTTATTGAGCATTTTTGTTTAACTTCCTAAGTAAAAATACAAAGATCGTAAATTTTCCGATGACAGCAACGAGTGAAGAAATAAGGAGAGCTACTGCGGCTCCTTGCAAACCATTGTTTGGAATAAGCCAGAAACTTCCTAAAGCTGTGGCCCCGACTACCAAAGCGGATTGTGGGGTTTGGCTGCGGAAATAGCGAGCAGCGGTCACGGCATAACCGAGAAAAGAAGAGATATAAGATACGCCCGTTGCCAGAGTGATAATCAGAAAGACATTTTGCTGTGCATATTCGGCCTTGTAGAGTAAGGTTAGGATTTCGCGGCCCCCTAACAAAGCTCCTAAAACCCCAAGCCCCCCTAACGCTGCCCCAATTCCAACCAATTTGATAAGCAATGCTCGGAATGCGGCACTATCTCCTTGGGCATAAAACTTCGCTAAACGCGGGCTGGCAGATTGACCTAAGGCATCCACCACTGTTGTCCCCGCAATCATTACATAGCTCATTGCGGCAAAAATACCTAATTCATGCGCTCCCCAATAGTGTTCGATAAAGTAGCGAGGGATATTCGTGTTAAGCGAAATGAGCAGCATGACAAAACCAAGTGGAAGCGCAAGCTGGGTCAGCTTAATGAGAGCTAAAGCATTCCATCGAGGATTAAGTTCGGCTTCTTGGCCATTGATTTTAGCTATTAAACTCCCGCTCCGCATGTCATAAGCAACTAGAATGATGCCCCAAGCGA
>Ga0316611_1000814_pt1 | contig 10231 bp, 10 predicted proteins | sample MIS2016202_MG_FD_207675 | JGI IMG/M metagenome (GOLD analysis project Ga0316611, IMG submission 207675) | Microbial mat bacterial communities from Middle Island sinkhole, Lake Huron, Michigan, United States - MIS.2016.202 | ecosystem: Environmental > Aquatic > Freshwater > Lake > Sediment... | reverse complement strand
AAAGTTGATTTCTTTGATGGAGTTTCCTGTCTTGTTTTTGGGAGCCATGCCAGAGGATACCCCCGCACTTTATAGTTTAATGAATTATGCAGGACTAAAATTGGGAACATGGTATCCTAAAGGTGGTTTCGGAAAAGTAATTGATGCTATGAAAAAAGTGGCTAATAATAACGGAACAGTTTTTCATTTGAATTCAAAGGTAGAAAAAATTGAAATAACAGATAATAGGGCAAAAAATATTGTTGTAAATGGTGAGATAATTCAATGTGATGCCGTAATTGCTTCTGCAGATTATCATCATGTTGAAAGCAAGCTGTTGCCAGAAGAATTCAGAAACTACAATGAAAAATATTGGGATAAAAAAACCTTTGCTCCTTCTTGTTTGATTTATTTTTTAGGAGTCAACAAGAAAATAAAATCATTGAATCATCATACGTTGTTTTTTGAAGAAGACCTCAATCAACATTCGAAAGAAATTTATAAAAAACCTCAATGGCCGACAAAACCATTGTTTTATGTGTGTTGTCCTTCAAAGTCTGATGATGATGTTGCACCTTTTGGTCATGAAAATATATTTCTATTAATGCCCATTGCTCCAGGTTTAAATGATTCAGAAGAAATGCGCGAAAAATATTTTCAGATAATGATATCAAGATTGGAAAAACAAGTAGAAGAAAATATTTTATCTCATATTGATTATAAGAAAAGCTATTGTGTGGAAGATTTTATAATGGATTATAATTCATATAAAGGCAATGCTTATGGTCTAGCAAATACCTTAATGCAAACTGCTATTCTCAAACCAAAAATCAGAAACAAAAAAATTAAAAATCTTTTTTATACAGGTCAACTCACGGTTCCTGGGCCAGGAGTACCACCTTCAATTATCTCAGGTAAAATTGCAGCGGAACAATTATTAAATCATTTAAATAAAATAAAATAAATGAAGAAGTCTCTTTTTGATAATGTATCCGTAAAGTGTAGCAAACTTACTACCCAAGCCTACAGCACTAGTTTCTCATTGGGAATATTTTTTCTAAATAAAAAGTTGCGTAACCCTATTTATTCAATTTATGGATTTGTAAGATTTGCAGATGAAATTGTAGATAGCTTTAATGGATATGATAAAAAAAAATTGTTAGAAAAATTTATAGTTGAAACTTATGAGGCAATTGAAAATCGAATTTCATTGAATCCAATTTTAAATTCATTTCAGCAGGTTGTACATCAATATAGCATAAGCCATGATTTAATTGAATCATTTTTGAAAAGCATGGAGATGGATTTGGAAAAAATTGATTATACCGCTGAGAAATATGAACAATACATTCTTGGTTCCGCTGAAGTTGTTGGGTTGATGTGTCTTCATGTTTTTACCGAAGGAAATAAAAATATTTATATTGAACTGAAACCTTTTGCCATGAAATTGGGTGCAGCTTTCCAAAAAATAAATTTTTTAAGAGATATAAATGAAGATTATCAAATTTTAGGAAGAACCTATTTTCCAAATGTAGATATTTCAAATTTTACACCCAATATAAAGCGTACTATCGAGAATGAAATAGAACAAGATTTTAAAGATGCTCTAATTGGAATTAGAAAGTTACCTTCATCATCAAAAGCCGGAGTGTATTTGGCTTATGTATATTATAATTCTTTATTCAAGAAAATAAAAAGGTTACCAGCTCAAAAGATTTTAACAGGAAGAATACGTATTAGCAATGGAGAGAAATTTGGGTTGATGTTAAAAAGTATGGTCCAATACAAAATGAATATCTAATCTATTTTTGAGTACAGAAAAAATTATCTAACTTAACTATTTACTTAATATGGAAACTATATATACCAATTCACTAATCGTACTATCTTCTTTTGTTTGCATGGAAGGCGTTGCTTGGTTTACTCACAGATATGTCATGCACGGCTTGTTATGGATTTTACATAAAGATCATCACAAAAAGCAATCATCGGGTTTTTTTGAACATAATGATTTTTTCTTTCTTATTTTTGCTTTACCAGGCATTTTAGGTTTGTTTGTTGGAATGCAAATGGATTATAATTTTCTTTTTTGGATAGGATTAGGAATTACAATTTATGGTTTTGCCTATTTTTTTATTCACGATATTTTCATTCATCAACGATTCAAATTTTTAAAATCTATTGATAATAATTATTTCAGAGCCATTCGAAGAGCACATAAAATGCATCACAAACATTTGGGTAAAGAAGACGGAGAATGTTTCGGATTGTTGTGGGTTCAGTTTAAATATTTTCGCAAATAAAATTCAAATAACTTGCTATGAAATCTCTCTATCTTCTAATTGATTTTTTTACAATATTTGTTCCGATTATTTTTTCATTTCACCCCAAGATAAATTTTTACAAAAATTTCAAGCCATTCTTTATCTCAAACATTTTAACAGCTTCCCTTTTTTTAATCTGGGATGTAATATTTACGAAAATAGGAGTATGGAGTTTCAATCCAGATTATGTTTTGGGAATTTATCTTTACAATCTTCCTATAGAAGAAATTTTATTTTTTGTATGCATTCCTTTTTCTTGTGTGTTTACCTATCACTGCCTGAATTTATTTTTTTTAATTCAATGGAAACCAAAAACTGAAAATATATTTGTTTTGTCTTTTTCGACCCTACTAATAATTGTTGGAATTTACTCCTATTCAAAATTATATACAATAGTTACATTCTTCAGTTTAGGAATTTTACTCCTTGTTTTGAAATACTATGTAAAAATAAATTGGCTTGCAAAACTGGTAATCATCTATCCCATATTGCTCATTCCTTTTTTTATTGTAAATGGGTTGCTTACTGGAAGTGGATTAGATCAACCTGTAGTAAAGTATAACAATATGGAAAACCTTGGAATTAGATTGTTTACAATTCCGGTTGAAGATGTTTTTTATGGATTTGAATTGATTTTACTAAACATTTTTCTCTACGAATATTTTAAAACCAAATTTGGCAATAATTCCAAAAAAACCGAATGAGCTAGACTTTTATTAATAGGGTCTATTTTTTGTGCAATGGGAATCTAGTTATTTCAATTCGGAACTTTTTGCACACTCAAATTTATAAATTTATAAGTATTATAAAAACTTCAAGAAATTCCAAAAAGTATATTTTTTCAAATAGTTTAAATCCCTTTCATTTTTATAGGCTTCTCTTTCAAAGGAGATATTGAGATAGGCTTGTTTTCTATCTTTATATTGAATTAATCGATATAAATATTCTATTACATACCAAAGATAAAAGGGTAAAATAAGTAACTCAATTTGTTGTTTAATATGGATTCGTTCATGATTCATAAACACTTCATTAAACTTGTCATCTTTATTTGCTAAAATAACAAAAGGATAAAAAGTTAATCCTCTAAATCCTCTTGGCGTTAAATATTTAAAAACAATTAGAATCATATCGTGCAAAGTTGCTAAATTTGTAGTTATGAATGAAACATTAGATCCAAAAAATTTAAAAGAAGGGGAAGATTATTATATCACTCCTGAAGGTTATCGCTGTTTTACAGAAAAATATCATCTAAAAAGAGGTTACTGTTGCAAGAGTGGATGTAGGCATTGTCCGTATGGATATGATAAGAAAACAGGAACGTTGAAAAAGTAATCAGTATTCAGTCGCAGTATTCAGTTAATAAATATACAACATTACAATAAACTCAAATATGAATTTCAAAGAACAAATACTTGCAGGAATTCCATCGGTTTTACCGAATCCAAAACCTTATGAAATTGAAATAAACCACGCTCCAAAACGCAAGGACATTCTTTCGGACGAAGAAAAAAAGTTGGCTCTAAAAAATGCTTTGCGTTATTTTGAACCAAAACATCATGCCGAATTACTTCCCGAGTTCAAAGAAGAATTAGAAAAATATGGTCGTATATATATGTATCGTTTTCGACCAGAATATAAGATGTATGCCCGACCAATTTCTGATTATCCTGGAAAATGCGAACAAGCAAAAGCTATAATGCTCATGATTCAGAATAATTTGGATAATGCAGTGGCACAGCATCCACACGAATTAATTACCTATGGTGGAAACGGAGCTGTTTTTCAAAACTGGGCGCAATATTTGCTTACCATGAAATACCTAGCAGAAATGACTGACGAGCAAACTTTAACCATGTATTCTGGTCATCCCATGGGTTTATTTCCTTCGCATAAAGAAGCTCCAAGAGTTGTGGTTACTAACGGAATGGTAATCCCAAATTATTCTAAACCAGACGATTGGGAAAAAATGAATGCCTTAGGCGTTTCGCAATATGGTCAAATGACGGCTGGAAGTTATATGTATATTGGACCACAAGGAATTGTTCATGGAACTACTATTACCGTTTTAAACGGATTTAGAAAAATAAAAAAAGCACCAAAAGGTGGCTTATTCGTCACTTCTGGATTGGGTGGAATGAGTGGCGCGCAACCAAAAGCTGGAAATATTGCAGGTTGCATAACGGTTTGTGCCGAAGTAAATCCAAAAATTACCCACATTCGCCATTCACAAGGTTGGGTCAATGAAGTCATCCAAAACATCGACGAATTGGTTCCAAGAGTTAAAATTGCTCTTGAAAATAAAGAAGTAATTTCAATTGCCTACTTAGGAAATGTAGTTGATGTTTGGGAAAAATTTGACCAAGAAAATCTACATATCGATTTAGGTTCCGATCAGACTTCGTTACACAATCCTTGGGCTGGAGGTTATTATCCGATTGGTTTTTCGTTTGAAGAATCAAATGAAATGATGGCCAATAATCCTGAAAAATTTAAGGAAGAAGTTCAAAAAACATTATGTCGTCATGCCGATGCCATCAATAAACACACTGCAAAGGGAACCTATTTCTTTGATTATGGAAATGCCTTTTTATTAGAAGCTTCTCGTGCTGGAGCGGATATTATGGCATCAAACGGTATCGACTTTAAATATCCAAGTTATGTTCAAGACATTATGGGACCTATGTGTTTTGACTATGGTTTTGGACCTTTCAGATGGGTTTGTGCTTCAGGAAATCCAGAGGATTTAGCCAAAACCGACAAAATTGCTTGTGATGTTTTGGAAGAAATGATTACAACATCGCCACCAGAAATTCAGCAACAAATGTCCGATAATATCCAATGGATAAAAGGAGCACAAGAAAATAAATTAGTTGTAGGTTCGCAAGCCAGAATTCTATATGCCGATGCTGAGGGAAGAATTAAAATTGCCCAAGCCTTCAATCAAGCCATTGAAAAAGGAGAAATTGGATATATCATTTTAGGACGAGATCATCATGACGTTTCCGGAACCGATTCGCCCTTTCGTGAAACTTCTAATATATATGATGGTTCTAAATTCACTGCCGATATGGCAATTCAAAACGTCATTGGCGACAGCTTTCGTGGTGCCACGTGGGTTTCTATTCACAACGGTGGTGGTGTGGGTTGGGGAGAAGTAATTAATGGTGGTTTTGGTATGGTTCTTGATGGAACTCAAGAAGCTTCGAAACGTTTAGAATCCATGCTTTTTTGGGATGTAAACAACGGAATATCAAGAAGAAGTTGGGCTAGAAATGAAGGAGCCATTTTTGCAATAAAAAGAGCTATGGCAACGCAACCTTTATTGAAAATTACCATCCCTAATATAGTAGAAGAAAATTTGTTTGAAGTTTAAAGTTTTTTTTCAAAGATTCAACTTTCAACTTTAAAACTGAAACTTAAAACTAAAATATAAATACTATGAAAACAATTAAAATTTTACCACTATTCTTTCTTTTTTTACTTGCATCTTGCAGTTCTGTTAGAGTAAATTCTGATTACGACAAAAAAGCCAATTTCGAAAACTACAAAACCTATGCGTATTCCAAAAACGCTATTGATAAAGTAGAAATTTCTGATTTAGACAAGAAACGAATTTTGCGTTCTATTGATGAAGCATTGGCAACCAAAGGATTTTCAAAAAGTGAAACTCCCGATTTGCTAATCAGTATTTTTACTAAAGAAACAGAACGTATAGACATTTACAATAATAATGGTTTTGGTTGGGGTTGGAATCCATATTGGGGATTAGGAATGAGCTACACCAATGTTTCAAGAACTCCAGAAGGTACATTATTTATCGACCTAATCGATGCTAAATCCAAAGAATTGGTTTGGCAAGGCGAAGGAAACGGCTATTTGACTAAAGACACCGAAAAAAAAGACGCAAGAATCAAAGAATTTGTTGATAAAATATTGGCTCAATATCCTCCAATGAAAAAGTAGTTTGATTTTAGGGTTTATAAAAAAATGACTAATATATATTGTGTTGAATTATTTTTAAAATAGTATAATAGCTATCATTTTTAATAAAAATGACTGAAAGTCTGAAATGAAAATAATAGATAAAAATTTTTGGTACCATTAAAAAAGTATTAGAATACTATATCTTTGTAAAAAAATAAAATGCCATTTAACAAGATAACCTATCAAAAATCGGGCTATTTTTCTAAACTCATTGAAGATTATTTAGATGAAAAATCTGAATTAAAAATATTATATAACAGGTTTCCAAAACTTGAAAATTATAAACAACAAATAGAAGAAAAAAGTGTCAATTTCAATGACAATTTTAAAAGACAAATCTTAGTTGCTGATATAGAAAGACAATATTCTAAATTTGAAGTTTCAGATGCAACTTTGAATAATATTAAACTTTTAAATCTAAACAATACTTTTACTATTACGACAGGACATCAATTAAGTTTATTTACAGGTCCTTTATATTTTTTGTATAAAATTATTTCAACAATAAACCTTTGTATACAATTAAAATCGGAATACAAAGATTATAATTTTGTTCCTATTTATTGGATGGCAACAGAAGATCATGATTTTGAAGAAATTAATCATTTTAATTTTAAAGATAAAATAATAAAATGGAATAAAGAAAGTTTAGGCCCAGTTGGACGAATAGCTCCTCCAATCAACGAAAATGACCTAAAGATTTTTTTAAATGAATTAGCAGAAACTAAAAATGGACAATACTTAAAAGAGCTTTTTGAAAAGTCCTATTTTGAACACCAAAACCTTGCAGATGCCACTCGCTTTTTAGTCAATGAATTATTCAAAAATGAAGGGCTGGTTATTATAGATGGCGATTCTATAGCGTTAAAAAAAATGTTTACTCCCTATGTAAAAAAAGAGCTTTTAGAACAGGCATCTTTTAAAAATGTAAACGAGTCCAATAAACATTTGAAAGAATATTTTGTTCAGGTAAATCCACGCGAAATCAACTTATTCTATATTGAAAATAATTTGCGTGAAAGGATTGTTTTTGAAAACGGGATTTACAAAATTAATAATACTAAACTTCAATTTTCGGAAACCGAAATTTTGAATGAGTTGGAACATCATCCTGAAAAATTTAGTCCAAATGTAATTCTTCGTCCTCTATTTCAAGAAGTTATTTTGCCAAATCTATGTTATATTGGAGGAGGAGGAGAATTGGCCTATTGGCTAGAATTAAAATCTAATTTTGAAAAAAATTTCGTTACTTTTCCGATGCTATTATTACGGAATTCAGTTTTGTTAGTTACCGAAAAACAAGCAAAAAAAGCAGCTAAATTAGGTTTGAATTGGTCTGATTTATTTAGTTTTCAAAGTGATTTACTAGATAAAAAAGTTAGAGAATTTTCAAAACTTAGAATTGATTTTTCAGAACAAAAAGCTCATTTGAAAATTCAATTTGAAAATTTATATATTATTGCTAATCAAACTACAAGTTCTTTTGTTGGAGCCGTTAAAGCACAAGAAATTAAACAGATAAAAGGTTTGGAAAATCTTGAAAAACGATTATTAAAGGCAGAAAAAAGAAATTATGATGAAAAGTTAGAACGTATTGTATTACTTCAAAATGAACTGTTTCCGAATCAGAGTTTGCAAGAAAGAAAATTAAATTTTAGTGAATTTTATCTGAATTATGGAATGGAATTACTATCAAAATTAATGGAAAATTTAAAACCTTTAGATCAAGAGTTTACAATTTTGGTTTTATGATATGAGTTTATCATTTTACTAAACAGTAATACCATACAAAATTTATACTTCATGAAGTTTATAAGTATAACCTAAAATACTTTTTTTTTGAATTGCTAAAGTTAATGACAAATTTAATATATTTACAACTGGATTTTATTTTTCAAAATGAGAATTCTTAAATATATATTTTTACTCATTTTTCTCCTATTTATAGGGCTTTCTGTCTATGTTTTTACTCAAAATGCTAATTGCAAAATTGTGAACAGTATTGTAATTAAATCCCCAAAAGCAACTATTTATAATTATATAAATGATTATAATAATTGGGAAACTTTCTATTCATTGATTAGCAACAAAGAAAAAATTGAAATAAATTATTCCAAAAAAACTTCTGGAATGGGTTCCTTTTGTACTTGGGAAACAGATGATAGTAGCGGAATAATTAAAACCATTTATACAAAAGAAAATGATAGTATTTTTCAAAAAATGATTTCAAATAGTGAAGAATCAACTCTTTCATGGAAGTTTAAGGATACTATTGGAGGAACCAAAGTTATTTTGAATAGCAAAGTAAAACTAGATTTTAAATCAAAATTTTTAGCTTTTTTTAATGGTGGAATCAACAAAACCGTAAAATATTCTTATGTAAAAAGTTTAGAAAACTTGAACAAAACTTTAGTTTATGAAATTAATTCACATTCTATAAAAATTAATGGAATTGTGGAGCGAAATGGTGGCTTTTATTTAAAACAATCCATAGCTTGTAGAGAAAAAAATATTACAAAAAATCTTAAAATTTTAATTCCAAGAATGAAAAAATTCTTTGAAAAAAATAATATTGTAATGCATGGAAAACCATTTATTGTTTACAACAAATATGATAAAATGAACGATATTATCAATCTTTCAGTTTGTATTTCAGTTAAAGATTCATTGCATTTTACAGAAGGGAGTGATATAGAATGGGTTGACATGAGGCCTTATACAGCACTTAAAACTACATTAGTTGGCGATTATTCTCATACTCAAAAAGCTTGGGATAGTGCTAACAATTATTTAATTAAAAACAAGTTAGTTCGAAATACATCACAATCAATAATTGAAGTTTATGTAAAAGGTATAGGAGAGGTAAAACAACCTTCAAGATGGATAACAGAAATATATATTCCTGTTATACCAAGAGTTGTTCCTAAAAAACAAATTTATAAAAAACCAATTATTTCTTCAACGACTACTGATGCTATTGTTCCATCAACTATTCCAGATGAAACGCGGAATCCATAATTTAATTTTAGTATTCCTATTAAATAATAGATAAAAAAATTGAATGATTAAACCATTTTCAATATTTTAATTCCAATACTAAAAGAATTACATTGCAAGAAGAAAATGATTTTATTCAAGAGTTATTGAATCCAAAAACGCAAAATGTAGCGTTTCAAAAACTTATGCAAGATTATCAACGACCACTTTATAACCATATTAGAAATATAGTTTTAAATCATGATGATGCCGATGATGTTTTGCAAAATACATTTATAAAAGTTTTCCAGTATTTAAAAGGTTTTAAAGGCGATAGCAAACTTTTTTCATGGATGTATCGAATTGCCACTAACGAGTCTATTACATTTATTAACTCCAAATCCAAAAGAAACGGCACTACAAGTGAAGCTATGCAAAGTAAGATTGTTGAAAATTTAAAAGCAGATGATTATTTTGATGGAAATGAAATTCAATTAAAACTTCAAAAAGCAATTAATTTATTACCTGAAAAGCAACAATTAATTTTTAAAATGAAATATTTTGAAGAATTAAAATATGAAGAAATATCTGAAATTCTTGGAACAACAGTTGGTGGATTAAAGGCTTCATATCATCATGCGGTAAAAAAAATTGAAGAATATATGAATTCTAATTAAACCTATTACTGATTATTTTGTCTAAACAATATGAAAGATTTCAAATTAAATAATTATCCAAAAATAAATTCAGGATTTCAAATTCCAGAGAAATATTTTGACACTTTTTCTGACAAAGTAATGAAGCAATTACCTAATCAAAATGGAAAAGTTATTTCAATCTTTGATAGAAATAAAAGATGGTTTTTTGGAACAGCAGCAATTTTAGTACTTTCACTTTCTATTCTAATTACAAATCAAATTCAGAATAAAAATCAAGAAAGGGTTCTTGAAATTGAAAACTATTTA